>FWPU01000424.1_pt1 | contig 74949 bp, 70 predicted proteins | sample 2228361 | NCBI WGS metagenome assembly FWPU01 (sample SAMEA103939777, study PRJEB20133) | metagenome | reverse complement strand
GCCTGGCACATCTCCTCTTCCCAGTCGTCCCTCTCAGAGGGGTATTCCGGGATGAGCACCCAATCTGCGCCGGTAGCGATCGCACCCATCAACGCCAGATAACCGCAATGCCGCCCCATCACTTCCACAACGAAGGAACGATGGTGGCTGGCAGCAGTGCTCGAGATGGCATCGATCGCCTGGGTGATGCGATGCAAGGCAGTGTCAGCACCGATGGTCATATCCGTCCCAAACATATCGTTATCGATCGAACCGACCATGCCGACGATGAGCAGATTAGGATGGCGTTGAGCCACCTCCGGGGCGACCTGTCCACTTCTAACCAGCTCAGCGAGCAGGTCGGGCCATTCCTCCCTGAAAATGCTGGCGCCGGTCAGGCTGCCGTCGCCCCCGATAACGACCAGGCGATCGATATCGTTCAGGAGCAGGTTACGCGCCGCGGCAAGCCGCCCTTCCCGCTGACGAAATTCCTCGCTGCGCGCTGTGCCGATCACAGTCCCCCCCAACTGCAGGATGCCTCCCACTGAATCCCAGGTCATCTTTTGGATTTTGTCTCCGCCTGCCACCATGCCGTTGTAACCTTCGAAGATGGCATAAACTTCCATCCCCCGGTTGATCGCCGTTCGCACGACCGCGCGCACCGCCGCGTTCATCCCTGGCGCGTCACCGCCGCTGGTCAGGACGCCGATGCTGCCGGGTACCTGGTTTTTCATGGGAACTCCTTCATTCCGATCGGTTGCCTTCGGGCTTGCACCCCTTCTTGGAAGGTCTACACCCTCTCCAGCAGAGGACCAGCAGCTTGGATGGGTTTCCCAACCTGCGATTCGAAAGGCTTGAAATTCTCGATGAACATCCCTGCCAGACGGTGTGCCTGTTCGTCATAAGCTGCACCATCCGGCCAGGTCGCCCGTGGATTAAGGAGCTCGCTCGGGACCCCCGGACACCTCTGTGGAACCTGCAACCCGAATAACTCATCCCGCCGGTACTCCACCGAATCCAGATCTCCTGAAAGCGCGGCGTGGATCATGGCGCGCGTGTATGCCAGTTTTATCCGCTGTCCAACCCCAAATGGGCCACCCGTCCAACCGGTGTTGACCAGCCAGCATTTGACCTTATGCTCGGTGATTTTCTTACCCAGCAGACCGGCATACACATTCGGGTGTTGCGCCATGAAAGGCGCGCCGAAGCAGGCGCTGAAGGTCGCTTTGGGTTCGGTGATGCCACGTTCCGTCCCTGCTACCTTGGCGGTATATCCAGACAAGAAATGATACATCGTCTGCTCGGGGGTCAAGCGCGCAATGGGCGGCAGCACGCCAAAAGCATCCGCTGTCAGGAAGATGATGTTCTGCGGATGTCCGCCGCGCCCGGATCGGGTCGCATTGGGAATATGGGAGATAGGGTAAGCCGCGCGGGTGTTTTCTGTCAGCGAATCGTCATTTAAATCCAGCCGGCGGGTGTCGGTGTTGATACCCACATTCTCGAGGATAGTCCCAAAGCGGCGGGTTGTGGCGTAGATCTCGGGTTCCCCTTCGGGGGAAAGGCGGATCACTTTGGCGTAGCATCCGCCCTCGAAATTGAAGATCCCGTTCTCGCTCCAACCATGCTCATCATCGCCGATCAGCGTGCGCGTCGAATCAGCGGAAAGCGTAGTCTTACCCGTTCCACTCAACCCGAAGAACAGCGCTACATCCCCTGCCGAACCGAAATTCGCTGAACAGTGCATCGGCAAGACACCCTTGAACGGCAGGTAATAATTCATCGCCGTGAAAACGGATTTCTTGATCTCGCCCGCGTATTCCGTTCCGCCGATCAGCACCAGCCGGCGGGTAAAATTCACCAGAATGAACACATCCGAGTTGGTTTGATCTATCTCCGGGTAGGCATGGAACCCCGGACAATCGATAACCACAAACTGCGGCTCGTGTACAGCCAGCTCTGCGGGGTCCGGCTGAATGAACAGGTTGCGGGCGAACAGATTGTGCCAGGCATATTGGGTGATCACCCGGATCGGCAAGCGGTATTCAGGGTCCGCTCCACACCACAGATCCTGTACATAGACATCCTTGCCCTGCAGGTAGGACGCCATACGGCGGTGCAGCTCGTTGAAACGGTCTTCGGCGATCGGGCGGTTGACCGACCCCCACCAGATGTGTTCTCTGCTCTCCGGCTCATCAACAATAAATTTGTCGTTCGGTGAGCGACCTGTATACACCCCCGTACGCACAACCAGGGGGCCTAAATGCGCGATGATGGCTTCGTTGCGTTTGACAGCTTCCTCATAGAGGGCCGGAGTCGGCAGATTCCATTTGACTGTCTTCAGGTTGATCAGACCATGCGTCTCGAGACCGATCGGGCTGTGTGGATGTGGGCTGTATTCCTGCATTCTTCAGACTCTCCTCTTTCGGCTGGAATCGATCAATATCGACCCCTGGCAAAGGGGCTATTATATCCTTCAAGTTTACCAAAAACAGGGTGTTGGAAGGTAGTTCCTTTCATAAAGAAGACTCACCCCGCAAGTATGGGTGGGGTGAGTCTCCACTGACGCTGTGCGAGTGGGACGTCAGGCTACTGGCTGCGGGATCATCCCTTCGAGGATCATCTCCAGAGCCATGGTATGACTGCACCGCCCGCGTGTCTGAAAGAAATCACAATCGCAATGCCATTCACCATCATGATAATCGACCGTGTGAGGGTTGTTTTCACCCATGAAAGTCACCTTGAACGCCTCGAAGTTGATCCGGTCGCGCTGGGCCGCATAGCGCTTTGCCTTTTCAATTTTACCGATCATCCCATAATCCATCGTGGAAATCTCCTTCCTCGGCGAGATAGGTAACAAACAGGCACGCGTGGAATCCGCGTGCCTGTCAAACCCTGGGGATTAGTTTCCGGCTGAATCTGCGCATAAAGTTCTCTCACTCCGGATGTATTGAGTATAAGCCGACTCACAGTGAAAGTCAACGCCGAAATCGATTTTTTAAGGGAATTCCAATCTACAGGGTCATCCCGGAGCTACCTTATTCGAGCCAGTCAGGATGTGTGCCTGGCGGATTGGTTCCGGCAGGCGCCTACCCTGGCAGCATGTCAGTACCAGGGAGATAGCCGATTCCAGATCGATCCTATGCCCCACGGAGACATACACGGGTTTGACGTGCCTCCGGGTACGCACCGCGGCGCCAACGATTTCTCCATCGCAGACGAGTTCGGCAACACAGCCAGCTTCCTCCCCCAGCTCACCCGCCTCGCCGATCAGCATGGACTTGGCACACCCGATGGTCGGAATGTCCAGCAAGACGCCGATATGGCAGGCGATCCCGAAGCGGCGCGGATGTGCCAGGCCATGCCCATCGACGATCAATACGTCCGGTAGACCGCGGGGTTCCCCGTCCGGCACACCGAGGAGCTGTTCGAGCGCTGCAAGGATTGCGGGTGCTTCTCGAAAGGATAACAACCCCGGAATATAAGGAAAACTGACCGGGGTCTCGATTACCGCCCGGGCGCGGATCCGCATCTCCGGAAAATCCATCTCGACGACCGCAGCCCTGGCACGCTCCCCTCCCGGATAACCCACATCCACCCCGGCAACCCTGCGGATGTGTCGCAACGCGAGTGGAGCGATCACCACCCTTTCCCGCAGATGTGCCTGCAACCGTTTCGCCGCCTCCAGCGAGAGATCCCAGGGATGTTGATGGTGGAGGAACAACTCGTGCGACAAACTAAAAAGCTGAAAGGCTTCCGCTCCGGCGGGCGTGATCCTCCGCCAGGCGGTAGAGATAATAACCCAGAACCGGCATCAACAGCCCAAACGCAGTGACGATGATGAGCTCGATCCCGATCGGCGCTAGCTCCGGATATCCAGGGGGATAACCCATCATCGTCGAACGGAAGGCGTCTACACCATAGGCCATCGGAACCAGCCGCGCCAGCAGATGCAGAAACCTGGGGAGCGCCGAGAAGGGGAAGAACATGGCGCATAACACCAGAAAGACGAACTGGAGCAGGTTCGCCATCGTCTGAGCGGTCTCTCGGATGCGCAATGTGAGCGCGGCAAAGGCAAACCCCAGACCGAAGGTGCCCATCAGGTTCATGATCAGCAAATAGACCCCCAGCAGAGGGTTCTCGAAAGGCAGGCGCCCGATCATCACCACCATCAGCCCGCTGGCTGCCAGGGTCAACAACCCGGTCCATAGCAGGGTGTTGGCGACGCGTGAGATCAGGCTAGCGAATTTGCTCGCCGGACTCAGATAAAGCTGCTCCAGGGTGCCCTGCACCTGTTCATGGCGCACATTGTAGCCGATCGTCCACATCGTGTCGCTGAGGAACATGAACAGGATGAAACCATAGATAACCACCCCAGCCGGGTTCCCGGAAACGCTTGATGCCTGGTCCGCTGGGGAATTCAGATCGCTGATGAAAGTCTTGCTCCCCAGAGTGAAGATCGCCACGATCAGAAATACCTGACCAAACGAGGCAATGAAATTGACCGGGTAGCGCGCGATCAGGATCAATTCCTTGCGCACCATCGCCCAAAACGTGCTCCAGCTGGATCGCAATCCCGACATCTCAGAACTGCCCTACCCCTTCATGGCTGCGCACATTGTTCTCGGTTTTCATGAAGACCCAATACCCAACCAGAGGTGTGACCAACATGAAAGCCCACAACACCGCCAGGTCGAGATACCACTCCCGAAAGAAGTAGCCGACTCCCAGCAACGCCGAGCGCACCCCATTGGTCATCCAGGTCGGAGGGAACAACAGGGAGAGCGCTTTCAGCGCCGCTGGAAAGAAGGCGATCGGGAAGAACACGCCCATCAGAAAGCTGATCCCCCACTGCATCAGATTGATCAATGCGTTGGCTTCTTTCACTTTCAAGACCAGCGCACCAAACAGGAGCGTCAGACCATAGAGAGGTATCAGGCCGGAGAGTATGAACAGAAAAGCCACAACAACCTGCCCGCTGAAAGGTTTGACATTCAAAACCAACGATCCCAGGAGATATGCCGCGCTGGCTGAGAAAATCCCGCGCAGGCAGCTGTACAGGGCAGTCCCGGCTGCCACCCAGATGCGGTTTGTCGGGCTGAGATAGAGCGCTTCCAGCGTGCCTATTTCCTGCTCCCAGCGCAGCCAGTATGCCATGTGCCAAAATGCATAGCTGACGATCATAAACACGCTGGATCCGATCAGCATGTAAGCGACATAATTGGTCGTGCCGGTGTTGGCTGCAAAGATCTTCTCCGCATTTGCCCCCGCTGTCGCCCGCCCCAGGAGGATCGGCATGGCGGCAAAGACGATCGGGATGACGATGTCAAGCAGCAGCTGACCCGGGTAGCGCGAGATCGTCAGCAAGCGCATGCGCGTGCTCGCCAAGACGACAGCCAGGTTTGAACGGATCCTCAAAGAGAAAGACGTGCTCATGCGTGCACCCGGGTGTCCTCCGCCAGCGTGCGCCCGGTTTTGGCGATGAAGACGTCCTCCAGAGTGACTTCCTCCGGGATGATCTTCTGAATGAGGGCATTAGTCCGGGTGAGGGCTTCGATCACTTCCGGCAGGTTCTCTTGATCCCTGGCCGTGACGATCGTCAATCGATCGCATCCATCGACCGAGGTGCGGGTGGCTTGTCTGACGCCGGGGAGACCTTTGACTGCTTCCAGTGATCGGGATGGGATCACACCTTCGATCCGCACCACCCGTTCACGCCCCAGGGAAGCCTTCAATTCTTCGATGCTGCCCAGTGCCAGCAGCTCTCCACGGTCGATGATGGCAACCCGATCACACAGGCTCTCCGCTTCCGCCATGATATGGGTGGTGTATATGACCGTTTTCCCCTGGTCGTTGAGATCGCGCACAATGGCACGCAGCTCGCTGGCGGAAGGGACATCGAGCGTGTTAGTCGGTTCGTCGAGCACCAGCAGCGGCGCATCATTGATCAGAGCTTTGCCAAAGGCGAGTTTCATCTTCTGCCCCGAAGAATATGTCTCGACCGTCCGGTCGGCGATCTCATCCAGATCGAGCAATCGAAGGATCTGGCTGGTGCGCTGCCGACGTTCGGGCGGGGAGAGATGATAGAGCGCACCAAAATAATCCAGGTTCTCGCGTCCGGTCAGCTTCCAATACAGGCCGCGCTCCCCCATCAACATACACCCCACCGTGGCGCGCACGCGGTTTTCCTCCCTGCGCAAATGGTAGCCGTTCACCCAGGCTTCGCCACTGGTGGGCAGCAGCAAGGTTGTCAGGATCTTGATCAGGGTTGTCTTTCCGGCGCCGTTCGGTCCGAGCAGCCCAAAAATCTCACCAGCTCTAACCTCGAGCGAGATGTCTCTCAACGCCTCGACAAACCTCTCCGTAGACCGGAAGAGGCCTGTGCGCTGGCGCACCTGATAAGTCTTGCTGATGTGTTCGATGCGGACCGCCCCGCGCATTCCTGCCTCACCCATAATCGTTTAAGTCCATGCACACCACTTACACCGCCCGCTGCATCCAGATCAAGGTCTGCTGGATATGAAAACCCGCCTGTTCGAAAGCACGACCGCCGCGCCCTGCCGGGTAATCCACCAACAATCTTCGTTGCGTATTGATGAGCCTTCGGGCGTGAGGTATCAATGCCGCGATCACAGTTTCTTCATCGCTGTCACCCTCAAACCTGGTCGCCACCCACAAATGTTCGGTGCGATAAGGGCTCCGCTGCCATGTCAAAACCCCCAGCAGCCGATCGCGGCGCACAGCAGCCCATTGCCACACCTCGACCGCAGTCAGGAAACGATAGATGCTCCCCAAAATTCCGGGTCGGTATGCTTTCAAGTTGTAAGGGAGGTGCCAGGTGAGTTCAGGCGGGTATACCCTGCTCATCAAGGTGCGAATTTTGACCCAGTCACCTGGCTTGGGTCGGGTGATGGTTATTCCGGAAGTTGATCCAGACCCGGGCAACAGGAAGCTGGCGGACTGCGGAGGGCATTCCCAGGTCGTTCGCCTGGCTTTTTCGGTGAATCCCAGGGAAAGATAAAGGTTGAGCGCAGGCAGGTTTTCCTCTCGGACGTGCAGCCAGACCTGCGTTGCGCCGTGTTCACGAGCGTGCTGGAGCGCGCTGGCGGTGAGCGCCCGGGCGATCCCCTGCCGCCGGTAGGCAGGGTCCACAGCCACGTTGGCGATCAGATAACTACGCTTCCCTTGAATGTTGAAGGGGATCAGACTCAGATTGCCCGCCAACCGACCGTCTTCCTCCCATACATAACCGCTTAAAGGCAGAGATACATTCTCGGCAACCGCCATCGCCCAGCGCAGATAGCGCGGGTTGCGCGCCGCAGCCTGCATTTGCTCTACATAACGTCGACCATCTTCATCCAAAGTTTCCGCGAAGCAGGTCTCGACAAGGTCAGCAACCGCTTTGAGATCCTTGCTCACCAGAAATGGGCGAAGATGACCGCTCACCGCTGGTATAGAGTATGGGATCGCCCTCATAATCGGACAGATATCCAGTGACGATCGGAATATATTCATTTTACCTTATCCCATCCGGGTTTACGTATCATCTCCTCAACGGGTGCTCCTGAACGCATCCGCTTCATCGCCCGTTCTCATTCCGAGAACCTCCCCTGTAGTTTGACCTCGGCTTTTCCACCCCTCTAGAAGAAATCCCCGCTGCTCACCTCGAGATCATGACCAGGTCGGTAGAAGATCGGCAATGGTCGCTGGGAAGCCCGGCATTCCGTCACCACGGCATCGGCCATCGAATTCGAATGTAATAACCTGTTTTCGAGTGAAACCCTTCATAGATTCTTTAAATCTTTTTGTTATACTGAAGAACACCTGTCGATTACAGCATGCTCCTCATCGCGACCACCATCAGAGGATTGATCGAGATGCTAAAACCACCTATCCTGGTCGTGGATGACGACAGAAAGACCGTCGATCTGATCCGCCTGTATCTGGAGAGAGATGGTTACCCGGTCCTGACCGCCTATGATGGACACCAGGCGCTTGATATCGCTCATACCAGAAGACCAGGATTGATCATCCTGGACCTGATGCTCCCTCGGGTCGATGGACTGGAAATCTGTCGTGTTTTGCGCGCCCAATCCGACGTCCCTATCATCATGCTGACCGCGAAAGCCACCGAAGAGAACAAGCTGGAAGGCCTGGAGGAAGGCGCAGATGATTACATCACAAAACCCTTCAGCCCCCGCGAACTGGTGGCACGCGTGCGCGCCGTCCTCCGCCGCGGTCAGGTACAAAGACCCGATGAACCATCGCATGTTCACATCCAAGACCTGGAAGTGGATTTCATACGGCATGAAGTCAGGATGCGGGGAAGCCCGGTTCACCTGACTCCCAAAGAGTTCGCTTTGCTCGAAATCCTCATCAAACAGCCAGGTCGGGTTATCTCACGCCTGGAATTGCTCGAACTGGCTTTCGGTTACGACTATCAAGGCCTCGAACGCACCATAGATGTGCACATGATGAACCTCCGTAAGAAGATCGAGGTGGATCCTGCCCGGCCAGCTTACATCCAGACCGTTTATGGTCTTGGTTACCGATTTAATGGCGGTCGTCATGATTAACAGCCTGCGCGCCCGTCTGCTTATCATGATGGTCCTCGTTATCTCGGTAGCCATCGCCACGGTCGCGTTTTTCGCCAGCCGCTCGACCAGCAGTCAGTTTCAACGCTCCATCCAGGGTGTCCTGGATTACCCCAACTTCAGCCTCGAAACCCGCATCAACGCCATCAACAAAGTGTTAGTCACCTACAAAGGAGAACGCACCATTTGGGGCCGATTGCAGACCCTCCTGGAAGGTATGGAACGCACCGCCCGCGCCCGTTTCGTCCTGGCCGACCTGGCCGGTGTCATCCGGGCGGATTCGCGTCCTGAATATATTGGCAAACAGATTAATGTCGAGCTCTCCAGGCCTTTCGCCGCATTTCTCATCGAAGGAGAACCCATCCTCGCCTATGGGGTGCCGCTCGAAGATCACAGCCTGGAAGCGATCGAGAAAGAGTTTACCGCATCGGTTAATCGCTCGTTGCTGATCGCGATGGCTCTGGCTGCACTTGTCGCGCTGCTCGTGACCCTGTTATCCTCCCGCAGCATTCTGGGGCCGATCGAAGCGCTGATCGGCGCAGCCCGGGCTTTGGAGAAAGGCAATCTGAATCAGCACGTGGAAGTCCATGGAGCGCGTGAGATCTCAGAGCTGGCACGCGCCTTTAATTCCATGGCAGCCGGTTTACAGCGTCTCGAACAGCTGCGCCAGAATATGGTGACCGATGTGGCGCACGAACTGCGCACCCCGCTCTCGAATATCCGCGGTTATCTGGAAGCTTTGCTCGATGGCGTTGTCGATCCCACTCCGCAGACGATCGCATCCGTGCACGATGAAGCTTTGCTGCTTAGCCGCCTGGTCGACGACCTTCAGGATCTGGCCCTGGCGGAAGCCGGTCAACTGACCCTGATTCGCCAGCCAGTCGAAATCGTTGCTGTGATCGAGAGGGCGATCAATGCCGTAGCTCCCCAGGCGTTCGAGAAAGGTCTCGAGATTTGCGTTGCTGTGCCCGAGGGATTACCTCAGGTCAATATCGATCCCATGCGCACTGGTCAAGTGCTGAGAAACCTTTTGACCAACGCCATCACGAACACCCCCCCCCCAGGCGGGGAGATCTCCATCACTGCACAGAAGCTGGATTCACAGGTTGAAGTGAGCGTCCAGGATAACGGTGTGGGTATCCCCAAAGAGCATTTGCCCTACATCTTCGAACGTTTCTACCGCGTCGACAAATCCCGCGCCCGCCTGACCGGCGGCGCCGGCTTGGGGCTGGCGATCGTCAGGCAGCTGGTCGAGGCTCAGGGCGGTCAGGTGAGCATACAGAGTCAGGTCGGGGTCGGGACAAAAGTGACGTTCACCGCGCCGGTTGTGATAAAATCTTGATCCCTTTTGTCATCAACTCGGGCCTTGGCTCGATCCAGGAGGCGTATGTCTCTAGATTTTCAACAGCTGCGCCAGCAGGTCATCCAACTGGGCGAAAAAGCGCCTGCCCGCCAGCAGGATCTGCAAACCAGATTGCAGCAGGCGCGCCAGCTGATGGAGAGCAACTCAGAAAACATCATCGCCTTGCGCCAAAAAGTCCAGCTGGTCGTTAAGAACCATGATCCCTCCCTGCGCTGCGCGCTGCCGGTCGGTGAGGCGCTCACAGCCAGCTTTCCCCCACCCGCGTTGCACGAAAAGCTCACCATCTTGGCTGCTGACGGCTCTCAGATCGTCCCCAACCGCCACGAAGCGGTCGAATACGGGCTTCTCAACGTCGGCGTCATCTGCATGCAGCTGAATACCACTGAGCCACCGAAAACACAGATCCGCACCCGGTTGCTTTTCGGGGACGATCTCTACACCCACTCCGGGACGGTCACGGAAGCCTCGCTCGCCCTGCAGCGCGACCTGAACGAGCGTACCATCCTGGCTGATCTAGCGAAGGATCTCCCGCCGCCCGTCGTCACCTTCACCGACGGCCCCATGGAACTCTGGGGCAGTAAGCAAGGCGGCGAAACGGCAGCTGAATACCGACAGAGTCTGAGCGAATACCTGGAAGCTCTGGAAGACCTGCATCAGCTGGGCGTCGCTACCGCTGGCTACGTCGATAAACCCGCCGCCAACCTGATCGTGCGCCTGCTCGAGGTGGCCATGCTCGCCGAAACGGAACTGGCAGGCATCCGGGAACATCAACCCCTGCGCGGGGTTAGAGATCGAGACCTGCTCAGCGAGATCATCCCTTCCGGACACCGTTCGGCCGTTTTTGCCATACAATCGCAATCCGCTCACAACTACAGCGGTGCGTTAGCCTTGCACTTCTTTTACCTGAATGTCGGGCGGGCCGGAAAACCCATCCTGGCGCGCGTCGAGGTGCCAGGTTGGGTGGTAGAAAACTACGCACTGCTGGGTCAGCTGCATGCTGCCCTGATCGATCAATGCCAGATCTTGGGCAACCAGCCTTATCCTTATCTCCTCCACCGCGCTCATGAGACCGCCAAAGTGAGCCTCCCGGAAAAGGAGCAGGTCACCCAGATGATCCTTCACGAACTCCTGCGCCGTGGTATAAACCTGGATCAGAAGTCTTCCAAACAGGCAATCAAAGAAGCGAGTGGCTAGCTGTCTGGCAGGTCTCAGAGGAGGTGATGATGGTGAAAACCACCCATAGGAGGGTGCATGTCTGAATCGCAAGCCCCGATCATCGGGCGCCTACTGAGCGCCGATACAACTGGTTTCGTGATGGGCTGCCGTGTCAACCAGCTCGAAGTGCCTTCCTTCGGGGCACTGGTGCGCGCTCCGTTGGAAAACGATTACCAGGTCTATGGACTGATCCACACCATTCGCATCCAGGACGACGGTCTGGTGCGTCAGCTCGTCACCGCCGAGAATGTGAGCGAGGCTGTGATCGCCGACAACCGCCTCAACCGCAATGTTCCGCTGGAGATCAGCGCTCTGGCTTTGGGATACCAGGAGAGCGAGCGCATCTACCACCTGCTCCCCCCGCGTCCCCCTCTCAGTCTGGACCTATTCTATTTGTGCAGCGCCGGGGAACTGCGTCGCTTCACCGGGGCTGGCAGGTTTGGATATTTCCGCCATATCCTGCGGGCAAAGGACCTCCCCGTTGGAGAGCTGCTGGCCGCGCACATCCGCCAGGCGAGCGCGGCACATCTGTCGGCGGGAGACAGCTCATGGGTGAACCAGGCGACCCGGGAATTGATCATTTTGCTGCGCGACGACTATCAAATCTTAATGAGTGTATTGAGCGCCATTGCAGACAATGTACACTTGCAACCATAGGGTCTCAAATGGATCATTTCGAACGACTCGAAGAGGTCATCATTCCAAATCAAACCAATACCATCGGTTATATTGTCGGGGGCGGACTTAAAGAAAACCTCAACGTCCGCCTCACGGTGCCTTCCCAGGAGGTCCAGGAAGGCGCCTTCGTCGTCATCGAAAGTGGCAAATGGCTGTTCTATGGTCTGGTGACCGATCTGCAGCTGGGCGCCACCGACCCGCGCTTCGCTGACGAGCAGAGCGAGGCTCGCCTGCCTCCATCCCTGGCGAGCCTGCTCCATGGACAGACCCTCTACACCAACCTCCAGGTGCTGCCAGCCCTGATGCTGGAACGAGGCCCCGATCCAAATAGCCAAGACTATCAAAGATGGCTTAGCGAGATCGATGCCGGTCTGCGGCCCGCCCCGCGCCCCTTGCCGGTCAAGACCGTCCCACCCCATCACGCCCCGGTGCGCCTGGCCAACCCCGGCGACATCGCCGAGATCTTCGGCAAAGTCGAGCAGGAGGGCAATTTCGTCATCGGCTATACCCGAGAACAGGAACTGCCCGTCTGCCTGAATCTGGACCGTCTTGTGCAGCGTTCCTCCGGTGTTTTCGGTGCCACCGGCACCGGAAAATCGTTCCTCACCCGCCTTATCCTTGCCGGATTGATCTACTACAACCGCGCCTCGGTGCTGGTGTTCGACATGCACAACGAATATGGTTTCGATGACACCGCCTCGGACACCGGCGAACGGGTGATCGGTCTGAAGACAAAATTCCCCAGCCGTGTGCGGGTGGTCGGCCTGGGTCAGGGAGCTCAGATCCGCAACCAGATGCCAGACTTCAATCTCGAGATCGCGATGCGCGATGTCCAGCCGGAAGATATCGAGCTCCTCACCCGCGAATTGAACCTCAAGGAGACCACGCCAACTGTCCTGGAAGCCCTGATAAGCTCTTTCGGCAGAGAGCGCTGGTTTGCTAAATTCCGCGCCATGAAAACAAACGTCTCGATCGAAACCGAAGAGGGGAAAAAGGTTCCCGCACCCGGAAGTGTGGAAGCCTGGGCGCGAGACGCGGGCGTGCACGAGATGGCAGCTGCCGGGCTCCATTCGAAACTGGGGCGTGTCTTCCGACTGCCTTATGTGGTCGAGCAACCGGCCAGCGATGGCATGAGCGAGATCATCAAGGCGCTGGAGGCCGGGCAGCACATCATCCTCTCCTTTGGAAAGCATGAGACGGATCTGGATTACCTGCTCGTCAGTAACTTGCTGACCCGGCGCATCCGCCAGGCCTGGGAAGAACGCACGAACCAGTTCCGCACCGGGAACGAGAGAGAACCCCGCCCCCTGGTGATCGTACTCGAAGAAGCCCACAAATTGCTCAACCGGGAGATGGCTTCTCAAACCACTTTCAGCACCATCGCTCGCGAAATGCGCAAATACTACGTCACCCTGCTGATCGTCGACCAGCGCCCTTCACAGATCTACGATGAAGTGATGTCGCAGCTGGGGACGCGCATTTCGGGCTGGCTCGGTGACGACGACGATATCCGCGCCGTGCTCTCCGGCCTTGCCTCTCGGGAGGCTCTGCGCGGCATGCTCTCTCGCCTGCAGCCCAAGGAAGAAGTGCTCCTGCTGGGTTGGGGGGTGCCCATGCCCCTGCCGGTGCGTTCCCGCCGCTATGATAAAGCCTTCTGGGATGAGCTCCTGGGCGAGAGGGGCACCAAACGAAGCGAATCGGACATTCTCAAAGAATTGGGTTTCTGAACGCCAAAGGATTGATAATGACAGACTTACTGGTATTGGCAACTTCCTCAGGGGTCGTCCTGACCCAAAAGGAGGCTGGGGGTTGGCGCGTGATCGATAGCCAAAGCCCACCACCAGATCCGTCGTCGGCGATGAGACCTGTGACCAGCCTGGCCATCGCTGCAGGGACGATCCTGGCCGGCACCCGGCAGGGCGTTTTCCGCTCAGACGATCGAGGTGCCACCTGGCGAGGATCGAGCTCAGGACTTACCATCCCTTATGTGCGCTGGCTGTACAGCCACCCGAAATCGCCTGGGCGCGTCTTTGCCGGCACAGAACCGGCAGGGATTTTTATTTCCGGGGATGCTGGTCAGACCTGGCGCGGCTGCCCAGAAGTCGAGGCAATGCGCCGTGAGCATGGCTGGTCACTCCCCTACTCTCCAGAAGCAGGGTGTGTGCGCGGGTTTGCCTTCCATGGCAGGCGCGGTTATGCCGCGGTCGAGGACGGTTGTGTGCTGATTTCAGATGATGTCGGGGATACCTGGCGATTGGCAGCCGGTAGCCGCGGGCGTCCGGATCATCTCCCACAGGCAGCACACATCCACTCAGATGTCCACTCCATCGAGGTTCATCCCCACAATCCGGAATGGGTGGCTGCGCCGACCGGCGGCGGGTTTTTCATCTCCTTCGATGGCGGGCAGTCTTGGGAAAACCGTTACCCGCGCTGCTACTCCCGCGCAGTATGGTGGGATCCCTCCGACCCGGATCACCTGATCCTCGGACCGGCGGATGGTGTCGATCGCCTGGGCCGCATCGAAGAATCGTATGATCGCGGTCGCACCTGGCAAAACGCCAGCGCTGGTTCAAAAGCCCCCTGGCCTGCTCACATGGTCGAACGCTTTGCTCAGCTGGATGGCCATCTCTTCGCAGTGCTTTCGGATGGCAGTCTGCTGACGAAGCCCCTTGCTGGTCTCGAGTGGGAGACCATCCTCCCCCAGATCGGCCATGTCAACGCTGTCGCTTCGCTTTGATCTTTCGAGTTTGCTATCCTTACGGAGGGAATCCCGATGACAGACCTCAAAGGCAAAGTCGCCATTATTACTGGTGGCGGGACAGGCATCGGCCGCGGGATCGCCCTGGCTCTGGCTGGTGAGGGCGTTCGAGTGGTGATCTGCGGCAGACGCCAGGCGCGCCTGGACGAAGTCCTCTCCCTCATACGTGAATCAGGTGGGGAGGGGTTGGCCATTCAAGCAGACGTCTCCCAGGAAAAGGATGTCACGCGGGTCGTAAAGCTCACCCGCGAAACCTTTGGCGATTTGGATATCCTGATCAACAACGCCGGCATCTCTGGTGGAGACCAGATTCATCTACACGACCTTCAGGACTGGGAGAAGGTCATGGCAGTCAATCTGCGCGGACCTTTCCTGATGTCACGCGCCGTGCTGCCATGGATGCGTGCCCGACGCAGCGGGCACATCATCAATATCAGCTCGGAATCGGGTCTGGAATATTATCAGGGAGATGGCGCCTACGGGGTCTCCAAGCACGCCCTGAACGCCCTAGGTGAATATATCCAGCGCGAAAATCAGGATTTCAACATCCGGGTGAACACGATTTGCCCCGGCATGGTTGTCACCGAGATGACCGAAAACTCACCAGGTCTCGACCGCAGTAAATGCCTATACCCAGAGGATATCGCTGAACTGGTGCTCTGGCTCTTGACCAGAAGGCAGAACATCAAGATCGGCACACCCATCCTGATCCAGACCATGTTGAACCCCTGGGAATAATCTGTTCAAGGAGAAGAACTCTCGAATATGAAGCTGGCTACCCTTTGTTATCTCCGGCGCGGCGGAAAGACCCTGATGATCCACCGCATCAAAAAAGAGAACGATGTCCATCAGGGGAAATGGAATGGGTTGGGCGGCAAGCTGAACCCCGGCGAATCGCCTGAGGATTGTGTCATCCGCGAAGTCAGAGAAGAATCTGGTCTCCAGATCAAGAAACCTCAGCTGAAGGGGATCCTCACATTTCCGGAATTCGCACAGGGCGAAGACTGGTACGCTTTCGTCTTCGTCGCTCGGGAGTTCGCAGGGGAAGTAAGCGACTCAGCCGAAGGTTACCTAAAATGGATCGATAACGAAAAAATCCTCGGTCTGGAACTATGGGAAGGGGATCGCCTGTTCTTGCCCTATCTGGATCGGCCAGGGTTCTTCTCCGGAAAATTCGTCTACCAGGAAGGGCGTCTCATCAGCTATTCGATGGTCCATTATCGCGATGACGACCCAGATCTGCAGGAGTGAACACATTGTAAATCCCCCTGATAAGGAAGATCGAGCCGGAAAGGATCAGTCCGCACCCTGCTGACCTTGCTCATGAATAAGCCGATCCCTGACGGAGGTGGCGATCAAAAACACCTCCAGATGCGTTTTCACCCGATCGCCGATCAGTTCGAACCACCCTTGTAATTTTCATAAATCGTCAGTACTTTATCTGCATAGGTGTAACCGGCGTCCATCGGACCATAATATTTCAACGCCTCCCTCAGATTTCCATATTTTTTCACCAACCCAGCCAGCATCCCAGTGCCGTATTTGATATTGAATTTGGGGTCTTTCAACTCCGCGATCGTCGGACGGCTCGCAAAACAAGGTCCGTTAACACACATGAACGAAGCAGCCAGGCCATCGCGTGGCATGACCTGCATTAATCCCACAGCGCCGCTGCGCGAATAAGCCTCTGGGTCGCCTCCACTCTCCTGCCATATCAGCGCAGCGATCAGATCTGGATCCAGATCCCTCTGGCGCGCAAACTTTGTGATCAAGTCACACCAGCGGCGGATTCTGTCGGGATAGCTGGCGCTTATCTGGCAATCTCCATCCTGCGACCGATTCACATCCCCAGCGACCGAATCACCAGAATCTGACCTGGAAGCGGGGGACGACCCGCTCCCACTCTGTTCAACCGAGGCGGTTTCTGAGACAGGAGTGTTCTCGATAGCCAGATCCAGGGGCACCCGCGCCATCACAGAATATCCGAACGACGCCAGAACCAGACTCATAATCACAGCACCCGGGAAGACCAGTTGTTGAACCACGTTTTTATCCTCTCCAGACAAAAAAGAAGGCACATTGACAAGGGCACAGAACGACAATAAAATAGCACAATTGTTCTATATTGTCAAGCGATTCCCATAAAAATTTCCCCCTTGACAAATTAGAACTAATGTTCTATATTATAGCCGTAAACTCGTGAAAACATCAAACTGTGCGTCCTCTATCATCCGGAGGTAAAAAATGAACAACTCCCTTTTTCAGAACAGGTCCCTTTCCACCACGCTCATCCGAATCGGGATACGGCGCGGCTTCGCCTTTGGCTTCATCATCATCACCGCCCTGCTGGCGTTCGAGATTTTTAATTACAGCACAACGGTTTTTGCCCTGACAGACCTGCTCGGAGACCTCGATTTTCTCGGCATCCGTTGGGCGACGATCCTGGCGATCGCTTTTTGCGGCATCGACTTTGCCGGGATCGCCCGCCTCTTCACACCCGAGGAGGGCGCCGACGAACCCAATGAGATCTGGTACCTTTTCGGCGCTTGGTTGCTGGCAGCTACGATGAACGCCATGCTCACCTGGTGGGGTGTTTCCATCGCTCTGCTCAACCATGAGAGCTTGGGTAATGCCGTCATCAGCCGGGAAACTTTGGTCCGGATTGTGCCCATCTTTGTCGCAGTCCTGGTGTGGTTGATCCGCATCCTGATTATCGGCACTTTCTCAATCGCCGGGGATCGCCTCTTCAGCCAGGCAGAACGCCGTCAGGCGGCTTCCCTTGGATACCGTTCGACCGCCACGCGTGGGCAAGCCCAGCCTCGCACGCCTGTCACAACTCCGCAGCCCTCCTCTTTCTCAGGGCGAACCAACCACCCTCCCGCCAACAATCAGGGTCAGGTTTACACCAGGCCCGAACCGACCTATCACCCGCTCTCCATGACAGCTTCCCCGCGGCGAGACAGCTCCAACCAGCCGCGCAACTATCGGTGATGGAAACGATTAAATCGCGTCAGATTCTGAATTCACAGGAAAGTATCCAGACGATTTCACCGAGAGTCGATCACCACCCCCGCTTCTCATCCTTACAGTCGAAGGCATCCCTTTTCCCCAGCACGCATCTCGAGAAATTCGGAAAGGGATGCCTTCTTATTCTCGCTTCTCCTTGAAAGGACTTGGCTCGCCGCTTTGGATTGGAGGAATAGGCAAGGCGCCTTGTATCTCCAGAATTTTTCAACCGGATTTTTCCCGGCAATCGCCCTGCGCCAGAGGCAGCCAGACGCAGAAGGTCGTCCCCTGACCTTCCTTGGAATCCACCTCGATCCGCCCGCCATGATTGCGGACGATCCAATAAGCGATGGACAACCCCAGGCCAAAACCCTTGCCGTCGCGTGAACGTGTCCGAGATTTCTCCCCGCGGTAGAAACGCTCGAAGACATGTGGCAGGTCTTCCGGTGGGATCCCCGGGCCGGTGTCATGGACGATCAGCCGCGCCTGATCGCCCGCTTTCCCCAGACTCACGCGCACTTCTCCGCCGCTGGGGGTATACTGGATCGCGTTGCCGATCAGATTGACCAGCACCTGTTTCAGCCGATCCCGATCGCCGCAAACCAACACCTGATCGATCTCGCCCAGACGCAAGTTCAGCTTGTCGCGCGCCAGGATGCGCATCTGCTGCATTGCCTCCAGGGTAAGCGTATCCAGTTCGACCAGCTTGCGATCCAGAGGCAGTTTCCCCGATTCAGCCTGAGCCAGGAGCAACAGGTCACCGACCAGACGTGCCAGCCGATCGACCTCGTTCTCGATCCCCGAGAGCGATTCCTCATCGCTACACCCCATCCGCCGCATCAGGTCGACATTGCCCTTGATAACCGTCAGAGGTGTGCGCAGCTCGTGCCCCACGTCAGCCAGGAAACGTCTTTGGGTGTTGAAAAGATTTTCCAGGCGCGCCAGGGTCTGATTGAAAGCATGGATCAATTGGCCGACTTCGTCGTCAGGTGGACCTTCGTAGGATATCCGGCGGGAGAGGTCATCCGCGCGCGTGATCTGCAGCGCGGTTTGCGTCACCGCCTGCAGCGCTGCTAGCGCTCGACGAGTGGTCAGCCAGCCGATCAGGGCTGCCACCCCCATGGCGATCACTGAGCCAACCAGCAGAACGGTGACCAGCAGCCGCAGAGTCGCATCGACGACCTCTATGTTGGTTGCCAGCTGCAGCGTCCCGATCGGGCGTTCCCCAACCACGAGCGGGATGCTGAGCACACGCAAGTGGATCGAATCGATATAGACACTGCGAAAAGTTGGCACTTTGGATTGCAGGCCCAGGGGATCGAAAGGCGTATTGAGCGCTTCGACGTTGGTGGATTGCAGAACACCGTGGCGGTCCCAGGCTTGCGCATAGACGTTTTCTGCCAGCCCGCGCGGCGGAAGCGTAATAACATCGATATTGCCTACCGTGACCACACGCGTGGCACTCCGGATTTGCTCGAAAGTGCTCACCAGGTCCGCGTCGACCTGATCGATGAGCAGAATATTAATGAGGATATACACTGCCACGCCAAAAAGCAACAACACCCCCCCAAGCAGTGTGGTATAGAGCAAAGTTAAGCGCGCCCGCAGGGACATCCAGATGTTATGTCGCTTCTCTCAGGACATATCCCATCCCACGCACCGTGTGGATCAGACGTGGTTCGCCCTCCAATTCCAGCTTCTGACGAAGGTAGCGGATATACACCTCGATAATATTGCTTTCCCCGCCAAAATCATAGCCCCAGACGCGGTCGAAGATCATATCACGCGTCATCACCTGGCGCGGATGGCGCATAAAGAGCTCCAGGAGCTCATACTCTTTAGCAGTCAGGGAGATCGTGCGTTCGCCGCGGTAAGCCTGGCGCGTACCGGTGTCGAGCGCCAGATCCGCGAAACGCAGCACTTGAGGGCGGCTTGGCTGAGCGCGTCGCAGCAAGGCGCGGATGCGGGCTAACAGCTCATCGAGATTGAAGGGCTTGACCATATAATCATCCGCGCCCATATCCAGGCCCAAAACGCGGTCATTGACCGAGTCCTTGGCAGTCAGGATCAAAATCGGCACCGGTCCCCCCGCGCGCAATCTTCTGCAGACCTCCAGCCCATCGATCCCGGGGAGCATCAGATCGAGCACCACCAGATCGGGTGGGTTATCGCGCGCCAGGCCGAGTCCCATCTGCCCATCAGTTGCCACATCAACCTGATAGCCCTCATAGGCAAGCCCGCGCCGCAGAAATTTCAAGATCGCCTCATCGTCCTCGATAACCAAGATGCGAGCACTCATGCTGCCCTCCTCATTCTGGTTTATATGATAGTTGTTCAGTGCCATCGGGTGCGCTCGTCAGCTATTTCACTGTTATCTCGTTAACAAGCGAAAGGTCGTCAGTCATTTCACATTGAATATACCACAGCCCATCCGCTTTGATCGGCGGAAAATCCCCCTCGTCTTCCTGTCAGCGGCGCGCACAGAGATTGAGACAGACCGATCCGTCTCAATCTCTGTTCTTGTCAGGAGCACACAAGATGTTCAGCGGTGGCTAAACGACCTCGATCACCGCGCCTGCCGCGGTCAATTTGGCTTTTGCGTCGTTCGCTACCTCTTTACTGACGCCTTCCAGCACCTTTCCACCAGCGGTTTCAGCCAGGTCCTTGGCTTCCTTAAGACCCAGGTTCGTCAGCTGCCGGATGGTTTTGATGACCTCGATCTTTTTCGGCCCTGCGTCTTTGATGATCACATCGAACTCGGTCTTTTCCTCCACCGGTTCGGCAACCGCTGTGGCTGCCGCCGCTGCACCGCCCATGGCGGCCACGGCGACCGGGGCAGCCGCAGACACACCCCATTTCTCCTCCAGCATCTTGACCAGCTCGGAAGCCTCTAATACCGTTAGTGTACTGAGTTCTTCTACCAGTTTGTTCAAATCAGCCATTTTTATCACTCCTTCAAATTTACTTTTTGAGATTATTTACTTCGAAAATTTTTGCCAGTTATCCGGTTGCAGGGGTACCTTCTTTTTCGGAAAATGCTTTCAAAACCGTAGCCAACTGCCGTCCAGGCTCCGCCAGCAAGCGTGCCAGCTGGCTGGCAGGCGCCAGCAGGGTGCCCAACAGCTGCGCGCGCAGCACCGGCAAAGGCGGCAACTCTGCCAAAGCTTTGACCTGTTCAGCGCTGACCGGCCGGGCATCCATGTATCCGCCTTTGACCTTGAGCGCCTCCGCTGTCCTGCCAAAATCCATGAGGACCTTAGCCACCGCTGGGGCATCCGCAAAGGCAAACCCTGCAGCTGTGCTGCCGGTGAAGAATTCCTCGGGGACCTGATAGCCAGCCTCCTGGAACGCCAGCTTGCCCAATGTGTTCTTGATGACATGGAACTCTCCACCAGCTTCGCGCACTTTGCTTCGCAGCGTATCCATATCTTTCATGGTCAAGCCCAGATATTCGGCCAGGATCACTGCCTTACTCTTGCCCAGCCATTCCTCATACGCTTCGACCAGTTCTCTTTTTCTTGCTTTCGTGATAGCCAAAGGTTGATCACCTCCTTTCAAATAAAAAGTCTTTGCCTCGTCCATCTGCCGGGCAAAGACTCGTTCATCTGTCAGTTATCACACTGACGTAAGTTCCTCGAAGTCATCGCCTCGGCAGGGTTTTACGCTAGCGGGTCGCCTGCCCGTCGCCACCTGCTGTCTCAGGCAAACCTGGATTGGAAATTTTAGCCAGGAATGTAAACGCTTATTCCCGCACCTCCATCGCCTGGGCTTGTGCGGGATCGACTTTGATCCCGGGACCCATGGTAGTTGTCAGGGTGACCCTCTTAATATATGTGCCTTTTGTCGCTGCTGGGCGAGCTTTCCGCACCGCTTCCATCAGCGCTGCGAAATTGTCGTACAACTTCTTAACCTCAAAAGAAGTCTTCCCAATCGGCACGTGCAGGTTGGCGGTCTTATCGACACGGAATTCGACCCGTCCGGCTTTCGCCTCTCTGACCACGCGAGGGATGTCCTGTTCTGGGACGACTGTCCCCGCTTTGGGGTTTGGCATCAATCCACGCGGGCCGAGTATGCGTCCCAGCCGGCCTACTTTGCCCATCATATCCGGTGTGGCGATCGCCACGTCGAAATCTGTCCATCCGTTCTGAATTTTCTGGATGAACTCGTCATCATCGGCGACGTAATCCGCCCCGGCTTCCCGGGCGAGCACGGCACCTTCGCCCTGGGCGAAAACCAGCACGCGCACAGTCTTTCCCAACCCATGTGGCAGGACGACCACATCACGCACCTGCTGGTCGGCATGCCGCGGGTCCACACCCAGGCGGAGATGTACTTCAACTGTGGCGTCGAAATTCACCGGAGAAGTCTCCTTGGCAAGCGCAAGCGCCTCCTCGGGTTCGTAGAAGCGACCCCGGTCCACTTTCGCAGCCGCCGCCAGATATTTCTTTCCATGTTTAGCCATATGTACTCCTTGGTGGTTCAAATGAGCCTATCATCGATCGGGATTTCCCTAAATCTGGCAGACTCTCCCACAGGTTTAATCGACGATCTCGATGCCCATATTGCGGGCAGTGCCCTCGATCTGGCGTATGGCGCCTTCGATATCGTTGGCGTTCATATCTTTCATCTTGATCTCGGCGATCTCACGCACCTGGCTGCGCGTCACCTTACCTTTCTTCTCGCGCGGGGGATTCGCCGAACCTTTTTCCACGCCTGCTGCCTTCTTCAGCAATACCGGTGTCGGAGGGGTTTTCAAGACAAAAGTAAAAGAACCATCCGTATAAATGCTGATCTCAGCCGGGATGATCTCACCCGGTCTGTTGGCTGTGCGGGCGTTGTACTCTTTACAAAAAGCCATCAGGTTGATGCCGTGTCCGGCCAGCGCCGGCCCAATCGGCGGGGCAGGATTGGCTTTCCCTGCTTCGATTTGTATGCGAACAACCGTCTTCAGTTTCTTTGCCACAATCTTTTCTCCTGAGTGGTATTATCGGGTGATTAGGGGTCACCCTCCCACAATAAATCTATCTCTTATCAGGCCTTTTCCACCTGCAAGAAATCCAGTTCGACCGGGGTTTCTCTCCCAAAGAAATTCACCATCACACGCACCTTGGCGCGCTCCATATCGATCTCGGACACCGTACCGCGAAAATCATTGAACGGCCCATCGACGATACGCACGCGCTCGCCCGGTTTGAAAGTGACCTTGATGCGCGGCGCCTCGGCTTCCATCCGACGGATGATCTGCGAGACTTCCTCCGGACGCAGGGGGGTAGGTGTATTGCCCATCCCGACGAAACCGGTCACCCCCGGCGTGTTACGCACCACATACCAGGATTCCTCGGTCAGGATCATGTTCACCAGGATATAGCCCGGGAAAACCCGCCGTTCTACGGTCCGCCGCTTGCCCTCTTTAACCTCAATTTCCTCCTCGGTTGGCACCACGATGTCGAAGATCTTGTCTTTCATCCCCATGGTCTCGATGCGCTGCTCCAGGTTGTGTCGCACTTTGTTCTCGTAACCGGAATAGCAATGCACCACATACCAGGCGCGCCCATCGGGTTCGAGCTCACCCTCTTCCTCATCGGCAGCCAAGCCCTCCCTCTCATCAAGCACGGGGATGATCGGCGTTCCCTCGTCCGTCTCGGCTGGAAGCTCTTGATCGACATCCGCGGCTGTTACCTGGGGCTCTTCTGCGCCTTCCGCCGGCTCGACAGCCCCTGCGATCTCGGATGGTTCGGCTTCTTCAGCCAGACCTTCTTTTCTATCTTCCTGCTCAGATAAATCCATCTCCATCTTTCCTGACCTACAACCAGCAACCAAAAACTATTTCTGTCGAACCGCGCTCTTCACGAGCCTAAAATCAGGATGAAGATGCGCGAATAGAGAAAATCCATGATTCCCAGAAAGGCGCTCATCACCACAATCACGATCAGCACCACAATCGTCAGGCTGGTCGCTTCCTGGCGCGTGGGCCAGGAAACTTTCCGTAACTCACCAAGTGTCTCGCGGAAATAACGTTGAACAGCGTTTTCCCGCTTACGGGTGACGCGTGCGACCTTTTTTTCAGCCTTTGCCACAGCCCACTCCTTTTGTCGCCAGCTGACCCTCGCGAAAACAGACGATCTGCTCCTTCAGGTTCAACTGCACTTATCGTCTCAGGTTACGGTCAAAACGCCGCCTCGATGGACGGCGTTGCCCGAAGCTCAGGCAGGCCAGGCAGGACTCGAACCCACAACCGCTCGTTTTGGAGACGAGTGCTCTACCAATTGAGCTACTGGCCTACATCCAGCCGGATGGCTGTCTCGTTCTCAGATCAAAAGTCAGAACCATCCGGCAAAGCGACATCAGACTTGACGACTACTTCGTCTCGCGATGCAGGGTGTGACACCTGCAGCGCGGGCAATACTTCTTCAATTCCAGGCGGCCCGGGTCGTTGCGCCGGTTCTTCTCGGTGGTGTAGTTGCGTTCTTTACACTCCGTGCACGCCAACGTGATTACAGGTCGAACATCCTTCTTCGAGGCCATATTAATATACCACGCGCTACGCTATCTGTGCGCTGCTCCTTACTCCAGGATTTTGGTGATCACGCCGGCGCCGACGGTCAGCCCACCCTCGCGGATGGCGAACTTCGAACCCTGTTCCAGCGCCACCGGCACGATCAACTCCACTTCCAGGTTCACGTTATCCCCGGGCATCACCATCTCCACCCCCTCCGGCAACTTGATCGTCCCGGTCACATCCATCGTGCGGATGTAGAACTGCGGCCGATAGCCGCTGAAGAACGCCTTGTGCCGCCCCCCTTCTTCCTTCTTCAGCACATACACCTCGCTCAAGAAACGCTTGTGCGGCGTGATGCTCCCCGGCTTCGCCACCACCTGCCCGCGCTCCACATCCTCCCGGTCGATGCCCCGCAACAGCAAGCCCAGATTGTCACCCGCCTGCCCCTGATCCAGCGTCTTGTGGAACATCTCCACCCCGGTCACCACCGAGGTCAGACTCTTCTCCCGCAAGCCCACGATCTCTACCGGGTCGCCTACCTTGATCACCCCCCGCTCCACGCGCCCCGTCACCACCGTCCCCCGCCCCTTGATCGAAAACACATCCTCGATCGGCATCATGAACGGCTTGTCGATATCCCGCACCGGCTCCGGAATGTACTCATCCACCACCCGCAGCAACTCCCGAATGCTGGCATATTCCGGCGCATTCGGATCCGTCGACGAACATTCCAACGCCTGTAACGCACTCCCACGCACAATCGGCGTCTCGTCCCCCGGAAAGCCATATTCGTTCAATAACTCCCGCAACTCTAACTCCACCAACTCCAGTAACTCCGGGTCGTCCATCATGTCCACTTTGTTCAGATACACCACGATCGCCGGCACCTCCACCTGCCGCGCCAGCAACACATGCTCCCGCGTCTGCGGCATCGGCCCCTCCGGCGCCGCCACCACCAGAATCGCCCCGTCTACCTGCGCCGCCCCAGTGATCATGTTCTTGATGTAGTCCCGATGCCCTGGCATATCCACATGCGCATAGTGCCGCTTCTCCGTCTCGTACTCCACATGCGCTATGTTGATCGTGATCCCGCGCGCCTTCTCCTCCGGCGCATTGTCGATCGAATCGAACGGCCGATACTCCCCATACCCCAGTAACGAACAGTATTTCGTGATCGCCGCCGTCAACGTCGTCTTGCCATGGTCGATGTGCCCCATCGTCCCAACGTTCATGTGCGGCTTCTTGCGCTCAAATTTCTGCTTGGACATATAATTCCTTCTCCTTAATGCAAAAGATATCGTTTCTCCTGCAAGGAGAGCCCTCAATGGGACTTGAACCCATGACCCCGTTCTTACCAAGAACGTGCTCTACCGACTGAGCTATGAGGGCTTTCACCTTACATGGCTACGCGCTGACCACCCTTGTATTTATGGTAGTCAGCGGGTCAGCCAAGTGGGCGGTGAAGGATTCGAACCTCCGAAGGCTTCTGCCAGCTGATTTACAGTCAGCCCCCTTTGGCCACTTGGGTAACCGCCCAGCTATGGATTACAGGTTTTCGATTGCAGATTGACGATCCTCCTCAGGTGGGTCTGCCCACATCACCAACCTGCAATCAACAACCGGCAAACCGGTGAGCCGACGATGGGAATCGAACCCATAACCTACCACTTACAAGGCGGTTGCTCTGCCGATTGAGCTACGTCGGCAAATCGAAAGAACCCTGCCTTAAGGCGAGAGGATTATACCAGAGGCCTTACACAGGGGCAAGGTTGTTCTGTTGTTCGGCGGCAGGGGAGTCTATCAGCAATCGAGGCGTCTGTCAATGGCGGTTTTTTTATTAATCACCCCAACAATCTCCGCGCCAGCTGCACCGCTCCCATGGCATCCTCGGCGTAACCGTCAGCGCCGATCTCCTGCGCCCAGCTCTGGGACACTGGCGCACCTCCCACCATCACCTTGACCTTCCCACGCAGACCCGCCTTTTCCAGCGCCTCGATAACCATCCTTTGTTCCAGCATGGTGGTCGTCAAAAGCGCGGAAAGTCCCAGGATATCAGCCTGGTTATCCACGACCGCTTCGAGGAATTTTTCCCTGGGCACATCCACACCAAGGTCATAAACTTTGAAGCCGTTGGCCGTGAGCATGGTGCCAACCAGCGATTTACCGATGGCGTGGATATCGCCCTTCACCGTGCCCAGTACGACTCTGCCCGCTTCGATCTTCTCCCCACTGGCAAGCAGATGCGGCTCCAGCAACCCCATCGCCTGCTGCATACCCTCGGCGGCAACCACCAGCTCGGGCAGAAAGAACTCCCCGCAGGCAAATTTATCACCAACCTCGTTCATCCCCGCCACTAGCGCCTCTTTGATGATCGCAAGCGGCGCATACCCTGCCGCCAGAGCCTCGCCAGTCAGGATGACCGTCAATTCCGGTTCACCGGCCACCAGGCTATCCTTGATCCTGAGAAGCAGTCCCTCGGTCACCATCGAACCTCCACCTCGTTCAGAGTGCCTCACCGGGGTGATGATATAACGATCCGCTGAACCTGTCAACCGGAGCAAGGATGACCTTGCAACAATCCATTGTTCGAAATATCTGGCAGCGAATGGACAAGCGCGTTCTTACAACATCTGGAATACCTCCCAGGCCGCCTCGAGTGTGTCAGCGATGATCGAGGTATTGTGCTCTGACGAAGTGAACCACGCTTCGAACTGGGAAGGTGCTAAGTACACCCCACGGGCGAGCATCCCCTGAAAAAAGCGCGCAAATTGACCTGTATCACAGGTCTTCACGCTCGACCAATCGCGCACTGGCGTTTCGGTGAAGAAGACCGAGAGCATGCTCCCGACGCGGGTTTGCTGGATCGCTACTCCGGTCCGGCGGGCAGCCTGGGCAATGCCAGTAGAGAGCTGCTCTGCGGCAGACGCAGCAGCCTGCCAGACGCCTGGCGCCTTCAAAATATTCAGGGTGGCGATCCCGGCTGTCATGGCAAGCGGGTTTCCGGAGAAGGTCCCCGCCTGATACATTGGTCCCGCTGGCGCCACCAGATCCATGATGTGCCGTTTACCGCCATAAGCTCCGACTGGTAGTCCACCGCCGATCACCTTGCCAAGCGTGGTCAGGTCTGGATCGATGCCATACAACCCCTGGGCGCCGCCTGGATGGACACGAAAACCGGTCATCACTTCGTCGAAAATCAGCAGCGCGCCATATGCAGATGTCAACCGGCGCAGCCCCTCCAGAAAACCTTCCACCGGCGGCACCACCCCCATATTGCCCGCCACCGGCTCGACGATCACCGCCGCGATCTGCTCTGAGAACTCTTCGAAGAGCCTCTTCACTGTCTCAAGGTCGTTGTAGCGAGCCACGAGTGTGTCCTGAGCCGTGGCAGGGGGCACACCTGGAGAATCTGGAAGCCCCAACGTGGCGATCCCTGATCCCGCCTGGACGAGCAAATGGTCGGCGTGACCGTGATAACAGCCCTCGAACTTGACGATCTTCTGCCGGCCGGTATATGCCCGGGCCAGGCGCAGCGCGCTCATCGTGGCTTCTGTCCCCGAGTTGACGAAACGGATCAGCTCGATCCCGGGCATGAAGTCCTGCACCAACCGGGCCAGCTCGACCTCTAAAGGACTGGGCATGCCGAAACTGGTTCCGCACTCCACCGCCTCTTGCAAAGCATTAACCACTTCCGCGTTGGCATGGCCCAGGATCAAAGGCCCCCAGGACAACACATAGTCGATATAACGGTTGCCATCTATATCGAAGAGGTATACACCAGACCCGCGCTTGATGAAGAGGGGCTGTCCTCCCACAGCGCGAAAGGCGCGCACCGGTGAGTCAACGCCTCCCGGGATCAGCTGCTTTGCCTGTTCGAAAAGTTCGATAGATTTCTCTATGTTCATCGTACACCCTTGCCAAATCTGGAAATCTGATTCAGGTCCCCTGTAAAACTTCCGCCACACGCCAGACTGCCTGCTCGCCTGAATGGATACAATCCGGGATGCCTATACCCTGGTAGGCGTTTCCCGCCAGGGCCAGACCAGGCAGTGCCCTGAGGGCGGTGGTGATGCGATCAAGCCGTTGCAGATGACCAACAGCGTACTGCGGCATGGCTTTTTCCCAGATGAAAACCCGGTCCAGAATGGGGTCAGCGGTGATCCCCAGCGTCTCGCGCACTTCCGCTCGAGCGATCGCAAGCAAACTGCTCTCATCCCAGGTGATGGCCTCTTCCTGTCCTGCTCGTCCAATGAAGACCCGCACAAGCGCTTTTCCCTGCGGCGCGCGATGAGGGAATTTCGTGGAGGTCCAGGTGCATGCCAGAGCGGTACGGCCTTCCCGGCGCGGGATGACATACCCATAGCCGTCCAATGGCCGTCCCAGGTCATTTTCGTGGAAAGCCAGGGAAACCGTGGCAGTGGTGACATATTCGATGGTGCGCAGTTCATCTGCTAATCCGGGATGAATCGCCTCCAGGAGATCTGCAGCGACAAATGCCGGTAGCGCCAGGATGACCGCCTCCGCTTCCAACACCTGACCGGTATATTCGATCAGACGATAGCGGTCCGCCAGCTTCTCGATCCTGGCGATAGCGCTCCTTAGACGCATTTCGACCCCCAGAAGATTCAATCTGGTGATCAGGTTCTCCACAATTTCACCCAACCCATTCTCTGGCGTCAGAAAAAGACTACGCGTTCCGGGCAGAGCTAACCGGGTTGGCTCGCCTTCCCTCACCGTGGGGTTATGCTGGGGTGTTCCAGATGCCTCCTTTATGGCTTGCTTTGTTCTCAGCGCCAGTGCACCCTTGATAAGACCTCCATGGCGCTGCTCAAGGTCTCGCAGATAAGGGAAGGTTGCCAGCACGCTCAGCTGATCGCCGTCACCTGCATAGATGCCGCTCATCAGAGGCTCGATCAATCCCTCATAGGCTTGGCGGCCAAGCCGACGGCTGATGAACTGGCCGATGCTTTCATCTCCATTGGACATCGCAGGAGGGAGCAGATACTCCAAGCCCATACGCAGCTTCCCTGGCCAGGAGATCAATCCGCTGCGCAAGATCCCCCCAAATTGGGTGGGTATCATCATTGTCAATCCGCCTGAGAGCGGGTGGAGCAGGTGGCGGTGCAAAATATAAGTGGTCTTTTGATCTGGATTTGTGCCGTGCAGGCGTTCGACCATGCCCAGCTCGCGGCACAGCTGCACAGCCCATGGTTTGCTTGCCAGGAAGGTGTCCGGTCCGCCTTCGATGACAAATCCATCAATGCGCTCAGTGACGATCTTGCCCCCCCAGTAACCCGCTTGTTCGAGCACGCTGATCCCTACCCGTTCTCCGAACCTGCGGGCAGCGTAATAAGCTGCTGCAAGCCCAGCAATGCCCCCGCCGATCACGGCCAGACGCTTCACCTTACCACCCATTCGTGCACCATCTCGACGACTGCCCTGACATTCTCCACCGGCGTCTCCGGCAAGATGCCATGTCCAAGATTGAAGATGTGACCTGGAGTGCCTCCTGCCCGTCGCAACACATCCTCCACTTTCTCTCGCAGGACTGGCATGGGAGAGAATAAAACTGCCGGGTCGAGATTCCCCTGAACCGCCACCTGGTGCCCGAGCGTCTGCCAGCCAGCATCCAGAGGCACACGCCAGTCCAGCCCGATCACCTCTCCACCAGCAGATTTCATCAGGGAGAGAAGCGCGGCTGTCCCGGTGCCAAAGTGAATCGCCGGCACGCCAGTTTCTCTCACCCTCTCAAGCACCTTGCGTGAATAAGGGAGCACATAGCGGGCGTAATCCCCTGGGCTGAGCACACCAACCCAGGAATCGAACAGCTGCACAGCCTGCGCCCCAGCCTTGATCTGGGCGGCGAGATACTCACCCAGCGTTTCGGCAAGCGCGCCCATCAACAGATCCCAGGCGCCAGCACCATTTCCCTGTCCGCATCCTGTGTACATCAGGCGCTTGGTTTTAAGATAATCTCGCGATGGACCGCCTTCGATCAGATAAGAGGCGACCGTGAACGGCGCCCCAGCAAATCCGATCAGAGGCATTCCGTCGTCTTCCAGCGCCCGGCGTACCAGCCGCACCGCCTCCAGGACATGCCCCAGATCGCTCTCTACATCCACCCGCCTGAGCCTTTTGACATCATCCATGCCCCCGACGGGATTGTGGATCACCGGGCCCTCACCCTTGACGAATTCCAGCTGAAAACCCAGGGGAACGACCGGCAGCAATATGTCGGCGAACAAAATGGCTGCGTCGACGCCAAGCGCCTCCACTGGCTGGAGCGTGATCTCGGCTGCCAGCTCTGGTCGGCGCGTGATCTCTAGCAGGTCATGTCGCGCCCGTATGGCCCGGTATTCGGGCAAGTAACGGCCCGCCTGGCGCATGAACCACACCGGTGTCGCATCGACCGGGAGACGTCGGCAGGCGCGGAGGAAACGCGCCGTGGGTTCTGCAGCTGGTTCTTCCCGGGTGGGTTTCTCTCTCGAGAGGTTTTCTCTGCCACCTCTATCCATTGTTCCGCTTCTCCTCAACCGGTTGATAAACACAGGCAGGGTCGCTTTCCAGATAGTCACCGGTCACCCCATAGGCTCGCCCGCGCTGACCTCCACACACATCCCGAAATTCGCACCGCCCACAGCGCCCCTTGAGCTTGTTCACATCGCGCAGGTCTTTGAACAGAGGGTGCTGACGGTAAATCGCGATCACATCGTCCTGCCGCACGTTGCCGGCTGCGATCGGCAGGAATCCGGAAGGCATGATCTCTCCCCTGTGGGAAATGAACAGGAAGCCATTGCCATCATTGACTCCCCGGGTGGGACGATGCAGCCCGTCGGCATATTGAAAGCCTGCGCCTTGAAATGTGACCGGTTGACCATCGCCAACTTCAGCCCGGCGCCGCTGGATGGCAACCCGGCGGTACATCGGCGCGGCGGTAGCCTTGATATCGAAAGGTGCCTGCAAGGAAAGGTCATATAGCCAATGGAAAACCGCCTCATGCTCTTCGGGGGAGATCATCCATGCCGCCTGGGCGCGCCCGGTCGGCACCATAAAGAATACCGACCACTGCACTGCTTTCACTTCCTCGATAAAAGGCACCATCTCGGGCAGAGAGCCAACATTGAACCTGGTGACTGTTGTGTTGACCTGCACGCTCAATCCAGCCGTGTGGGCATTGTGCAAAATGCGCATCGTGCGCTCCCAGGAACCGGCGATCTGGCGAAAGTCGTCATGGACGGCGGGTGTAGGGGCATCCAGGCTGAGGGCGATACGGCGAATACCAGCCTGCTTCGCCTGTTCGAGTCTTCCCAGGGTCGGCAGGGCGGTGGCGGTCGGGGTGAGGGAGCAGCGCAGGCCTTTACCGGTCGCATATGCGATCAGGTCGAAGAGATCGCGGCGCATCATCGGGTCGCCTCCCGTGAAAACCAGGATCGGGCTGCCAAACTCCGCCAATCGATCGATCAGGCGCAACCCTTCCTGGGTGCTCAATTCCTCGGGGTGCGATTTGTGCTGCGCATCCGCCCGGCAGTGTTTGCAGGCATAGGCGCAGGCGCGAGTAACCTCCCAGGCGATGGTGAAAGGTGCCTGCTCGAAATCAGCGCGGATCATATGTTCATCGTGAAGCTGCCGCTCGGCAGCAGCCTGCTGGGTAAGAGATGTAGCGTGCATCCAAGGCTCCTAAGAAGATAACCACAGGGCGGCTTGTTTCGCATGATAAGTCAATATGAAATCAGCCCCGGCGCGTTTGATCGCTGTCAATGTTTCCAGGACAACCGAATGTTCATCCAGCCAGCCATTGGCTGAGGCGGCCTTGAGCATGGCGTACTCACCGCTGACGTTATAGGCTGCCAGAGGCAGCTGGGGAAAGGCGTTCCGGATGGCGTGGATCACATCCAGGTAAGGCAGGGCTGGCTTTACCATCAGCATGTCAGCGCCCTCCTGGATATCCAGAGCAGCCTCGCGCAACGCTTCACGAGAATTCGCCGGGTCCATTTGATGGGTCTTGCGATCTCCGAACTTTGGCGGCGACTCGGCAGCTTCCCGGAATGGCCCATAAAATGCCGAAGCGTATTTGACTGTATAAGAGAGGATTGGCACATGCTCGAATTGCGCTTCGTCCAATGCCTTGCGGATCGCGGCTACCATCCCATCCATCATCCCGCTCGGCGCTACGATGTCGGCTCCAGCCTGCGCATGCGAGACCGCCACCTTCGCCAGCACCTCCAGGGTTGGATCGTTGAGCACATATCCTTCCGGAAGATGAGGGTGCGAGAGGTCACCATCAAGATTGAGCAAACCGCAATGTCCATGATCGGTGTACTCGCACAGGCAGATATCTGTGATCACGATCAACTCGGGGACAGTCCGCTTGATAACCCGGATGGCCTCCTGGACAACACCATGCGGGTCATAGTTTTCGCCTCCGATCGAGTCTTTCTGAGAAGGAATGCCGAACAGGATCACCCCTGGCAGGCCGAGTCTGGCGATCGCTTCAGCCTCTCCCTCCAGACGGTCGACAGACCACTGATAGATGCCGGGCATCGAGGCGATCTCACGCTGGATGTTCCGACCCGGGCGGACGAACAGGGGAAAGATCAGGTCTCTCGGAGAGACTTCTGTCTCACGCACCAAGCCCCGTAGGGCTGGCGTCAGGCGCAGCCGGCGCGGTCTCGAGACCGGGAAGCTGCTCCCCCACCTCGATGAGACACTCTCTTTTTCCAAAAACCTCACTTTATCGATAGCCATTTCCGTCGTCATTGTCATACCTCAACAAAGCATCAACCAGACCTTCTACTGTGTATTCTCGGGCGATCACATCCACCTTCATGCCCAGCTGGCGCGCCGTGGCGGCTGTGACCGGGCCGAGACAGGCGATGATCGGTTCTCCAGGCAAGCGGAGAGGATCGAGCCCCGCCGAACGAACCAACTCTGCAAAATTTCTCACGGTGGACGAGCTGGTAAAGGTGATCACATCGACCCCTTCCTCGAGGGCTTTTATGCCATCCCTTTCGGGTTTCGCCGGGAGAGTGTGATAAGCTACGATCACATGTGCCACCCCCCCAGCTCTGGTGATGGCCTCGGGCAATGTCTCCCGCGCCAGGTCAGCGCGCGGCAGCAGCACCCAGCGTCCTGCTAAATCCCCCAGGCCAGGCAGGATCGCTTCGGCAACATACTCTGGTGGGATAAAATCAGGAATGATCCCATGCTGCTTTAAAGCGGCTGCGGTCTTAGGCCCAATGGCAGCCACATGCAGGTCTGCGGGAAAATCCGTGATCCCCAAGGCGGCCATCCGTTCCCAGACAACCTTGACCGCATTGACACTCGTCAGAACCAACCAATCGTAGCAGTCCAGGCGAGAAAGAGCACGATCGAGGGGGGTCGGATCGGTCACCGGCGTGATGACGATCGTCGGAAAGCAGATCACGTGGCCCCCTTTCCGCTCCAGGATCTCCTGCAGTCCATCTGCCTGGGTAGGTGGACGCGTGATCAGTATGCGTTTTCCAGCCAGGTTCATACGACCTCCAGTAACTCTGCAGCGCCCTCCTCGAGCGCCTGTTTTGCCAGCTCTCCCCCCAGCACTATGGGGTCTTCTCCGCGCCCGGAAACACGTATCACCCGGCTTCCATCCGGGGTGGCGACCAGGCTCTGGAGATAAACCCTTCCATCTCCTTCATAAAGAGCCCGTGCAGCAACTGGAAGCGAGCAGCCCCCACCCAAACCAGCCAGAAAGGCGCGTTCGGCTCTCACCTCTAACCGTGTCTTCGACGATTCCAGCCTCCCAAGCAGGCGCTGTGTCTCATCGTCGTCTGCCCTGCATTGAACCGCCAGGGTGCCCTGCCCTGGCGCGGGCAGCATCACTTCGAATGGAAGGTACTCGCTGATGTCTGATTCCATCCCAAGGCGCTTGATCCCGGCTGCAGCCAGGACGATCGCATCGTACCCGCCGGAATAGGCTTTCTTCACGCGCGTTTCTACATTACCCCGCACCGGTAATATCTTCAGATCGGGTCGAAAAGCGAGCAGCTGTGCCTGACGGCGGAGGCTGGATGTCCCGATCACCGCGCCAGGTGGCAAAGACTGCAATTTCTCTCCATTCCTGGAAATCAGCACATCCCGACTGTCCTCCCGCTCAGGGATCAGACCTATGGTTAAGCCAGGTGTCTCATCGATCGGAAGGTCCTTCAAGGAATGCACCGCCGCGTCCACTCTGCCCTGCAGAAGGGCTTCTTCCAACTCGTGTGTGAACAAACCCTTACCGCCAATCTCAGGGAGCGGTCGATTCAGCTCGCGGTCGCCCATTGTCTGGATCACCTCGACTCGGCATTCGAGTCCCGGCCAGGCCTGACGCAGCAGTTCCACGATGAATTGAGTCTGCTTTCGAGCGAGCTTTGAAGGCCGTGTTGCAAAGATCAACGTTTTCATCGCACCTCAATTCTCCAACCCAAATAGCTGCCGGGCAAAGTCAACGATTTCGGCACTCTCTGGCATACCTGCCAGACCTCGCAGGGCAGCTGTCGGGTGATGCAGGATTTTATTAACAATGCTCCTGGTCATCGCATCCAGGCGTTCCTGTTCCTCGGACGTCAGCTGGGGCATCCGCCGCAAAGTCTTCTCCAATTCGCGGATCCGGATCGCATCCGCCTGCTGCCGCAGAGCCGCGATGAGGGGCTGTACCTCCAATTCTTCTAAGAACTGTAGAAAAGTCTCCCTCTCTTCTGCCAGTATCCGTTCCACCTGTGGAACCTCTCTGAGGCGACGATCGAGGGAATCTTCCAGCCGATCTGAGAGCATATCCAGATCAAAAAGTGTCACAGCTGGGAGAGTCTCCACCAGGGGGTCCACATCGCGCGGTACTGCGATATCGACTATCACCAGCGGCCGGTCAGGGCGATGCCGCATCGCGTCCGCCACCATCGCATGAGACACCAGGGTGTGCGGTGCTCCCGTTGAAGCGATCAGGACATCCATCTCTTTCAACAGGTCGGGGAGCAGTTCGATAGCAGCCGGTGATGCTCCCCACCTCACCGAGAGCTCACGCGCCCGTTCCAGGGTTCGATTGATCACATATATGTTCTGTGCCCCGCGCTTGAGCAGCGCTTCGACAGCCAGCTCCGCCATTTCGCCTGCCCCCAGCACAGCGATGTGAGCCTGCGAGAGGTGCGGGAAAATCTCGGCGATCAGGCGCGCAGCCAGCGATGATATCGTGGCCGGGTTCTGGGAGATCAGCGTTTCCGTGCGCGCTCGTTTCCCCGCGTGGATAGCGCTCTGAAAGAGTTGCGTGAGGATTTTGCCAGCTGTCCCCTGGCTGCGCGCCAGGCTTAGGGCGCGCGTCACCTGTCCCAGGATTTGCGGCTCGCCCAGAATCAACGAGTCCAGCCCGGCAGCCACATCGAAGAGGTGCGCCACCGCATCCTCATCTGCAAGGCGATATAAATGCGATGAGAACACTCGACGGGGCACTCCTCTGGTTTCCTCCAGGAAGGCCTCTAATTCGTCGAAAACCACAGAGGGAGATGTGGCATAGATTTCGACCCGGTTACAAGTCGAAAGGATCGCCATCTCGCTTACAGAACCAGGACAGCGCTCATGCCTGCATCCCAGGCGAGAAAGAGCCATCTGGATGTTTTGCTCATTAAATGCCAGCTTCTCTCGCAAAGCGACCAGTGCGGTGTTGTGGTTCAATCCCAGACAAAGGATGTGCATGGGCTAGTGATGACTCAGAGACTCCATGATCGATTCACGGGCTGGCAAACCGGCGAGCGCGTCTGTGATCAGATCGGCCAGCGCCTGGATGAAGAGCGGATGGGTATTCAAAGACGGGCTGCGCTCCAGGCGCACGCCATGCTGACGGGCGATCTGCTGGCAGCCGATATCGATATCGTAGAGCACCTCGATATGGTCGCAGACAAAACCGATCGGCGCCACCAGCAAATGCCTTTCCCCATCCTCCGCCAGGGAAGGGATCACATCCTCAATCTGCGGTCCTAACCAGGCACCTCCCCCTGCGCCAGCGCTTTGATAGCATAACTGCCAGCGGCCATCTGCCAGATCCAGGCTCTCTGCCAGTAAGCGCGCCGTCTCCTGCAACTGAGCCTCGTAGGGATCCCCTTTTTCGAGAAGGCGCGTCGGCAGGCTGTGCGCCGTGAACAACACAAAAGGATCGCCCCCTTCGGTGAAGCGGCGCCTGGCTTCAAGAAAATTTTCTTTGAGTGCCGCGATCAAACCCGGATGGGTGTGCCAGTTTTCGATGCGAACCACTTCGATCTGAGCGTTGAGAGCCTCCAGGCTCTCATCCAGGTGCTGATAATACTTTCCAACACTCAGACGTGAACTGTGCGGCGCCAGGACCAGGGCGACAGCCCGGCGGACACCATCGCCGATCATCTCCTCCACTGCGGTTCGAATGCGCGGCTGCCAGTGCCGCATCCCAAGGTAAGCCCTGAATTGAATCCTTTCAGATCCAAGCTGCCGGTTCAATTCAGCGGCAACCGCCTCAGCCTGCGCCCGGCTCCAATCCAATAAAGGCGAACGACCGCCAATGCTCGCATAACGCCGGCGGATTTCGGCGATTAATTCCGGTGAGGCTGGTCTGCCTTCCCGTACATCGAGCAGATACTCCTCGACCTGATCCAGTGACTCGGGACTGCCGTAAGCCATGAACAATAATCCGATGATGGAACCATTTTCTCTGCTCATCAATCACTCCCAAAGCGCCAGGGTTACCTCAGGCGGGTGATAAATCGCCGTCGCGAGGGGTGTGTCACGTTCAGTGTATCGCCGCACCTCGGTTTCCCGCAGGGTGTACACCAGGTCAGAAAATTTGATCAGGTCATCGGTCTCATAAACGACGACGAACTCTTGATCCTGTAAGCCAAACGAATAGAGCAGGAGCTGGCTGATCTCGGGGTACATCTTCCCGATGCGGATATGCTCGTTCATCATCCCCTGGCGCGCTTCTCGGCTCAACAAGTACCATTCGCGCGTTTTAACAAAGGGATACAGGATCAGGTACTTTTTCCGCCCAGAAGAGAACGGGTCGATCTCTTGCGCTGAACGAGACTTCGTATATTGTGAAGGACGGGTGAAACCCCACAGCGTGCGCACGGGTTCGATGAATTCACGCAGCGGGTTAGTCGCCTTGGCGAAGGTCGCTGCAAATTGATCCGTTCCTTGCCGATCCGATTCGGCCGCGTTCCACACCAGGATATCCTGACCGACCTCAAAAGGGTAAACCTGGTAGATCTCAATCCGATCGGATACCCGTTTCAGACCAGATAACAGCATCTCCAGACATCGCCGCCGGCCTTCCCTGGGCCGGCTGAAATAATTTGGAGTAAATTGGAAAAAAGAAAAATGATTGAAGATGATGGGGATCGATCCTGACACCGATAATTTCCCTTTCTTGCCGGGTTCTTCCCCGAGTTTAGATTTATTTGGGCGGTTTATAAAGATAAGTTTTGGGAATTTCAGTTTAGCAGTTTTTGAGTATTTTTTCTCCTGCTATTAACAATCTCCTCTGAAAGTTAAACGAACTTACAGGGGCAAGGTAAAATCCCTTAATTGTTTTACTTATCGTTTTTCTGGAGAGGTGTGCGAGAATACCCCTCTCTAACCCTTCCCAAAGTCACCCCGGGTTCAGTATACTTACATCACCCATGATTCGTTCACTCTATTACACCACAGCAGGCGACCTTCTTACAGATCTGGAGATCGATCAATACAGGCAGGCTCTCACAGATCCCGGCGGTCTGTTATGGGTAGATTTCGAAAATACCAGACCAGAAGATGATGAACCGATCCTGAGCCAGGTGTTCGGTTTTCATCCCCTGGCGATCGACGATGCCTTGCAGGAATCGCATGTGCCAAAAGTTGATGATTGGGGCGAGTATCTTTATATCGTCCTGCATGCAGTTACCCTGGATCAGGACGATCAGGCGCACCTCGAAACTCAGGAGCTCGATATCTTCCTGGGACAAAACTTCCTGGTCACCCATCATGATGACCGCATCAAAGCTATCCAGCGCATGTGGGAGATCTGCGGTCGCGACGAACGCCATTTACGCAACGGAGCGGATTACTTCCTCTATCGACTGGCGGACGAAGTGGTTGCCAGTTACATGCCGGTCGTGGAAGCCCTCGATGAAGCCATTGACACGACCGAAGATCAGGTCTTCGATCGTCCGACGACCGCCACTCTGGAGCGCATCTTTGCTCTCAAACGCGCCACCCTGCACTTGCGGCGCATCATCGGCCCGCAGAGAGAAGTGCTCAACAAACTGGCGCGCGATGACTTTCGCGTGGTGGATGCAACTGCCCGCATCTATTTTCGCGATGTCTATGATCACCTGGTGCGCCTGCACGATATCTCGGAGAGCATTCGCGACCTGGTGAGCGGCACGCTAGATACCTATCTTTCGGTGATTAACAACCGCATGAACGACATCATGAGGACCTTGACGATCATCACCACCTTGTTCATGCCGATCTCTTTCGTCTCGGGCTTTTTCGGCATGAATTTTTTCGCTCCAGTCTTGCCTCTGGACTTTTGGACCGGATGGTCGATGTTTCTGCTCACATTGGGAATTATGGTCATGCTGCCATTGCTGATGTTCTATTGGATCCGCAGACGCGGCTGGCTGGAATAAGAGGAAGGCACGATGCTGAGCCCCAGTGCCCAAAGAGTTCAGGACGCCCTTACCGCTATTGGCGTAAAAATCCAGGTTATCGAGCTGCCGGCTTCGACGCGCACCTCGGCCGAAGCTGCCGAAGCCGTGGGCTGCCAGGTTGGTCAAATCGCCAAATCACTCATCTTCAAGAAGCAAGTCTCTGAACAGCCTGTCCTGGTGATCGCCAGTGGCGCCAATCGCGTCTCTGAAGCCCGCCTGGCGGCGCTCATTGGCGAGCCCGTCGAGAAGGCCGACGCCGACTTCGTTAAAGTGCATACCGGCTTTGCCATTGGCGGCGTTCCGCCTGTCGGCCATCATAAAAAACTGCAAACTTTTATCGACGAAGACCTGCTCGAATACCAGGAAATCTGGGCGGCAGCCGGTACACCTCACGCCATCTTCCGGCTGACTCCTCGGGAGTTGATTGCCCTGAGCGGTGGACAGGTTACCACAGTTAAGAAATAGGGAGAAATGGCATGCCACTGAGAATAGGGATTGAAAACGGAGCCGAAGGGCGCACCATCGCCTGGGCGTTGGAACACCCTGGCTGTTTCGCCTACGGGCTCGACGAGCATCAGGCATTGCACAACATGTCAACCGCTTATCAGGAGTATGTCTATTGGATCGCACAGCACGAGCCCAACCCCTGGGTATCCCCGTTGGACCAGGAACTGCATGTCGAAGAAACCTGGCAGGTTTATTCGATCAACGAAGAGTTCGAGCTCGTGGAGGATGGTTACGAGGTTAACGCCTGGTTCCTGCACGACTGGAAACCCCTCACCGCAGAGAACATCGAGCGCGCCTTGAAGCTGCTTTCCTGGAGCAGAGCGGATCTCCTGACAACTGTCCAGGGATTGAAATCAGAGGCCCTCGAATTGAGGCAGCCGGGAGAGAGGTGGAGCATCTCGGGCATTCTCAAACATGTCGCTAATGCAGAATGGTGGTACCTGGATCGCTCGAAACTGGCTTTCCCTCGCGACCAGCTGCCCGAAGACCCGTTCGAAAGACTGAACGAAACCCGTGCCCTCCTGATCGAGGTCTTGCCGCAGCTGCAAGGTTCCCGTCAGGTGGTGGGCATCGATGGTGAATTCTGGAGTCCGCGTAAAATGCTCCGCAGAGCGGTCTGGCATGAAAGAGATCACACATTCCACATTCAGAAACTATTGGCGAAATGAAAACCCTGATTACCCAAATTAATTCTTTTCCCCTAACCGCCATTCCTGAGGTATAATTTTGACGAATTTGTTCATAAAAATTGCTTCTTGAGCTTCACAACGAGACCCTCAATGGCCCTTGACCGGTTTGGACGCAACATCTCCTATTTACGCATCAGCTTAACCGACCATTGCAACCTGCGCTGCGTGTATTGCATGCCTGAAGACATGACCTTCCGGCCGAACGCCGATCTCATGCAGGATGATGAGGTCCTCTTCTTTGTGCGCCTGTTCGTCAACCTGGGTTTCACCAAGTTCCGGCTCACTGGTGGGGAGCCAACCGTGCGCGCGCATATCGTCGATCTGGTGCGTGCCATCGCCAGCACCCCAAACGTACGCTCGCTGACGATGACAACCAACGGTGTTCTGCTCTCCCGCCTGGCGCGTCCCCTGGCTGAAGCTGGATTGCAGCGCGTCAACATCAGCCTGGATACCCTCAACCCGGAAAAGTTCAATCGATTGACCCGCTGGGGCAAAGTCGAGGACGTCTTGAATGGCATCCAGGCTGCCGAAGATGCAGGCTTGACCCCGATCAAGATTAACGCCGTGGTCGTGCGCGGCTACAACGAATCGGATGTTATTGACCTGGCTGCCCTGACCCTGGATCATCCCTGGCAGGTGCGGTTCATCGAGATGATGCCTTTCGCTGGCGCCACCGATCTGCAACTCACCCAGATCATCACCTGGGAGGAAATGCACCTGCGCATTTCCACGGCTTTCGGTTATCTGGAATCTGTCGAAGACGGCAGACTCGATGGCGAAGCCAGGATTTACCATATTCCAGGCGCGCAGGGAGATATCGGCTTCATATCTTCGGTGACAAAACCTTTTTGTGCCCAATGCAATCGCGCCCGGCTCACTGCAGACGGCCGTTTGCGCCTCTGCCTGTTACGGGAAAAGGAAGTCGATCTACTAACTCCTTTACGAGCGGGTGCCTCGCTGGAAGAACTGCGCCAGATCATCCTGGATGGGATCTGGTTGAAGCCCTGGGGGCATGGCCTGGCCGAGGGGGTGATCCCCCTCAACCGGGCGATGAGCGAGATCGGCGGGTAATCTTGATTATCAAGAACGGGGTGGATACTATCCTGTTTGACCTGGATGGTACGCTGCGCCATAGCGCACCAACCTTTCACGAAGCTTATCTCGGTTTTGCTACGCAGCTTGGCGCACCGGACACGCAACGAAACCACCGCTCCGCCTTGCGCTGGCTGCACTACTATTGGGCTCAATCCCCAGAATTGCTCCGGGATCTGGAACGATATACCGGGCTGGACCAGGCCTTCTGGGACAATCACGCCCGGCAATACCTGATCGCACTGGGATGCTCCCCCGGGCTGGCAGAAGAACTCGCCCCCCGGCTGCGCCAGTCCATGGAAGCCGGTTACCAGCCTGAGGATGTTCTGGCAGAGGGCGTGGTCGAGCTTCTAACCACCCTGAGAGAGACCGGGTTCAGGTTAGGTGTAGTCTCCAACCGCACTCATCCCTATGAAGAGCAGCTGGCGAACCTGGGTCTACAGTCGTTTTTCGAGATCGCACTTGCCGCCGGGACAGTTAACGCCTGGAAGCCCGATCCAGCTATTTTTCAACACGCCCTTGACTTGATGCAGGCAAAACCTCAGCAGGTTCTCTACATCGGCGATAATTATTTCGCGGATGTGATCGGTGCTCGCCGGGCCGGCATCGACAGCATTTTGATCGACCCGGATGGCCTTTTCCCCGAAGCGGATTGCCTGGTGATCGCTCAGGTATGCGATGTGGTAGAACTCTTAAAGCAAAACCCCATGAACCAGCAGCCCCATCCCAGCACCGACTGAGGCACAAACGAGGTTGACCAGGTCGTTGTTCAACCAGCTCAGGCCCCGGCTGCGCTCTGTCGCAGCCCCGCAGCGATGCAGCGGATGGCTTTCTGTCTCTTTCCCACAGCGCGGACAATAATATATACCTTGAAGGGTACCTCCCAGGATCGAATCGGTTGTGGCGCCGCTGAGACCGCTCACACCAGCCAGGACCAGATAATACCAGAGCGGTTGGGTTGGTGAAGCCAGATAGGCGCTTAAACCGATCGCCAGAGCTCCACAGAGAGATGCCAGATAGCCCAGGGCACTGACCCCCCCGGAGGTGCCTCGCTCCACCCGCCGCCAGCTGGTGATCAGGCGCGGCCTGCTCGAACTGAGCACGCCCAACTCCGTAGCCCAGGTATCCGCCGTGACAGCAGCCATACTCCCCACAAAGCCATACCAGATGAAGGGTTGCTCAGGGTAGAACAGCCCGAGACCTGCCAGCAACACACCGACTCCGCCGTTCGCCAGGACCTGCCCATAATCCCTCCGCGAGCCCTTGGCGTATTTCTCACTCAGCTCCTCTTTTCGGAACGAGAACGCTCGCGATAACCCGCTCGATGATATGAAAAAGAACAACAGCACGACCGCCCATGACAACCCGCCCAGCCCGAAGATCAGACCACCTGTCAGCGCGGCAGCCACCATCCCGCTCCGATCGAGCGCACGGAAGCGATAAGCCAGATATGCGATCAGAGCACCGAGAACCAGACTGATCGGGAGCTGCATGGTTTCATGCCGAAAATCAATCTGCAAGGATGAAAAGCAGCGCAATCCAAAACAGGATCCCACTCAAGACGCCGCCTCCCCACAGCACACAGGCAAGGTTTCGTTCGCTTTGCCGGCGGAAGAAAAACATCCCGAGCAGAAGGTCCGCCAGGTAAAAGAGCCCGTTGAAAACCGGCAGCAGGAACAGCTGTACCGCTGGCAGACCTTCTCCAGCGATTCCCTCAGGGCGATAACCCCAAAAAACCCGCTCTTTCCCAGGGACGATCAAAATCACAGCCACGAATAGGGTCAAGGTGAGAGCCAGTCCGCTGATCAGCAAATAGCGCGCCAGGCGGAAAGCCCACACCCGGTTGAACAGAAATGCCGGATAAGTTGAACGCGCGGCAAACCCTCCAAATGAGACCAGCTCAGCGAAACGCTGATACGTGCTCAGGAAAGCCATTGGGTCGTCTGGGGATATGGCAAATATTCTGTCTCTGGTGGCGATGAAAATCAGTTTATCGGGTTCGGCGGCGAGATATTCGACCTGCCCCCCGTCGGGGAGCTGCCTCACCCCGATCATCGCTCCTGGCAGATAGAACCGCGGCTGGGGATACACTGTCGCCGTTGGATCGGCGGCGCGTATCCATTCGACATCTGCTAATGGGATAGCCTCCTCTCTGAGCCCCCAACGCAGCTCAATCCCGTTTCTGAACAAGATATAAGAAGCACGCCTGAGTGCATAAGCGCGATATCCAAGAAAAGGGAGCAGGCTCAAGGCAAAGATCGCCGGTAACAAATACAGGAGGAAAACGGGGCCTAGCTGAGCCTCTCCTGCTCCCCACAACCCCCCGGCGCTGATGGCGATCAATAGCAGGATAAGCCCTGCATGGATCGCTAGGCCGCGCCTCAGGGGAGGATGAAATATCGCTGGCTCGTTCATTCCTGTAATTTTATCCGATCATATCAAGAGTACAAGAAAGCGGGGCCTCACTTGGAGAGACCCCGCTTCACTGGATCGATGATCCTAACGCAGCTTTACTTCAATTCGAAGACCACACTCACCTCGACAGTCAGGCTTAGCTGACCAGGGCTGATCGGTACATCCGCAGCGCCACCCCCCAGTCCGACTTTTCCTTCAAACACAGGGATAGGCGCACCCCCTGCCTCGTTGATTATGCGGATATCCCCTAGGGTCACGCCAGCTGCAGCCGCCAGCTCCTCGGCTTTTGCACGCGCGTTTTCGACCGCTGCCTTGCGCGCCTGAGTGAGCGCCTCTTCCTTATTCTCGACATCGAACTGGATGCCATACACCTGATTGGCGCCAGCTTCGACGGCTTTCCCCAGCAATTCACCCAGTTTGCTCAGCTCCCGCACGGTGACGAAAACCGTGTTCTCCACCACGTAGGTTGTGCTGATCGGGTTCCCGCGTTCGTCGAATTGCTGATTGGCATAGATGTTGAAATTGGATGTCTGAATATCCTTCTCATCCACACCCATCTCCCTCAACGCCCTGGCGATCTCCTCAGCCTGAACGTTATTATCCTGGACCGCCCGACCCGCATCGGCGTTCTCCGTGCGCACACCGATGGTGATCGTCGCAATATCCGGTGCCAGGAAAACCTTTCCGCTGCCAGCCACGCTGAGTGTTCGGGGTTGGGCTTCAGCACCTTCCCCAAGCCTGCCTGTTACTGCACTGCACGCGCTGAGCACCAGGGCAACCAACACCAATCCCGTCAAAATAGTTACCTGCATTTTCTTCATTATCAAATCCTCCAAAAAAGTTTGTGAACGGCGTTGAACATGCCTGCACGCATATAAGACGATAACCTGTCTTGGATTGTTCCACAAGGGCTTCGTTTTTCATGAATGAACATCCAGCGGTCCCCCATCGATCGGCAAATTCACATCCGATATCATAGTGGAATCTACACCCTGGGTAGAGGTCAACGCTGAAAGGGTATAATAATCTCCATCTTCGCAATTGCAGCCGGATGAACCTGTATGTCGATTGCAGAGCTGATCCAGCAATATTCATTCTTTCCAGGGCTAAATTATTACTTATGGAAAAATCCTTGAAGATCGTCATTCCTATGGCGGGGTTGGGCACCCGCCTGCGCCCTCACACGTGGAGCAAACCCAAGCAGCTGGTGAGCGTTGCCGGTAAGCCAGTCCTCGATCATGTGCTCCAGATGCTCACGACCCTGCCTGACCCAAGTCAAATCGAGCTGATCAATATCGTGGGCTATCTTGGTGATCAGATCGAGGCTCACATCCGCGAACGTTATCCTCATTACCGTTCTCATTTCGTCACTCAGGATGATCCACGCGGCCAGTCACATGCTATCTACCTTGCCCGCCAGTTCTTAAGCGGACCCATGATGGTGGTTTTCGCCGACACCCTGATCGAGACCGATCTCTCCTTCCTGACAGGCGATGTATCTGAAGCCATCGCCTGGGTTAAACAGGTGCCGGATCCGCGCCGGTTTGGGGTGGTTGTCCTGGATGACCGTGGGTATGTGACGCGGTTGATAGAGAAGCCGGATACTACCGAAAACAACCTGGCTGTGGTAGGTTTTTATTATTTCCCCTCGGCGGAAGATCTGAGCGCCGCCATCGATGAGCAGATGCAACGGGGGCTGGCGCTCAAAGGGGAATATTTCCTGGCCGATGCAATTAACATCCTGCTTGAGCGGGGCCTCAAAATGCGCACTCAACGCGTGGATGTCTGGCTCGACGCCGGCACCCCTGAAGCACTTCTAGAAACCAACCGATATCTCCTGGAGAATGGGCATCACAACAGTGAAGAAGTTGCCCGGCGAAAAAATGTGGTGGTGATCCCCCCGGTGTTCGTACATCCTACAGCGCAGGTAGAAAATTCCGTCATCGGCCCTTATGCTTCAATCGGCGCTGACGCCCGGGTCACCAGCAGCATCATCCGCAACTCGATCCTCGAGGATGAAGCGCAGGTGACCGAGGTGATCCTGGAGAGCTCCCTGATCGGTCGCCGGGCTCAGATCCAACGCCGTGCCGGCGTGATCAACGCCGGAGATAGCACAGTCGTCTATCTATGATCCCGATCCGAGTCGAGTGCCATTCAGGTTATGCTTACATAGATCGTCCGGCAGCTCTCTATTGGGAGGAGCAACGCCTGGAGATCGGCGAGATCATTCGACGCTGGCGCACACCTTCCGGTTGGATGTTTCTCGTTCAGACCAGGGACGAGAGAGCATTCGAAATTGCGTTCGACCTGAACCTGGATTCCTGGTTCGCACGAGAGGTGGGATGAACGCCATGGAATACGAAGCTGTCATCGGACTGGAGATCCACGCCGAGCTGGAGACCCGATCGAAAATGTTCTGCGCCTGTCCGGTCGTCGATCCGACCACCGCAGCGCCAAATTCCGCCGTCTGCCCGGTGTGCAGCGGCATGCCGGGCGTCCTGCCAGTTGTCAATCAGCGCGCGGTGGAACTTGCCGTGCGCGTGGCTCTGGCGTTGGAGTGTGAGATCGCCCAGACCAGCATTTTCGCCCGGAAAAATTATTTCTACCCGGATTTGCCGAAGGGCTACCAGATTTCTCAGTATGAATATCCCCTGGCACGTAACGGTGTGCTTCGGATTCTGACCAACCAGGGCGAAAAACCTGTGCGCATCCGCCGCATTCATCTGGAGGAAGATACCGGGAAATTGACCCACATCGAACGGGACGGTACGGCTTACACGCTGGTCGATCTCAACCGCGCCGGGGTGCCTCTCCTGGAGATCGTTTCCGAACCCGATCTACGCTCCCCGGAAGAAGTGCGCGCCTATGCCACCAGCCTGCGGACTATCCTGCGCTATCTCGATGTCAATTCGGGAGACCTGCAAAAGGGTGTTTTGCGCATCGAACCCAATGTCTCTGTCCGCCCCAAAGGGAGCACTCTCCTTGGCACGCGGGTCGAGATCAAGAACCTCAACAGCTTTCGGGCTTTAGAGCGCAGTGTTGCCTTTGAGATCGAACGGCAAACATCGCTGTTAGAGAAGGGTAAGACGATCCGGCAGGAGACCGTCGGTTGGGATGAAACCCGCGAGATGACCATCGTGCAGCGCGTAAAAGAAGGGGAGGACGACTACCGTTATTTCCCAGAACCCGATCTGCCACCGCTGGTGATCGAACCCGCCTGGATCGAGACCATCCGTGCCGGCTTGCCTGAGCTCCCCTATGCCAGATATCGCCGTTTCCAGCAGCAATACGCCCTAACCCCCTATGACGCCGGACTCCTGGTGGCTGATAAGCCTGTGGCTGATTATTTCGAGGAGACCCTGACCTGCCTGGCAAGCATTGCCAGAGAAAGCGCCAATCCAAAGGTCGTTGCCAACTGGGTGACCGGCGAGTTGTTCGGGCTGCTTAATCAGACCAGCACCCCCATCGAAAATAACCCGGTCAGCCCGAAAGACCTGGCAGCGCTGATCAGGCTTTTCCAAACCGGTGTGATCAACCAGACCACTGCCAAGAGCGTCCTAGCCGAGATGTTCAGCCATCGGAGATCGGCTGATGAGATCATCGGCGAGCTGGACCTGGAGCAGATCTCGGATCCTTCATACATCCGCGAACTCGTCGAGCAGGTGCTCCGCGACCACCCCCAACAGGTCAGCGCGTACCGGTACGGAAAGCGTGCCATCTTCCGCTGGCTGTTCGGACAGGCGATGCGTGCCGCCAGGAACAAAGCCAATCCCCAAATCCTGCATCAGGAGCTCGAGCGCAGACTGAGGCAGCTGGCGGAAAATAACAGCAAATAGCACGGTTCGGACTGTGTCTTAAATCACTTGACAGGCGATCGGGTCTCGATTAAGTTTAACTGGCTTTATTTCCTTAACGTTTAGGAGAGCCTACCTTGCAATTGAGATTCGATCAGACCGCTTCTCCAGATGCCTTTTCAGCGGGCACCATACCGGAGTGCCCGCTTACATTTTTATATCCAATATCTAACCAGGAGAATTTAATCAATGGTTGAGACGATCAATGCATTCACAATGGCGCAGAGCCAGTTCGATCACGTTGCCAGATTGCTCAATCTGGATCCTCAGGTTGCAGAGATGCTGCGCTGGCCCATGCGGGAATTCAAGTTCATGATCCCGGTGCATATGGACGATGGAACCACCAAAGTGTTCTTTGGTTACCGGGTGCAGCACAACGACGCCCGCGGGCCTTGCAAAGGCGGAATCCGCTTTCATCCCGCGGAGACAATGGATACCGTGCGCGCCCTGGCGATGTGGATGACCTGGAAGTGCGCGGTCGCCGATATCCCGCTCGGTGGAGGGAAAGGGGGAGTGGCGGTCGACCCGGCAACCCTCTCGATTCACGAGCAGGAAAAACTGGTGCGCGGCTGGATCGACCAGATCTGGCGCAATATCGGTCCTCGCCAGGATGTCCCCGCCCCGGATGTCGGCACCAACCCCCGCATGATGGGTTGGATGATGGACGAATATTCGAAGCTCGTCGGTCAATACACCCCCGGTGTGATCACTGGCAAACCCATCGGCGGAGGCGGCTCCCTTGGTCGAACCGAAGCAACCGGATTCGGCCTCATATACACCGTCCGGGAAGCGATGAAACATCTCAAGATGGAGCCGGCAAAATGCGTGGCTTCCATCCAGGGTTTTGGCAATGTTTCGCAGTACTCAGCCATCGGATTCACGGAGATCCTGGGAGGCAAGGTTGCCTGCGTCTCTTATTGGGATCGCGAAGACCGCACCGCCTACACGGTCAGCCATCCGGATGGCGTTAATCCCCGCTTCCTGCAATCCATCACGGATACTTACGGAACCATCGACAAGGATCAGGCTCATAAGGCTGGTTATAAAATCGAACCTGGCGATGCCTGGATCCAAAAAGACGTCGATGTCCTCATCCCGGGTGCGCTGGAGGGTCAGATCAACGCCGAGACAGTCAGGCTCGTCAGCGACCGCGTCAAACTTGTCGCCGAAGGCGCCAATGGCCCAACCACCCCCGAAGCGGATGAGGTCTTCAAGCGAAACGGCGTGTTCGTCATCCCGGATTTCCTGTGTAATGCTGGCGGCGTCACCGTCTCATACTTCGAGAGCGTCCAAAACGACATGAATTATTACTGGACGAGAGACGAAGTGCTCTCCCGGCTGGATACCAACATCACAAACGCCTTCAACAGCGTGGTAGAGACCGCAGAAAGCGAGAAAGTCTACATGCGGGATGCCGCCTACATGGTCGCCATCGCCCGGGTCGTAAAAGCCATGGAGCTGCGCGGCTGGCTGTAATCTGATTGCTGGTGCGAAACGTAGTCTCGTCTCATGCGGGCTGTGGGCACAAGATCCTGTACGACACGCTTTTGCACAAGGAACTGGTCGAAACAGCTTTTCAAATGAAAAACAGACCCTGGGCAGACGGGGTGCCTGCCCAGGGTCTTCAACTTCTGGCATTGTCATAGCACCTCCCTCCCCTTGCTCCAGACATCTCCACCCGCTCCCGTGCATCCCATAAATTCTACGCAATTCTCCAGCTGACGCCCTTTTTTGCGTGTCTTTTGTGTTAGAATCCTGGCAAATTCTGTTTTTCTTGTCTGAACATCGTTAGGGTTTGGTGGGAACCTGGTCTCATAGGGGCTGATCCTCACACATAGCAATGGACGCCCCAATGCTGGATGTACCCTCGACCCGCCATGATGGGAGATAAATTCAATTCGATTAGTACTAATATACCAGTAACAATCTATTCTATTCGACGTTAAACAGGATAGGAATCATGCTGGGATGGCATGATCTCGATGACAATGAACTAATCAAGCTGGCACAGAACGGTCAAGCGGATGCTTATGGCGAGCTATATGAGCGGTACGTTAGCGCGGTATTCCGTTTTCTTTATGCCCGGCTGGATAACAGAATGGACGCGGAGGACTTCACCGAGGAAGTCTTTCTGCGAGCCTGGAATTCGTTATCTACCTATAACGAACGCGGCATACCTTTTGTCGCTTTTCTGCTGATCATCGCCCGCAATGTGTTGATTGACCACTATCGGAGAAATGGCCGAACACCTCAGCATGTGCCCATCGAAGACATCCAGCTCAGTGACCCCGAACCTGAACCTGGGGAAATCATGACCGCCAAGATCAAACACGACGAACTCCGTCAGGCTCTTGAACAGCTCAGAGACGAATATCAGGAGGTGTTGATCCACAGGTTCTTAAATGACCTGTCACCTAATGAAACAGCCCAGGTAATGAAGCGATCCACCGGGGCTGTGCGCGTGCTCCAACACCGGGCCATCATGGCGTTGCGCAAGACTCTGGAAGGGAGACATGACCAAAGAATTCGATGAAGCCTTCCAGACCTGTCTGGACCTGATCCGGGAAGGCAGGGAATCGATCGAGTCAGTTATCGCCCGGCATCCAGAATTCAGCGCAGAATTGCGGGCAGAACTCGAGGCAGCGGCCTGGCTGATCGCCAGACAGGACGCCCTTGATCCGCGCCCCGAGTTCGTGAGCGCTTCCCGACAAAGGCTGCTTGCCCGCATCCAGCAGGCTCAGCCTCTCCCGGCGACCCCTGAACCGCACATCAGCCCATTCCAGAACTGGCTCTGGACGCTGCGCGATCGCTTTGCAGAGGTCCTGACGGTGCAGAGGCTCGCTCCAGTGGCTTTTGTGGCCGTTCTCATGCTCAGCCTTTTCCTGGGCGGAACAATCGTCTCGACTGCCCAAAAAGCCCTCCCGGGAGATCGCTGGTACTCGACCAAACTCCTCCTCGAAGAGATCGCCCTGGCTACTTCCCTGGATGAGACCCGCGATGCACAACTTCAGGTAGATTTTCTCAAACGTCGATTGGATGAGATCAAGGCACTCATCCTCGAGGGTCGCTATAACGAAGTTTCTATGGTCTCGCGTGCCACACAAGAACAGATTGAGAAGACGATCGAATTGATTTCAGCCGTTTCGGAACGTGACCCATACCTTGCAAAAGGGTTATTCGACCAGCTGGCTGCCCTGCTCGACGAGCAGAACCTGATTTGGGCATCCTCTCTGGATGAAGCGCCACACCAGATCTTCTCCTCGATTTTTGAAGTGCTCGCAGCTGCCGAAAAAGCCCGCCAGGCGGCAGAGGCGTTCTCGATAACCTACCTGGCAACCGCAACGCCCAGCCCTACACCGCAACCTTCGGCGACCTTCTCCTTTGGTCCCACACCCACCCCTGCTCCAACCCAGCGCCCCTTCGAACCTACTGACACGCCCACGCCTACGCAGACGCCCCTTCCCACCGCAACCCACACACCAACGGCGACCTCTACTCCTGTTCCACCCACTAAGACACCCACCCCAACAGAGACACCCAAGCCGCCCACAGACACACCCACGCCGACGGACACCCCAACCGAAACGCCAACCGATACACCGACCGCTACGCCGACAGCCACGCCCACGGAGACCCCAACCGCTACGCCGACAGCCACGCCCACGGAGACCCCAACCGCTACGCCGACACCCACACCCTCGGAGACCCCAACCAATACACCGACAGACACGCCCACCGACACGCCAACACCGACGACTCCGACACCTACCGATACCCCCACTCCTACCGACACCCCCACCTCGCCGGTTCCAGGGGACACGATCGCACCGACAACCACAAATTCACCTGGCGGGAATCAGGATCTGACCCCTACGCCAACACCCGAGGCAAACATCGTTTTCCCGGGGCGCGTGGTCCTGCTTTACCGAGTTTTACCGCTTATCACAGCTCTGATTTTTTCCTACTTCGGGGGAATAACCTGACCGGCTGATCAGACAACCCTGGGCTTATTCAAGCCTCATTCCCTGCATCTGTAAAGATAACTGCAGACCGATATAGATCATTAATGCACAGCCGATCATTAAAGCTAACGATTCAGGTGAAGAAGGCAGCCCCATACTCAGCATCAGCCACAAGGCAAGTAGCAGCAATTTTCTGATATACATTTCGACCCCCAATACACAGGCGATTCTCCTCGATTAATATGATAACGGTTTGATTTACTTCTTGGTCAGCCGGGCATCCGAGCCCTCCTGGATGCCTGCGCCGACATAAATTGGTTCATAGGTACAAAACGAATCGCATCGAATGCTGTTACACAATCCCCCTGACAAAATCGTAATTCGCCACCAGGGAAATTCTAAAAAACGTTCTCAGTGTCCTTTGCGGCGTTTGTCCTCGTAAAGCGCCTTATCTGCCTTGATGATCATCTCTTCCAGAGTGAGATCCTGACCGGGATCGAAGCGGGCGATTCCCAGGCTTAACGAGAGTTGGTAAGCGCTGTTTTGCGCGTTGCGGCGCTCCAAATTGGCTTTCAAGCGATCGAGCATCCGCTGGACGCCGGTGGCCGGCGCGTTGAGCGCCAGCACGATGAACTCATCCCCGCCCAGGCGCGCCAACAGATCGGATGTGCGAAAAGTTTCTTTGAGAATTAGAGCCACTGTCTCCAACGCCCGATCGCCTTCGGTGTGCCCGAAACTGTCATTGATCTCCTTCAAGCGATCTAGATCCGCGAACAACATGACGAGCTCCCAGTTTTCTCTTTGTGCGATCTTCAGTTGTTGCTGAGCCATGGACAGAAAACCGCGCCGGTTAAGCAACCCGGTGAGCTCATCATAAAACGAGAGTTGTTGCAACACCAGTCGGGAACGATGGCGCTCGATGGCGAAGATCAGCGCCCTGCGGAGTGAATCCGAATTGATCTTGTGCTTGAGAAGATAATCCTGCGCGCCTTCCCGCAATAGCTCGATCGCTTTTACCCGATCATCGACGAATGAAGCGATCACAATCGGCACCTCCGGTGCCCGGCTGTACACTTGCAGGAAAGTGTTATTGCCCTCACTGTCCGGCAGGCTTAGATCTAATAAAACCACATCAAATGCTTCCGTATCCAGAGCGGTCAGCGCATGCGCCAGATGGGTGACTCGCCTGGCTTCGAATAATCCCGAATTGATCGCATGAGCAACGGTCTGCTGCCAGTGATTTCCGCCCTCGCGCCCCTCCTCGGATTGTTCTTCCTCAACCAGGAGCACCCTGATCGGCTTCGTCATCGTCGAAGACACACCCGACTCCTCAAATTAGGTAAAAGCGTCTTTCCTGATTAATCGCGTTCTCATATTTAGTTTAGACTTTTCCGGAGAAATTGTCAATCTCGGTCGAATATTATAAATGATTTGATTTCATCTAGCGATTTTGGGATACTCGTTGTATACTGTTAGCATTCCCAATCAGTGAGGTCTCTCTAGATGAAAGTAACCGTCTTGCAAGAGAATCTGGCTCATGGGTTGAACATTGTCTCCCGCGCCGTCTCTACGCGCAGCACGCTCCCGGTACTGGGGAATGTCCTGGTCGCCACAGACGAAGGTCGCCTGCGTCTCTCAGCCACCAATCTGGAACTGGGCATCACATGCTGGATCGGCGCCCGAATTGAAGAGGAGGGTTCAACAACAGTGCCAGCGCGCACCTTCACCGAGCTGGTCGGCACCCTCTCGCCATATGCCGGCCTCACCGATCAACAGGTCGACTTGACTCTCAACGTTCGTTCACAGACCCTCAATGTTCACTGCGGCGCTTCGAATACAGATCTGAAGTGTATCGACTCACAGGAATTTCCGCCAATGCCCTCGCCGGATATCGCCGATGGGATCCAGATCGGCGTCACTGAATTCAAGGAGATGATTCAGCAGGTTGCATTCGCCGCCTCCACCGATGAAGCCCGCCCGATCCTGACCGGTGTCTTGATAACAGTCAGCCCCTTCCCTCCCCAACTCTCACCCTCCAGCCAGAGCGGAGCTGCTGACGCCCGCAGCAAAGAAGCCGGCTACCTGACTCTGGCAGCTGCGGATGGCTTCCGCCTGTCTGTGCGCAAGGCTACCCTCCCCGGACCTCCCCCGCGTCCGGTCAGCGCCATTATCCCGGCCCGCGCCCTGACCGAGCTGGCGCGCATTACCAGCATTGCCGCACCAGGCAGCGATGCCTCAGCACGCGGGGAAGGCGATTCACCCAAGAAAGAACGCGACCAATCGATTACGATGCACCTGCCGCCGGGCAGAGGCCAGGTTATCTTCCGTTGGAAAGATGTCGAACTGGTGTCCCAGCTCATCGAAGGCAACTTCCCTGATTTTGAACAGATTATCCCCCGCACCTATAAGACCCGCACTGTGGTCTCTACGGCGGCATTCCTGAAAGCCTGCAAGCAGGCTGAGATCTTCGCCAGGGAGGGGTCGCACATCGCCCGTCTCAATATTTATCCCCCGGGTTCATATGGGAGACCATCTCCCCAGGGCGATGCTTTTTCCACAGGAGATGAGCTCGCATTGCAACCGGAGGGCCCAGGCAGCCTGATCATCACAGGCCAGTCAGAAGAAACCGGCTCCAGCCAGACAGAGATACCCGCCACAGTCGAGGGTTCCCCTCTACTGATCGCCTTCAATGTGCGCTACCTGCGTGAGGTCCTGGAAGTGATCAAAACCCCGGAAGTCGCTCTGGAGACAACCATGGAAACCTCGCCAGGTTTGATCCGACCGGTTGGGGAAGATAACTTCGTTCACGTGATCATGCCCATGCACCTGGGTAGCTGAACGCCGCGCTCCTGGATTGACACAACGCCCGGTGTTTTCCGCCTGTGTCACCTTCCTGCATCTGGAGAGATGACATTTCCTTCGGCTTCGACTGACCGCGTGCTGCGCATCTATACCGCTCTGGCGCAATACCCGATCTTGCGGGTCAGGATCCGAACACGCATGCGTCGCGAGCTGTTCGAACGCGGTGTGATCTCACCCCAGCAGTTCGAAGCAGAAGTGCGTGCCCGGGCGATCGAATCGCAAGCCCGCGAAGGGCTGCATGACCCATACCAGGAAGAGCCAGCGGAGGTCTGGGAAACTCGCCAGGAACGCATCCGCAGCCACCTGACCGACTTCTACTTTGCCTACAATCTCCCTTATGAGCTTTTCGAACAGATCGTCCGGGATGTGTTGGCAGAGCGGGGCGCCCAGGCAGAAGACCTGCTGGTCTCCTTCAACCCTGAGCTGGCTCCACAGCACATGCTCTTCGAGCAGGCAGCTACCATTGAGAAATTGCCGCCCGATGAACGGGCGCGCGCAGAACCCCGCCTGCACGAGATCAAAGTCGTCCTGATCCGTCGCATGATCAGCGACCAGCTGGCTTACATCAACATCGCCAAAGATTGGTTTACCATCTCCGATCTGGCGGAAATTAAAAAGCGGCTCATCGGGCAAGGGAAGATCGGCGGCAAGGCTGCCGGGATGCTGCTCGCCCAGCGCATCCTGCGCGAGGTCGCCGATGAAGCTACCCTCGCCCACCTGCATATTCCCGAGTCCTACTTTCTGGGCGCAGATGTCATGTACTCCTACATGGCTTTCAATAATCTGATGCATTGGAACGACCAAAAATACAAATCCGAAGACCAGATCCGTGCAGAATATCCCCAAATCCAGCAAGAGTATCTTAGAGGCGAGTTTCCCTCCGATATCCTGAACGAATTGAGCCGGCTGCTCGAGGTGGTGGGTAAAAAGCCGTTGATCGTGCGTTCATCCAGCCTGCTCGAAGACAATTTCGGCACATCCTTTGCCGGAAAGTACGAGAGCGTTTTTTGTCCCAACCAGGGCAGACCGGAGGACAACCTCGAAGCGCTGACGCGGGCGATCGCACAGGTATATGCCAGCACGCTCAACCCGGACGCTTTGCTCTATCGCCGTAGTAAGGGGCTGCAGGACTACGATGAACGTATGGCGATCCTGATCCAGGTCGTTCAGGGTGAACGTTACGGCCGGTATTACCTCCCCCATGCCGCCGGCGTCGCCTTCAGCCGCAACCTGTATCGCTGGTCGCCGCAGATCCGGCGGGAAGACGGCTTCGTCCGTCTGGTGTGGGGATTGGGCACCCGTGCGGTCGAACGCGTGGGAAACGATTACCCCCGCCTGGTTGCCCTCAGCCATCCCCTCCTTCATCCGGAAGCCTCACCCAAAGCCATCCGCCGTTATTCCCAGCGCTATGTCGACCTGATCGACCTGGAAGAGAATACCGTCAAAACGCTGCCGATCGCGGAAGTCATCGATCCGCATTACCCGGTGCTGCGCTATCTGGCGCAGGTTGACCAGGGCGGCTACCTCGTCCCGCTCCATAGTTTGCTCATGGGTGACCGAACCGAACAGCTGGTCTTGACCTTCGATGAGCTCATGCGGCGTACCCCCCTGGCAGAACGCCTGAAGAAGATCCTGACTCTCCTGGAGACGCACTACCGCGCGCCGGTAGATACAGAGTTCACCGTCCATCTCCCTGATCCCGGCAGCACGCAGCCGGAAGTGGAGATCACCATCCTGCAATGTCGGCCACAAAGCCAGCTCAAGGAGGGCGAAGCCAGGCTGCCACGCGATATCCCCCCGGAAGATATCATCTTCTCAACCCAGCGCATGGTTCCCAAGGGGCGCGTGGATGGGATCGAATATGTGGTCTTCGTAACCCCTGAGGAATATTTCGCTCTCTCTACCGCAGCTGCCCGCTCCGGGGTCGGCCGTACGCTCAGCCGCCTGAACGCTGCCCTCGCCGGGAAAACCTTCATCTGCATCGGGCCTGGTCGCTGGGGCACACGCAACCCCGATCTAGGGGTCTTCATCGGTTACTCCGATATCTACAACACCCGCGCCCTGATCGAGCTGACCGGTCAGGAGATCGGATTGACCCCCGAACCTTCCTTCGGCACCCACTTCTTCCAGGACCTCGTGGAAGCCAATATCTATCCGCTGGCGATCTACCTCGAAGACGAGGGGGTGATCTTCAACCGGGAGTTCTTCTACAACACACCCAACGAACTGGCAGGCTTCATCGCCAATGAAGGCGCTTACACAAAATGCTTGCGCCTGATCAGAGTCAGCTCATACCGCCAAGATCACTGCCTGAGTTTGGTGATGGACGATGAACAGGGGCGGGCTGCTGCTTACCTGACCCCCATCCAGGAGGCGAGATGAAAAAATATGTCGCCGTGGCAGGCAATATCGGGGTGGGGAAATCGACTTTGGTGGCATTACTGTGTCACCATCTGGGCTGGCAGCCGTTCTATGAACCTGTCGCCGAAAACCCCTATCTGGAAGACTTCTACCGCGATATGCGCTCCTGGGCTTTCCATTCGCAGATCTTTTTCCTGACCCATCGCCTGCGCGCCCACCGCCAGCTGCTCGATCACCCCACCTCGGTTATCCAGGATCGCACGGTCTACGAGGACGCCGAGGTCTTCGCCCTCAACCTTTACCGTCAGGGGTTGATCCAGGAACGCGATTACCGTGCTTACCGCGAGCTTTATGAGGTGCTCACCGAGTTCCTCCCGCCGCCCGACCTGGTGGTCTACCTGCGTGCTTCTGTCCCCACCCTGTTGGAACGCATCTCCCACCGTGGCCGCGAATACGAGCGCCAGATCACCCCCGCTTACCTGGAGCAGCTCAACGAACTCTACGAACGCTGGATCGCCTCCTTCAGTGCCTGTCCGGTGCTCACAGTGCCATCCGACGACCTGGACTACGTGGCCAATTCCAGACATCTGGAGCTCATCGCTCGCAAAATCGAAGAAAAGCTGACCGGCAAAGAAGAAGTAGTCTTCGATCCGACCGAGATCTCCTGACTTCTCTCACAGATAACCCGAGCCGCGTAACAGACATTCTGAGTCTGTCGAAGGAGGTTTCCCCTCTGCTTCGACCTCGCCGTTAATATCCCATCGCCAAATTTTTTTATATATTACATATATTCCTCAAATCCATTTTTTATACTCCATCGCTACCATCAGCCTCGAAAACATGAGAACATACCAATTGAATTCCTGCTAATCACCAAACAAAAAGGAGGTGAGACCTATGTTGACCCGTTGGGATCCTTTCCGCGAGATCATGTCCATCCGCAACACCATGGATCGTCTCTTTGATAGCGTCCTGTCAGGCAGCACCTCAACCTGGCAACCGACGGTTTGGGACCTGGCCCTGGACGTGGCTGAGAACGATGACGAGTACGTGGTGAAGGCCTCCATCCCCGGCATCAACCCCGATGACCTGGAGATCACTTACTCCAACAACACGCTGACCATCAAGGGCGAGGTCAAAGAGGACAAGGAACTGGAGCAGGCTCATTATCATCTGCGCGAGCGCCGCTACGGCTCCTTCGCCCGCAGCGTGACCCTGCCGGCGGGCATCGAGGCCGATAAGATCGAAGCCACCTACGAGGCCGGTGTGCTCAAACTGCGGCTGCCGAAGGCTGAGGAAGTCCGCCCGAAGAAGATCGCCATCAAGACCAGCGAGAAACCAAAAGTTATCGAGGCCAGGGCTTCCGAGGTAGTGAGCAAGAACTGAGCCGCAGGCATTCCAACCGGTTGATTTAACGGTATCTGGGAGGACTCCGGCCTGGCAACCCGCACCGGAGTCCTCATTCTCTAAGGTTCAATGGTATGCAACATAACAGGGCGCGGATGCCCTCGGAGGCGGGTCTGAGTCAATGAAGATCTCTGGCTGGACGCCCGCCTCCCTGACGGTCCGCCCCAACCCAGGAGGTGAAATATGACGCATTTAGTGAGATACAATCCCTTCAACGATCTGTTCAACCCGGATTACCTCATGGACCGGTTTCTCTCCTTCCCTCGTTTCGATGTCCTGGACGATCTGACCATCTGGAGCTGGCCAGATATTCTGACGCTGGACACGCCCGAGGTGGATATGTACGAGACGGATAAAGAGGTTGTCGTCAAGGCTTCGCTGCCTGGATACACCGAGGATGAGATCGAGGTCGAAGAGCGGAACGGGTATCTGACCATTCGGGCAAAGCGCGAACGGGAAGAGAAACGGCACGGGCGCACCTGGCAAGCCGAACGCCATCAGTATGGCGCCTGGCAGCGCAGCCTGCTCCTGCCGCATGAGGTCAACGCCGACAAGGCCCGCGCCGAACTGCGCAATGGTGTGCTGACCGTCACCCTTCCCAAAGTGAGGGGCGGAAAAAGCCTGATCAAGCGCATCAAAGTCAGTGTGCCTAAGCTGCGCCTACCGCGCCTTTCCAAAGGCGAGCGACGCGTCAAGGTCACCAGGAAGTGAGCGCCTTCATTAGAGCAAAACCCCCGCCCGGGCGGGGGTTTTTGATTTTCAGGATTTTGTGAATCACCATGATATCGAAAAGTTTGAGATTTCTGATTTTACCTTCCCAAGGTTATTCACAAGATTGGGTTGGACTAAGGATGCCAGTGATTTGGGATGAAATCCCTGGGACATTCCGATCTTCTGTTCGAATAATGATACCAGAGTCATCATCAAGCCCGAAGTTGCCCAAAAGCAACGGGATGTTGAGCTAAGAAAAGCCGAAGGGGTTGTTTATAAACCAAACGACGGTGGCGCAGGAAGTGACTCTGAAACAAGCCCCGGTCCTGGGGGCGTTGTGGATATTGAGCCACCCAACCCTCCAGTATTGCGGCGCTTCCATGGAGCAGTAGAGCTGAATCCGATGCGCTTGGGGAGAGACGCAGGACGGATTGCCGATGAGGTGATCTCCCATTTACAAGGTTTGGTGGGCTCGAATGTGAAAATCACCCTGGAGGTTTTGGTAGAAGTGCAAGAGGGTATACCCGAAAATGTGGTGAAGATCGTCAGAGAGAACTGTGATACGCTAAAGTTTAAGACTCATGGGTTCGAGGGGGATTGAACCTCTGAGGTACTCGAAAATCCGCCTTCCCTGAACACCCCCTCGCGCAATGAAGGGTCTGGGATCCAACCTGAACACCAGCCCGCAAGGGTCTAAAATCGTGAATTTTGAAATCGGTGGCTCAGTGGTCCAACCATTTGGCAGTGGGTTTTGGGGCTTTGTCTCGATTCCTCGATAAATCACCCACCGCTCAACTTACTCCATCATTCGGATACCAGGCTTCCTCGCACCTCCCTCAACGTATCCTCCAGCCGCTCCAGGACAGCGTCGATCTGTGCGTACTCGATGCACAGAGGCGGCTCTATGCGGATCGTGTGGGCGTTGGTCAGCGTGCCCGCCACCAACACTCCCCGTTGGAACAACCCCGCTGCCACCCGGTAGCCTGTCCTGGTATCGTGAAAATGCTGACCGATAAGCAGCCCCAACCCGGTGATGCCCTTATAGATATCCGGATAGAGTCCCGCCAGCCGCTCCAGACCGTCCTTGAAGTATTTCCCCTTCTCAGCTGCCACGCGGGGCAGGTCCTCCTCCAGCGTGACGGTGATGGCGGCGATAGCGGCCGCACACGCCAGTGGGTTGCCACCGGTGGTGGTCGTGTGGATGAACGGGTTGGGTTCCATCATGACTCGCCAGATCTGCTCCCTGGCGCCAAAGGCGGAGACCGGCATCACGCCTCCGCCCAAAGACTTGCCCATGGTGATGATGTCAGGGACGACCTCCCAGTGGTCGACCCCCCACAGCCTGCCGGTACGGCCCAACCCGGTTTGCACCTCATCGGCGATCAACAGCACGCCGTGCTGATCGCATAGCTGGCGCAGGCGCGGCCAGAAGTCGTCGGGGGGGACAATGGCGCCTGCCTCGCCCTGCACCGGCTCCATGATCACTGCCGCGATATCCAGGCCGACCGTTTCGGCGATCTCCAGCTGACGTTCCACTGCCTCGGCGTCGCCATAGGGCACCCAGTAGACATAGGGGTAGAGCGGCGTTGCCGGACGGCGAAAATCGCTCTTGCCCATCACGCTCAGGCTGCCCAGGGTCTTGCCATGAAAGGCGCGCAGCGAGGTGATGATGCCGCTCTTCCCGGTGTACAGCTTGGCCAGCTTCAGGGCGCCCTCCACCGCCTCGGTGCCGCCCGCGGCGAAGAAGAAATACTGGATGTCGCCGGGTGTGATCAGCGCCAGCAGGCGCGCCAACACCCCGCGCAGCGGATCGAGCATCTCCTGGCTGGGCATGGGAGTGCGCGCCAGCTGGGCGCGCACCGCCTCCACCACGCGCGGGTGCCCCCAGCCCAGGTCGAGCAGACCATAGCCACCCAGACAGTCGATCCACTGCCTGCCAAAGACATCCTCCACCAGCGCGCCACGCCCGGTCCACTCTGTGGCAGCATAGCCATCCTGCACGGTGACCGACTTGCGATACTCCAGGAAGCCGCGGTTGTAATGGCGGGCGAAATTTGCGATCGTCTCCTCGACGATCTCGGCGGCTTCCGTTTCACTCAGACGGTCTTTCTGGATGATCTCCAGCCAGCGTTGGGCGTAGGCACGCGCTTCATCTAAAAGGCGGGGTTCGGCGTTATGGTACATAACTGGTTGTGATCAACCTCCACTCCCGGCAGCGGCCTTGAACTCGGTCCACATGCGGTCATACAGCTCCAGGGCATCCCCGACGTCCTCGATCCACTGTAATCGGGCAGCCACATCCTCAGGCGGGTAAATGCCCTCATCGGCCAGGATCTCTGGGGCGATGAATTGTTTGGCGGCTGCGTTGGGGGAGCCATAGCCGACCCACATGGCGTTCTGCGCAGCGATCTCGGCATCAGAAAGGTAATTGATGAATACCATGGCGGTGTACTTGTTAGGTGCGCCAACCGGCACCGCCAGATTGTCCTGCCAGATGGTGCAACCCTCCTGCGGGATGAGGTAAACGATGCCTTCCCGACCGCCTGCTTCCGGATCGCCAGCCAGGATGGCATCTCCCGTCCAGATATGGGCCACGGCCGTCTCGCCGGAAACGATCAGGTCATCGTTCGTCTGGCTGTCGTACGCTTTGACGCATCTGGACTGCTCGATCAACAGGTTCTTTGCCTCTTCCAGGTGAGCGGGGTCGGTGTCATTGATGCTGTAACCCAGATACATCAGCGCCGCGCCAAGCGTCTCGCGCTCGTCGTCCAGCATGCTGATCTTACCGCACACCTCCGGTGTGGGTTCGAAAACCATCTTCCAGCTGTCCTCCGGCTCGGGGACCACATTGGTATCCACAGCCAAGCCCGAGGTGCCCCAGAAATAGGGAACGGTGTATTTCTGCTCAGGGTCGAAATACTGGTTGACGTTCTGAGGCTCCATGTTCTTGATATTGGTAATGATGCTGAAATCCAGCTCCTCCAGCATGCCTTCCTCGATCATGATCTGCACCATGTAGTCGGAAGGCACGATCACGTCATAGCCCGTCCCGCCCGCCTGCAGTGTGGCGAGCAGGGTCTCGTTTGAGTCGAAGTTGGTCTCGTTGATTTTGACCCCGCATTCAGCTTCGAACCGATCTTTGATCGCAGGATCGATGTATTCCACCCAGGTGTAGAGATTGAGCTCACCTGAAAGCTTCGACCGGTCACCGCAGCGATCCGACACCTCGGGGCTGACACCTGGCTCTTCCGTCATCGCGGGGGGTGGGGCAGTGGTGGCTGGCGCTTGAGCGCAGGCAGCCAGGAGCAGAGCTAAAACTAGCAGTATAAAAATGAGACTCGATTTCATTTCTTCCTCCTTTGGGTTTGTGGTCCTCACTCGGGATCGAATGATCGGACCGGATTGAAGCGGGGGACACTACCTTGTATAGATATCCTGGTTATTTTCATTACTCCTTTCCTTGATACCTCCACACCCGTCTGCGATTTGAAACATACTCAATAGCCTGGTCACTGAAGCAGGATGACCACCGAAAGGAACACAGCCGCTCCTATCACCAGGATGATCACCAGCGAGAGTGCCTTTCCGGGTGCTTTCGCTTCTGCCAAATCACCTGACCAGTATTTCAACGCACGCCTTGCCCAATACATCACCAGGAACAGGGCCACGAGGTATAAGACGATTTCCAACCATTGTCCAGCCCCCAAGAGTTCAAGGGCGAGGTTCACCAGCGTATAGAGCCCCACGCCCAGCGCGGCGCCCACCGGCATGGCCCGCACGAACAGCGGCACACCGCTTTGAGCAGCCAGCGAAAGAGCCACCAGACCGATCGAACCCAGCAGCAGCGCAGTCGAAAGGGCATTGATCTCCGGGGTGACCCCTCGCCGCACCAGACTGTAGATGTAGATCGGCATGGTTTGCGAGGCCACCCCCTTGGTGAAGACCGTGATCAGGTAATCATCCAGCGAAAGGGTGAATGCCAGCAGCGCGCCACCGACGATACCGGGCATCAGCAGTGGCAGCGTAACCCGGGTGAATGTGTGCCATTCGTCGGCCCCCAGGTCCTGGGCGGCCTCCTCGAGGCTGCGATCGAAATCCGCCAGGCGCGCACGCACGATGACGTAAACAAAGGGGATGTTGAAAGCGATGTGTGCAATCGTGATTGTATGCAGCCCGGTCGAGGCGCGGTAGCCTGTCAGAGAGTGGATGAAGGGGAAGAGCGCCTGGTTGAAGAACAGCAGCAGGGAGATACCCATCACGATCTCCGGGATGACGATCGGCAGGTAGAGATTGGCGTCGAGAGCGATGCGCAGCCGAAAACGATAGCGGTCCATGCCCAACGCCGTCAGGGTGCCGATCACGGTGGCTATCAGGGTGGAGATCAGAGCGACGATGAGGCTGTTGCGAGCTGCCGCCAACAATTCCTCATTATGGATCAGGCGGACATACCATTCCAGGGAAAAGCCGCTTAACACCGCCACGGAACGCGTGCTGTTGAACGAGAACACGATCAGGATCAGCACCGGTAGATAAAGGAAGGCAAACACCAGAACCATGTTGCCCCCCAATAGTCCCTGCCCCAACCGAATGGCAAGGCGCGGCCGGGCAAGGGCGGAGAGCAATGGCGCAGCGGTTTCAGCCTTCATAAAGTCCTTTGAGCCTCATCGCCGGAACGGAAATAGGCGATCACACCCACCAGCACGAGCAGCATCAGGATGAAAGAGATCGCCGAGCCGAACGGCCAGTTACGCGCCACACCGAACTGCCGATTGATCAGCGTGCCGATCATCTCGACCTTGCCGCCGCCCATCAAATCCGGCGTGATGAATGCGCCTACCACAGGAACGAATACAAGTACGAAAGCCGCCACCACGCCGGGCATGGTCATCGGGAGCATGACGCGCAGGAACGCCTGTCGGGCGCTTGCCCCCAGGTCGGCAGCTGCCTCCATCAGGCTGAAATCAAACTTCTCTATCGAAGCATAAAGAGGCAGCACAGCAAAGGGCAGGTATCCGTAGAGCAGCCCCAGGATCACAGCGAACTCATTGAAGAGCAGGTCGAGCGGACGAGGAGACAGATGGCTGGAGACCAGCAAGGAGTTGATCAGCCCATCCGTCGCCAGTGCCGACTTGAGAGCATAGGTGCGCACCAGGAAATTCGTCCAGAAAGGGATGATCACCAGCAGCAACAGGGCGTTCCGCCAGCGAGGGTGGCGTTGAGAGATGTAAAACGCCAGCGGATAACCGATCAGAATGCAACCCAGCGTGACGATCAACGCGATGCGCACCGAGTTCCAGAAGATCCCCAGATAGAGCGGGTCAAAAAATTGCAGATAATTCCCTGCGGTGAAGTGGGGCGGTGTGCGGATACCGCCTGCCCGGCCGCGCTCGACCAGACTGATGAAAAACACAATCACCAGCGGCAGATTGAAAAAAACCACCAACCAGAACACACCAGGGGTCAGTAACCCGATCAGCCGCAAGTGCTTATATCGGCGGAAGAACTCCAGCATGCCTCACTCCACCAACACCAGGGCCGCTTCGACCGGAAAACTGACGGTCACCTCTTCACCTGGCCGTGCGAACGGCGGTAAGCCCGGCGTCTTGTTCTGCTGACGCACCCGCAGAATCTGGCCTCCCGCTAGACGCAATTCATAGTTGGTGTCGGTACCTATATAAATCACCCCCTCCAACCGGGTGGTCAACCGATTTTCCTGAGGTAAATCGGCTGCGAGAGCGATCTTTTCAGGCCTGATCGCGACCGCAACCTTTCCTCCCTGCCGCACTCCCTGATGGGCATGGCCGCAGATCCTCAAACCCCCAGCCAGCTCGATCTCGAGCACATCTCCCTGCTGACCCGCAACCACACCTTCCAGCAGGTTCGATTCGCCGATGAAATCTGCCACGAACCGATCGACAGGATGCTCATAGATCTCCCCCGGCGTCCCGACCTGGAGGATTACCCCTTGATTCATAACCGCAATGCGGTCACTCATGGTGAGCGCTTCTTCCTGGTCGTGGGTGACGTAGATAAAGGTGATGCCCACCTCGCGCTGCAGGGTTTTAAGCTCGAGCTGCATCTCTTTGCGCAGCTTTAGATCCAGGGCACCTAGCGGCTCATCGAGCAATAGCACCTCTGGGCGATTAATCAGCGCCCGGGCAACTGCCACCCGCTGTTGCTGCCCGCCGGAAAGCTGTTTGGGTTTACGGTTTTCCATCCCCTCCAGGCGCACCATACGCAGGGCTTCGGTCACGCGCTGTTCGATCTCCGGACGGGGAACACCCTTCATCTGCAGGCCAAAGGCGACGTTTTCACCCACACTCATGTGGGGAAAGAGAGCGTAATGTTGGAAGACCGTGTTGACCGGTCTCTTGAAGGGAGGTGTCGAGCCCATCGGCTTGCCGTGGATCAGAATCTCTCCCGCGCTGGGCAGCTCGAAGCCGGCGATCATGCGCAGGGTGGTGGTCTTCCCACAACCCGAAGGCCCCAGCAGCGAAAAGAATTCCCCATCCCGGATCTGAAGGGAAACGCCGTCAACCGCCAGCACCTCGCCTCCGTCAGGGTTGGGGAACCGCTTACTGACCTGACGCAGTTCAATCGCAAATATGTCCATAATCGATGATCTCGGTTGATTTATCCTGGAAAAAAAACTGATTTGTGAACGGCACTGTGCCAGATCGAAGCGCCTGCGAGAGCAGCTTTATGAAGCTGAGCGTACCAGGACAGCAGCTGGGAGGATTTCACTGCGCAACTGCATGAATCAACATGTGGGGAATCATGAACAGGACTAATCCGAGATCTTTGATGCACTTAGTATACAAATTTTTTCTGAAATGTCAATAGAACCGCAATAAATTTGCGAATTCCGCAAGCTGGTATGCATCTCCCCCTTTTGACCTGTCCTGCAGGGCTGCATTTCTCCTATAACACCACTAACCCTCGTCTCACCCCCTGCCGCACCGCTTCGGTGCGGCTGGTGACCCTCAGCTTCGCATAGATCCCCGAAATGTGAAACTTGACCGTGTGTTCGCTGATGCCTAATTGCAGAGCGATCTGCTTATTCGCCAGTCCCTGAGCAATTTGTTGAAGCACCTGCAGCTCGCGATCAGTGAGCGGCTCAATGAGTGTTTCACCCTCCTCGATGGTTTCCGGCTGGGGCACGCGTAGAAAAGGCGCGATCAACGTCGGCGCGGCGACCACCAGACCTTCGACCATGGCATGGATTGCAGCGACCAGTTCCTCAGCCGTGGCTTCCAGAGGCAACAGGCCCCAGACACACTGTCCACGACGCAATTCCCCCTCCAAAAACTGGAGATGATCCGCATCGAGTTCCTCTTCCACCAGGAGGAGGACTTTGATGGCAGGGAATTCAGCGAGCGCTGCAGCCAGTTCAGCAACAGAACCTGCTCCAGTCGTCACAACCAGCGCATCGAGAGCCCGGGGGAGAGCAGTGACCTCAGCGAAAGAGGCGGCCTCGAGAAGGATCTCGACCCGCTCCGAGGCAGCCAGAATGGCGCGCAGGCCAAGTCGCACTGCCAGGGCAGGAGATACCAGTCCCAGGCTGATCTTCCCCTGCCCGCCTTCAGATCGAAAAGAGCTGTTTGTTTCCGGAGATCGAGCAGGGCTCATCACAGAGTCAGGACGGGGCTGTCCACGCGCAGAGCTTCTTCGACGAAGGCGTTTACCACATGACTGGGGATGGCTATCCCAAGGTCACCGCCGACGATCATCGTATTGACGCCAACCACACCTCCTGCGGCGTTCATCAAAGGGCTGCCCGAATTGCCCGGCGCCAGATGGACATCGCTGCGGATCACTTCGATGCTTTTCCCCTTCAAAAAAGCCCACCGGGTTGTTCCTTTATGATCCACCTGCACCTCTCCCAGGCCGGTGATCACACCCAGAGATACCGCGCCCAGCTGCCCCCATGGATGACCGATCGCCAGGGCAATCTGACCCACCCGCAGACCGCGTGAATCGGCGATGGGCGCCACAGACAGCTCTTCGGAAGGCACGGAAGATAGATCGACCTGCAAGACCGCCAGATCGATCTCAGGCGCCGCAGCAACCACCCGGGCTGGATAACCTCGATCGCCGGCACCCGCCATCCCCTCGAGGAGGGCAACAAAGGGTCGGCCACGCTGGATGACATGATAATTGGTGACAATGATCCCTCCCTGCCGCCAGATGATCCCCGCGCCGGCTCCCCGACGACCGCTCTGCACAACCACCAGGCTACGCCGGGCGCGCCGGAACACCGCCTCGAACGCCCCAGACAGGATATTAGACAGATCAGAAGTTTGAACCATGAGGAAAATCATCCCATAACGGCGTTATTTACGCTCACCAATTGTAACTGTAATCTCCATCCGCTGGCCGCCGCGTAAGATTTCCACGCCGACCGATCGACCGACGACTTCACCACTCAATTGGGCAAGCAGCTCGTCCGCATCACCAAGCGGCTTTCCAGCCAGGCTTGTGAGGATGTCACCCACCATCAGTCCAGCCCGATCGGCTGGGCTGCCGCGCTCCACCGAGACCAGCAACAACCCCGTATCCTGAGGCCTGCCCAGCGATGCGCGTTGGGAAGCCGGGATCTCCACCGGCTGGCTGCGCACACCCAGGTAACCTCGCCGGATCGAGCCATGTTTAGCCAGCAACTCAGCGGTCCTCCAGGCTTGAGCGACCGGTATAGTCAGGGAAGCCCCTCGCGCCAGACCGGAAGTATTAACCCCTAACACCCGGCCAGCGGTGTCGATCAACGGACCACCCGAGAAGCCAGGATATGGGATAGCGTCGCTGCGGATGTAGCGTTCCAGCAGACCGCCGCGCCCGTAGCGCACCGGTCCACCGATGGCGCTGACCACTCCCAGGCTGGCCTGGATGCCATCAGGTGTCGGACGGCCGACCGCCAGCGCTATCTGCCCAATGCGCGCTTCCTGCGGTGCCGGCTCGCCCACAGATACCACCGCTGAACTCAGCCTCAGCAGCGCCAGATCGCTGCCTGGGTCACGGCCAGCAAGACTAGCATCCAGCCAGGAGCCATCAGGGAGCATCACCTTGATCTCCTCTTCGCGCTCCAAAACGTGGTCTGCGGTCAGGATCAAATCGGGAGCATAGGCAATCCCGCTGGCTGGAAAGCGCCGCCGCCCATCTACCAGGACGGTTGCCGCCCCAGCCTTCTCCACCGCATCGGCCATGGCCTCCGAGAGGACGATCAGAATGTCGTTACCATTGGTTTGAGACATATTTGTCCAATCCTTTCTGAATCCGAGAATTCGATGAAACGCTCGATGATATCTTCATCCTAATCGAAATCGAGATTTTCCACCTCGCCCAAACGTCCAGGATAGCAACCGGAAGTTCGGCCAGGGCGGTTAGAGTTCTCTCGGTTCCTGGAAAAGATCTGGACAGGAGGCGTCAGCGCTGCTAATCCCAGGGGATGGCGCTCATGCGATGTCCCTCTGCAAGTCCGCCGTGACGCTACTCCACCCTTACGGGAGTCAGGAAGGGCTCCGCCACCCAACCTATGATGTCGCGATCTCCGATCTCCAGCAGCACGTGCCACCAATAATAACCCTTCGCATATACCCCGTTCAGTCCATTATCGAACTCATAGATGATCCCGGTTGTCCCTGCAGGTACTGTCTCGAGAACCGCGTAATTCGTCCCCGGTCCTAGGCGAATATCCGCGGCTGCCTGTATTCTGATCGCCTGGCTGGTCGAAAAAATGGTCGACTTCTCCATGGGCTGCACCACTACCATCATCATCCCATTGGCGACCAGGCGCTGAAGCTGGCTGCCGCTCGCGTCCTGCCCATGAGTGTAATACTCCTCGGTGAGCGGCAACCCATCTCCGGAGAGCTGAACAGTTTCTCCGCTCGCCATGGATGGAACATCTCCTTCTTCAGGCATGCCTGCATCCAGCGCCCTGCGGCCTTTTCTTTCGATGATGGGAAGGTAAACCCTGCCTGGGCAGATCACGATGTTGCAATAAGTGTTATTGACGACCTCGCCGTTCACCACCATGGTCGACGAGCCACCACCGTCCTGGGCGATCCCATAGGTCGCCCCCAGCATATCCCGGGTGAACTGCGCCAGCTGGGGTATAGTCATCCCGATGCTGTGCCAGGCATCACGCCCATCCACGACGATGAAGTAGATGTAGTCGTCATTGAAGGCGATCGCTGTACGCGGGTCGCGCACGTTCGCCTGTTCATCCCCAGAGAAGTCCTGTATCTCGCCATTCTTCAAGAAATAAAAGGCGCCACCGATGCTGGCGTAAGTCTTGTCCCAGTTCTGTGTCGGCGCCGAAGTGCAATCCCTGATCTTTTGGGATATACCAACCTCATCCCCTTCGACAAGTCCCAAAGAGAGGAACTCATCCTTTTTTGTCCCCTGCATGGAAAGCACCACATGATCGAAAGGGATCGATGTCGAGCCGTTGCTGCGGATCTTTACGATCGTCCCGCGGGTCATCTGGGCATAAGGGACGATCAAAGAGGGCCGCGGCAAGCGCACGAGCACCTCTACTGCATTCGAGCTGTCGGTCAGCGTACTGGCGTCATACTGCGGTGTGTAGAGGATGAACTGGTTCGCCTCGCGTGGGACATTGATGGCGTCGAACATCTGATTCCCCACACCCAGACCATTGTGAAAATAAGTGACCACCTGCTTGTCCTGTGGGTGATACACACATTCACCGATGAATGCGCTGCGGTCCAGGTTCCAGGCAAACCCGCTGCCGCTTTCGTTGTCCGCGAAGCGTTTGGCATACCAGCCAGAATGCACCTGTCCGCTCCATGGGACGCCAGGAGGTTCTTCCTTTCCGCCGAAGTAGAAGCCATTGATCGCCACCACGACCTGATTGCGGTTGCCCCACGTCTCACCCCAATAATTGATCGCCTCATTGTATCGCTGCGCCATGTTGGCGACCGTCTCCGTCCCCCCAGAAAGGCGCCCCTGAGCAATGCTGCTTTCTAGGGTGAGATTCATGTTGCTGCGCTCCATACGGGCGACGAATACGTTGTTCGGATCAGGGAGCTGAAACAGGCGGAATTCGATCCCCGGCGCGATCTCTTCCCCCCAGCTCGATTCAGAAGCGCTTCTCACGTCTGTCAGGGGAGCCGCTAGCAAGAGGAGACACAAACCAAGAACTATGAATCTGACCGACTTCATGGGTTCTGCCTCCATTTACGAGGATTGGAGAATATGACCTGTGGGTTCTGAAATACAGGGGAAAACCAGCGATCTATCTGCAATCAAGAACTCCACTGGCGAGACACACTGGCGCTCGTGGCGTGGTTCTCTGACATGGTTGAATATCAAGGTAATCTGTTTGCAGTATACTCAGGACCGGCGTTAATGTCCAGAAGCAGTCCAAATAAGTGTGAAACTCTTGATGAGGATGACTTTTTTGGTTGGGCCTTCTGGCAACCAACCCCTTCACTGATTCATTTTCTTCCGTACAAATGTGCCTTCGACTGATTCCTCGCTCATCACCATGCTAAAATGTTTGCGAGGATAGGATCAATGAAACAACTTGAGCATCAAAAACTCGCCATCCATGGCGGCAGGCCGGTGCGCAGTCGTCCTTTGCCGCCCTGGCCTGATTATCGCGACGAAGAGATCGCCGCCGCCGTCGAAGTCCTACGCTCGGGAAAGTTCGCCCGCCAGAGCGGAACCAAAGTGCAGGAATTCGAGCAAGCTTTCGCCAGGAAGTTCGGTGTGCGGCATGCCCTGGCAGTCAGCTCCGGAACAGCCGCAATCCATATCGCCCTGGCTGCGCTGGGGATCGGGCCTGGTGACGAGGTGATCAACACCGCGCACTGCTTTATCGGAACAGCAACGCCGGTGGTTCACGCCGGCGCCGTCCCGGTGTTCGCCGATATCGATCCCCGTACTTATAACATCGATCCGGCTTCCATCCAGGCAAAGATCACACCTCACACCCGGGCGATCATCCCTGTACACCTGAATGGCTGCCCGGCTGATATGGATGCAATCCTCGACATCGCCCATAGACACAGACTTTTAGTCGTCGAGGACGCCGCCCAGGCGCACGGGGCGAAATATAAAGGTCAGCTGGTCGGTAGCCTGGGCAACCTGGGTTGTTTCAGTTTTTGGGAGGACAAGATCATGACCACGGCCGGCGAGGGCGGCATGGTGATCACCAACGATGATGAGATCGCCTCTCTGGCGCGCAGGTTCCATCATCATGGAGAAGATCGCCAGGATGGTACGTATTACCAGGGCGAGCGCCTTTATTATCACCCCACCCTGGGTTACAACTACCGCATGACCCAGGTGCAGGCCGCCGTCGGGCTCGTCCAGCTGGGTCGTCTGGATGATTATGTGCAGGCAAGGCGTGCCAACGCCCATCGGCTATCCGCCCTGCTTTCGAGTGTGCCTGGTGTCATCACCCCCTATGAACCTCCCGAGGTTGAGCACGCATACTACAAATACATCCTTCGCCTGGATCATCAATTTCTTCAGGTAAGCGCCAAAGACTTTGTGGAGGCTCTAACGGCGGAAGGTATCCCCTGTTCGCGTCGCTACCCTACGCCGCTTCATCAGCAGCCCCTATTCACCGAAAAAAGAGGCTTCGGCAGGACTTCCTTCCCGTTCACCTCGCCCTGGTACAGCGGGCATGTGGTTTATGGGAGCGGCCTGCCGAATGCTGAGCGGTTGCCCAATGACTTGGTGCGCCTGCCAATGAGCCCAAACCTTCAGGAGGAAGACCTTTACGACATGGCGATCGCCGTGCGCAAGGTGGCAGAGGCTTTTCTCATTGCTTAGCTGGCTTCCTCTTGCTGGCTGGGTGTGACCACCACCCAGGTACCGCGGGTAGAGGGCGCCAAGATTGTCCACGGCGGCGCGTAATCCATCTTGGCTGCATAGGCAGCCAGGTCGTTCAGGTTTTCCCATAGCTTTCTGAAACCTTCCAGGTAAAGATCCATCGTCTTGCGGTTGCGAAAATAAAACGGGCCGGCGCTGCCGTTCTTCCCGATGCAGCGGGTCGTCTCGAGCACTTCCAGCGTGACAGGATAATCCTCGATGTCGTACTCGATCGGGTTCGTGCCCGGCAAAGACCAGGGAACCCCCTTACCGAAACCTTCCTTCAAACGGAACATGGCTTGACCGGGGACCGGCGCGTTCTGATAGAGGCGCAATGGCAGCCCCTCCGCCGCCATGGCGTCCTCTACGGCTTTGGCAAAGCGTCCTGGATGCAGGTCGAGCCCGGCCGCTGTCGGATCGAATTTCATGCGGTACATGTGATAAACGTGTGTACTGCCCTCCGGGATGTATGGGGGAATGATCCCAGGCAGCTCCGCCAGACCACGGCTGAGATAAGCGCCATTGCTTATAAACAGCTGCGAGTTGTGGTCCAGGCGTTTCAACTGGCTGCGCAGGTAAGCAGCCTGGATGGGGTTGATCCGGTAGTTCCAGCCCAGGGTATAGGCGTTGTAAGCGCGTGCTTTTCCCTTTTGGATCACCTCGCCAAAGGATCTCACCATGCTGGCGCGGTTATAGAAATCTTCCCGGTTGGTGAAGAAAATGCCTCCCTCCCCGCAGGTGGCGAGTTGTTTGACAGGCATCAGGCTCGTGCCGGCCACATCTGCCAGGTTACCGGCTTTCTGTCCCTTATAAGTTGCTCCCATCGCGTGGGCTGCATCCTCGATGAGCACCAGATCATATTTGTTCGCAATCGCTCGCAGAGCATCGTAATCAGCAGGCAAACCGTGCAGATCAACCGCCATGATCGCCCGGGTGCGGTTGGTTATCTTCGCTTCGACCGATTTCGGATCGATGTTGAAGGTGCGCGGATCGATATCGGCAAAGACAGGAATGCCAACATGATGCAGGATCGCCGAAGCCGAAGCCAGGAAGGTCAGTGCCGGCACGATCACCTCGTCACCAGGCTGGCAACCGGAAGCTGCCACCGCGGCGTGCAGCGAAGCCGTGCCGCTCCCCATAGCCAGGCAATACTTGGCTCCAAAATACTGCGAAAGCTCTTCCTCAAGGGCCTCGATTTCAGGATGGTGAATCCCTAGAAACTGGCCACTATCGAACACTCTCTTGACCGCTGCGAAATCCTCGGGGGTTGTCTCTGGCCAGGGGTCTTCGAGAGGCTTTTCAGATGGAGAGCGCACCGGGGTGCCACCCAACAACGCAAGTTTTGACATAATGAACTCCTTCGAAATGAAATTTCCGTTGGCTATCGTTGGTCGAAAAACCTCAACATGTCATGGAGCGTGATAAACGTCCTGTAATATTTCTCGGTGTAGATTGCGTGCCGTTCAGGATGGGGGCAAGTTTCTTCAGTGATGTGAACCCATTCGCTCAATAATGGCTTGAAATCGGTAAACCAGCCAATTGCCATACCTGCCAAGTAAGCATCAGCAACACAGCCTTCGGTATCCGGTGCATACTCCTGGCGGATTCCGGTGATATCACTGACGATCTGCCGCCAGAGTTTGCTGCGCGCACCTCCGCCTGTCGCTACCAGTCTCCTGAGCGGATGACCCTGGGGATAATAAGTCTCCAAACCATAGCGGATGGTATATCCCCAGGATTCCAACAAAGCCCGGAAGACATGCCCCCGAGTATGCATGCGCCGCAGGCCGAAGATCAAGCCAGGTAATTCTGGATTGAACTCTGGGCTACGCTGACCGAGCAGGTAAGGCAGCACGATCAGCCCCTCCGCGCCAGGGGGAGCTTTTTCAGCCAGCTGATCGAACCGGGCGTACGCGCTTATACCGCCCTCCTCCAGCTCGGCTTTGTGCTCGAGTGCTCCAAACTCATCCCGGAACCAGCGCAGGCTGTCGCCAGTGGTCAGACAGTATGCCGGGTAATCGAACAGGTATCCTTCTTGAGGCTTATTGCCTCGTTCGGCAACGGGGAAAGGGAGGCGCAGGGCTTTTTCCATATCCATCTTCATCACAGGAACAAGCCCGGCGGTGCCGTAATAGGCGATGGCTTCATCTATGTGGACGGCGCCAGCGCCAATCGTCGAGGCAGCCACATCGTTGGTGCCAGCCATGACCGGCGTACCGGCTTGCAAGCCAGTCTCGGCGGCGGCTTGTGCATTCACCGTTCCAACGATAGTGAGTGGCGGATGGACCCGCGGCAGAATCTCAACAGGGATCTGGAGGCGGGCACAGATCTCCTCACGCCACTGCATGGTCGGCGATTCATAGATCGCGCCCCACCCTCCAGCCGAGATGGTATCAGTCACATATTCCCCTGTCAACTTAAAGATCAGAAAGTGCGCAGCATCGAAGCACTTCCTCATCCGGTGGGCCAGCTCGGGCTTATGTCGGATAAACCAGACAAGTTTGGGAGTCAATTCCTCGCTGGTTAGCTTCAAGCCCAATTGCGCGTTGATCTCCCGAAGTTCCTCAACTGCTCGATTATCCGAATAAAGGATAGCCCTGGAAAGGGGTTCCCCCCTCTCATCAGCTGGTCCAAAGTTGGGGTGAAGGCCACTTGGGAAGACCGCTCTGACCTGTTCTGCCCGCACGCCATCTGTCTCGAGCAAGCGCTGGATCACCCTCACCGGATTAACCCACCAGTTTTGCAGCATATCATGCTCTGCCCAACCAGGTTGCGGGTAATTACACTGGTGCTCGATATTCTCACTGGCGATGACCTCGCCCCGACCATTGGCCAAGACGCCCTTCACTCCCTGTGTGCCAATATCGATCCCTAAGAGCAGGTCATCAGCCATATGCCGAATCTTCTCGAAGCCAGAGGTGAAGTCATCGGCGGTAGCGCCGGACGTGGAAGGTAATGTAGTCGGTGTGGTGATAGTCTTTCGAGTATATGATCGCTTCGCCTTCTCGATCGCAAATCACCTGCTCCATCAGGATCCAGCTATCGTTGTGGTTGCCCACTTCCTCCTGGATCTCTTCTGGCAGCCGTGCCGCCCGCAGGGTCGCCAGACTGTGATCGAGGCGGAGCCCACATTGCTCTTCGAGAAATGTGAACAACGAGCCTTTGAGGTCGGCCCGGGAAAATGTTTCCGGCAGGCGCTTCCTGGCCAGGGTATCGATCGAAAAAATGATGGGGATTTTTCCGGCATAGCGCAAACGCCAGATGGAGACAATCGGCGTGCCATCATCCAGATTGAGATGGGTGGATATCTCCCCGCGCGAATCACTTTCGACGATCTTGATGATCTTGTCGATCGATTCGATCCCAAAACCTGAGAGCAAATCTGGCACACTTTGCAGACTGGTAATATCGATGCTGATGTCGCGCGGTGGGGCAAGCAGGAAACGGCCCTTACCGTGCCTGGTGGAGATCAGGCGTTCGACTTCCAACAGGTGAAG
>FWPU01001322.1_pt1 | contig 75063 bp, 73 predicted proteins | sample 2228361 | NCBI WGS metagenome assembly FWPU01 (sample SAMEA103939777, study PRJEB20133) | metagenome | reverse complement strand
CGCGTGAGTCACGTCACCTCCCTCACCTTTCGGTAACCCTACTTTTGAGGCAATGCTCTCAGTTCGGTAACCCTTCACGTGAGGGCGATCGCCGCGTTGACGCCCTCGAACCCCGTTGCTATAGTTCCGTAGCACCAAGGAGGGGGTGGCCGTAAGACCACGACGACGTGAGCCGCCTGCGCCGACGCGTGAGTTGCGCGTGAATGAGCGCATCCGGGCTCGAGAGGTCCTGGTCATCGACGAACACGGGGAGCGCCTGGGCGTGATGAGCGTCCCTGAGGCGCTCAACCGCGCGCGCGAGGCGGGCCTGGACCTGGTCGAAGTGGCGCCGAACGTCATCCCCCCGGTCTGTCGCATTCTCGACTACGGGCGCTTCAAGTACGAGCAGGCCAAGAAGGAGCGCGAGTCGAAGAAGCACGCGCGGCATTCCGAGCTCCGAGAGGTGCGCTTCAAGCCCAAGATCGGCGCGCACGATATCGAAGCGAAGGCCAAGAAGGCCGAGGAGTTCCTGCGCGAGGGCGACAAGGTGAAGATGTCGGTGATGTTCCGGGGCAGGGAGATCACGCACCCGGACATCGGCCGGGACCTCCTGATGCGGCTGGCGGAGCGACTGAAGAACGTGGGCTTCGTCGAGAAGCCGCCGACCATGGAGGGCCGATTCATGAACATGATCATGGCGCCCGGTCCCGCCAAGAAGCGTGAGCAGCAGGCGGCGTCAGGGCCGGAAACAGCGCCGGAGAGTGTGGGCAGTGCCTAAGATCAAGACGCACAAAGGCACCGCGAAGCGGTTCAAGATCACCGGCACCGGGAAGATCCTGCGGCGAAAGGGCTACATCAGCCACAACCGCCGTAAGATGGCGCCTCGGTCCAAGCGCCTGATCGACGAGATGCTTCCGGTGAGCCGAGCCGACGCCAAGAACATCCGCCGGCTGTTGCCGTACGCCTGAGGAGCCGAGACCGTGAGTCGAGTCAAGCGTGGTGTCACCGCGCGCGCCCGACACAAGAAGATCGTGGCCATGGCGCGAGGCCACAAGGGCCAGCGTCACCGCATCTTCCGGCGCGCCAACGAATCGGTCATGCATGCCCTGCGCTACGCCTATGTGCATCGCCGCGAGCGCAAGGGGGACATGCGCAAGCTGTGGATCGCGCGGATCAACGCCGCCGCGCGGATCGAGGGCCTCTCCTACAGCCGCCTGATGGATGGCCTGCACAAGGCCGGCGTCGCCATCGACCGCAAGGTGCTGGCCGACCTGGCCGTGCGCGACCGGGACGCCTTCGGCGCCGTCGTCGCCCGGGCGAAGGCGGCCCTCGGCGTGTAGAGAACGCCGCGCCGAGCCCATGCCCCAATGAAGGCAACCCCTATGGTTGGTCGCCCGCGCGCAGAGGCCATCCCACTATGAAGGCCACCCTTCAGGGTGGCCGACCAGACAGGCGATTCGGGGACCGCTCCCTATTCGAGCAAGATCACGTCGATCTCATCGCCGGGGCGCACCTCCGGCACGTCCTCTGGCACCACGGCCAGGCCGTTGGCGAGCGCCATCGACGTCAGAATGCCCGACCCCTGCGGACCGGTGAGCGCCGCGTGGAAGCGGCCGTCTCGACGCGTGACGATGACACGCGCGAACACGCGTCGGCCGTCGCTATTGGTGATGGCTTCGTCGGCGATGGCCCGAATGCGCGGCCGCTCCCAATCGCTGCGCCCCATCATCTTGAAGATGGCGGGCCGACCGAAGAGCTCGAACGACACCATCGAACTCACCGGGTTCCCCGGCAGACCGATGTGCGGCACGCGGCGTCCATCCGGGGCCCGGAACGCGCCGAACGCGAGCGGCTTGCCCGGCTTCATCCGGACCGTCCAGAAGTCGACCTCACCCTCGCGGGCCAGCACGTCCTTCACGACGTCGTAGTCACCCCGGGAGACGCCGGCGGAGGTGACCAGCATGTCCGCCGAGAGCCCATCACGGACCTTCGCTGTGAGGTCATCCACCGTGTCTTTGGCGATGCCGAGGATCCGGGGAATCGCGCCACACTCGAGCACCATCGCTGCGACGCTGTGGGCGTTGGCGTCGTAGATCTGCCCCGGACCTAGCGGTCTGCCCGGCTCGACGATTTCATCGCCCGTCGACAGAATGGCGACGACCGGACGCCGCACGACCCGCACGGTCGCCCGGCCCAGGGACGCGAGGACTCCGATTTGTGCGGCCCGCAGCGTCTGCCCCTCCCGGAGGATGACCTGACCGCGGGCGACGTCCTCGCCGGCGCGCCGGACGTTCGCCCCGGGCTTCGCCTCCCGGAGGATGCCGACGACGTCACGCGCCTTGGCGAACTTGCCGAACGCGTGGCCTTCGGGTTCGTCGGTCTCCTCGAACGGCACGACGGCGTCGGCGCCGCGCGGGAGGGGAGCGCCCGTCATGATGCGGATAGCGCCGCCCGGCGGCAGCTCGCCCTCGAAGACGTAGCCCGCCGCCAGCTCACCGACGACGCGCAAGGTGACCGGCCGACCGGGAGCGGCGCCGCGCGTATCGGCGGCACGGACCGCGTAGCCGTCCATCGCCGTGTTGTCGTGCGGTGGGATGTCGAAGTCGGCGCGCACGTCTTCCGCAAGCGCCTGTCCCAAGGCGTCGAGGAGCGGCCGTTCCTCGACTTCGAGCCGATGCACGTACGAGAGGATGCGTTCCAGCGCCTCTTCGACGGAGATCATGGCGGCGGGGACTCCTCGTGCCGTCAGCCCAGCCGGACGGAGAGGCAGGTGGTGGTCCTCTGGACGCCCTCGACCCGCTGAATGGCGTCGGTGATGCAGGTGCCCAGCTTGTCGAGGTCGTCCGCCTCGAGCTGGACGATGACGTCGAACGGACCGGTCACCGTGTCTACCGAGAGGACCTTGGCGTCGGGCCGTCGGATCTCCTGAATTGCGTCGGCGACCGCCTTGGCTTTGCCGACCTCAGCCTCGATGAGCACGTACCCGCGAACCGCCATCGCGTTCCTCCTGTCATGGGCTGCTGCCATGATAGACGGCGAAGGCGCCGCGCGGAACTCCGCGCTTGCCGCTCGAACGCGCAGGTTCCTATACTGCGCCCGCCGGGGCGGACGGCTCCGCCCCGAGCGCGACCCCGCCAGCACCCGCGAACGTTGGACCGATGACCACACAGACCGCCCTGGAGGAGCTATCGGAAGCCGCGCGCCGCGAGCTGGCCGCGGCATCGACGGAAGAGGCGCTCGAGGCCTGGCGTATCGCCTACTTGGGCCGCAAGGGTAAGCTCACGCAGATCCTCCGTTCTCTCGGAACGCTTCCCCTCGAAGAACGCAAGCGCGCCGGCGCGGCCGCCAACCGGCTGAAGGAGGAACTGGAGGCCGCATTCGAGGCGCGCCGCGCGGACGTGGAGCGCGAGCGCCTGGCGCGCGCCGTCGAGGCGAGCCGCATCGACGTCACGTTGCCGCCCAGGCCTCTACCCCGCGGTCGACTGCACCCCATCACGCAGACGACTCGCGCCATTCTCGATGCGTTCACGTCCATGGGGTTCTCCATCGCCGAAGGTCCAGAGGTCGAGACGGACTATTACAACTTCGAAGCGCTGCGGATCCCCGCCGACCACCCGGCACGGGAGCTCATGGACACGTTTTATGTCGAGAATCCCGACCCGGCGGGGCCGAAGCTCCTCCTGCGAACCCACACATCGCCGAACCAAGTGCGCGTCATGGAGCGCCACCGGCCACCCATCCGCATCGTCGTGCCGGGACGCTGCTACCGTCACGAAGCGACCGACCCGACCCATGAGTGGATGATGGTGCAGGTCGAGGTCCTCGCCGTCGATGAAGGCATCACCATGGCGCACCTCAAGGGCACGCTGTTCGAATTCGCCAAGCGGCTCTTCGGCCAGGAACGACGCGTCCGATTCCGCTGCGATTACTTCCCATTCGTCGAGCCGGGAGTCGACCTAGCGATCGATTGCTTCCTCTGCGGAGGCGAGGGCTGCCGGACCTGCAAGGGCGAGGGCTGGATCGAGATCATGGGTGCGGGAATGGTCCACCCGGAGATCTTGGCCAACATGGGCTACGACCCGGATCGCTACACCGGGTTCGCAGCGGGCATGGGCGTCGAACGGATCGCCATGCTCCGGCACGGTATCGACGACATCCGGCACTTCTACGCCAACGATCTCAGGTTCCTGCGGCAGTTCTGACCGATGCGCGTCTCGTTGAAGTGGCTGTCCGAGTACGTCGACCTTCACTTGCCTGCGGAGGAGATCGCTCATCGGCTCACGATGGCAGGCCTAGAGGTCGAAGCCATCGAACGCACCGGGCAGGCGTGGGAGCACATCTTCGTCGGGTTGGTCACCGACGTCCAGCCGCACCCGAACGCCGACCGCCTCAAGCTGGCCACGGTCGAGCTCGGCGGCGAGCGGCACACCGTGGTCTGCGGCGCGCCGAACGTCGCGGAGGGCCAGAAGGTCGCGTTCGCTAAGGTCGGCGCCCGTCTCATCGACGGGCACACCGGCAAGCCGATGGTCCTCAAGGCCGCCACGATCCGAGGCGTCGAGTCCGCGGGCATGGTCTGCTCCGAGAAGGAGCTGGGCCTCTCGGACGAACACACGGGCATTCTGGTGCTGGATCCCGACGCGCCGCTCGGTGCGCCGCTGAGCGAGTACCTCGGCGACGCCATCCTTCACATCGACATGAAGCCCAACCGCGCTGATGGCCTCTCCATGCTGGGAATCGCGCGGGAGGTCGCAGCGCTCACGGGCGAAACGGTTCGCGAGCCGGAGCTCACGTTCGCTGGCGTCGGTCCGCCCATCGACGGACGTGTCAAGGTCACGATCGAAGACCCGGCTCTCTGCGGCCGGTACGTCGCCACCTTGGTCGAAGGAGTTCACATTGGCCCTTCGCCCCGCTGGATGCAGGAACGGCTCATCGCGGCGGGCATGCGGCCGATCAACAACGTCGTCGATGTGACGAACTACGTCATGCTCGAGCTGGGCCAGCCGTTGCACGCGTTCGACTTCGATACGGTCACGGACGGCCACATCATCGTTCGTAGGGCCCGCGAGGGTGAGCGCATGACGACGTTGGACGGCGTGGAGCGCACGTTCGGGCCGGATCACCTGCTCATCGCGGACCCCTCGGGCCCTATCGCGGTCGCCGGGGTCATGGGAGGGCTCCACACCGAAGTCACGGACGGAACGACGCGCATCCTTCTCGAATCGGCGACCTTCAACCAGGTCAGCATTCGACGAACGGCGCTCGCCCTGCGTGCGCAGAGCGAGGCCTCCCGTCGATTCGCCTGGGGCCTGCCGGCGGAGCTCGCAATGATTGCGTCGCGCCGGGCGACGAAGCTACTGGTCGAGATCTGCGGCGGCACCGCTGCAGCGGGCTCCGTGGATGTCTATCCGAGGAAGGAGAAGACGATCCGCATCGAGGTCACCCGGAAGCGGCTCAGCCAAGTCCTGGGCATCGACCTGCCGACGTCGAGGGTGCGGGAGGCCCTCGCATCGCTCGGCTTCGGCGCCCGCTGGGTGCCCCCGGACCGCTACGTGGTGCGCGTGCCGTACTGGCGGCGCGATGTGCGCATCGCCGACGACGTCGCCGAGGAAGTAGCGCGCATCGTCGGGTACGACCAGATCCCGACGGAGCCCATCGCCGGGCGCATCCCTCCGCGCATCGAGCAGCCGATGCGCGACCTGCGGAATCGGGTGCAAGACGCGCTCGTGGCGGCGGGCATGCAGGAGATCATGACCTATCCGCTCACGAGCCTCGAGACCCTGAGAAGTGTGGTCCCGGACGAGTGGCTAGCGGATCATCCGCCGGTGACCATCGCGAACCCCCTGAACGCGGGCGAGGACCGGCTCCGCGTATCGCTTCGCGCGTCGGTGTTACAAGCGGCCGCTGCCAACGCGCGCGTCGAGGACGGCGTCGTTGCCTTGTTCGAGACGGCTCGCGTCTTCTTGCCGCGGGACGGCCAGCAGCCCATCGAACAGGAGCGGCTCGTCGGCGTCGTCACGGGCCGAAGGCCGGACCGCTGGGGACGCCCCTCCGAGGAGCTCGTCGACTTCTACGACGCCAAGGCGTACGTGCAGGCGCTGTTCGACGCGTTGGGCGTGGCCGTCGAGTACGTAGCCTCCGAGGAGTACGGCCTGCTCCCTGGCAGAACGGCAGAGCTGCGCGCGGGCGGCCGCGTCGTAGGCACGCTGGGCCAGGTGCACCCGGAGACGGCGGCGTCGTTCGACCTCCCGCGCGACGCCTATCTGTTCGACGTGTGTTTGGATGAGGTGCTTCCGCTGTTGCCGGGCCCGCGCACGTACACGCCGGTCCCCCGATTCCCCGCCGTCGAGGAGGACCTCGCGTTCATCGTCGACCGCGAAACGCCTGCCGCACGGATTCGGGCGCTCCTGCTCGCGCATCCGCTCGTCGCGTCGGCCGAGCCGTTCGACGAATACATGGGCCCGCCGGTGCCCGAGGGCCGCAAGTCGCTGGCGTTCGCCATCCGCTACCAAGCGCCGGACCGGACCCTCTCCGACGCCGACGTCGCCCGCGTCCGTGACTCCCTGGTGGCGCGGCTGCGGCGCGAACTCGGCGCCGAGCTCCGCCGATAGCGCTCACCAGCGAACCGAGAACTCGCGAAACTCGCCGGTCGGCTCCTCCCAAGAAGCGTCCACGGCCTGGACGACGGCGAGCCGCGGCCCCTGGTGGAGCGCTTGCAAGAGCTCCTCGAGCCTCTGTCGCTCGCCCTCGGCGACCACCTCCACCGAGCGTCCGTCCTCGCCGTTGCGGACCCATCCGGTGAGACCCAGGCGCCGGGCCCGCTCGATGACGAACTGGCGAAAGCCCACCATCTGCACTTTTCCCCGTACCGTAGCGCTCAATCGAGCCCGCTCGCTCATGTCACCAGCGAAGTGACGACATCTCGCACGAGATCCGCCGGCACGTCGGACCGCAGCACCGGCTGACCGATCTCCCGAAGCAACACCCAGCGCAGACGCTGCCCCGTGACCTTCTTGTCCAGCGCGATGGCATCCATGATCGCTTCGACGTTCACCCCGGACAGCCGGAGCGGCAGGCCGAACCGTGAAAGCAGCGCGCGCTGCCGTTCGCGCACCCGAGGCGGCGTCAGCCCGATCCGCTCGCCGAGTTCCGCCGCGGCCATCATGCCCACCGCGATCGCTTCGCCGTGGAGCACGCGACGATACCCGGTCGCGGCCTCGATGGCATGGCCCAGGGTGTGCCCGTAGTTCAGGATCGCACGCAGGCCCGTGTCTCGCTCGTCCCGGCTCACCACATCCGCCTTGATGCGCACGTTGCGGGCCACGATATCGGCCGTGATCGCCGGCTCCACCTCGAGCAGCGTCTCAGCGTGACGTTCGAGCTCGTCGAGCATCGCCGGGTCACGGATGAATCCGTGCTTGATGACCTCCGCGAAGCCCTCACGCAGCGAGCGCTCGGGCAGGGTGGCGAGCAACGTTACGTCCTCCACCACGAGACGCGGCTGATAGAACGCGCCAATGAGGTTCTTCCCTTCGCGATGGTCGACCGCCACCTTGCCGCCGATGGACGCGTCCACCATCGCGAGAAGAGACGTCGGGACCTGCACCAGCGCCATTCCCCGGAGGTACGTGGCGGCGACGAAGCCCGCAAGGTCGCCGACAACGCCGCCCCCTAAGGCGACGACGACGTCCGCCCGGTCGGCGCGCCGCGCCACTAGCCAGTCGTACGCTGCCTCGACTGTCTCGAGGCGCTTGCTCGCCTCGCCCGGCGGGAACGTAAAGGAGTCGGCTTCGAATCCGGCGCGGCGCAGCGCGGCGAGCGTCGCGCTGCCATGCAACGCGAAGACGGAATCGTCGCTGATCACGAACGCCCGTCCCGCGAGCCCCAGTGCCCGCATCCGCTCACCCAGTCGCTCGATCTCGCTTTGACCGACGAACACCGGATACGACGCTGACGCCGTGCGGACGACACAGGCGGCCCCCTCGAACCCGTGGGGCTCCGGCAAGGCGAGCCGAGCCGGATCCGGCGAGAGCCTCGGTCCGAGCTGGCGCCATGCCTGAAGGACGACATCGGCCACCTCGTCGGGGGTGAGCGCATCCGTCCGCACCGCAGCGTCGGCCAGCGCGTAATAGGGCGCGCGCTCCCTCGCAAGCGCGACGATGCGGGCGAGCGGGTCCGGGGCCACCAGGAGCGGTCGCTCGGAGGCACGCCCGCCTGCCTCTCGCATCCGCCGAAGAATCGTCTCCGGCCGCGCCTCGAGGCACACCACGAGGCCCAACGCCAGCACGCGTCGGTTCTCCTCGGCGACCGGCGCACCCCCACCGGTCGAGATGACCACCCGCGCGTCGCGAGCCGCATCCTCGATGGCACGCGCTTCGAGGGCGCGGAACCAAGCCTCGCCGTCTTCCTCGAAGACGCGTGCGACCGGCTTGCCCGCGAGCGCCTCGACGGCGTCGTCCGTGTCGACGTGGCGCCACCCGAGCTCGCGTGCGACGAGCCTGCCCACCGTCGACTTCCCCGTGAAGGACAGGCCGGTCAGGAAGATGCGCTCGGGGAGAGCCATGGACGTGAGGGACCGGAATTGGGAACGAGCGTCATATCGCGCACAGTCTACTCGACGGGCCAGTCCCGAGGCCGCAGCGTCCTCTGGTACGCGCGGAAGTTCTGGAGGGTCTCCTCGAGCCGATCGCCGCCGAACTTCTCCAGGAGCGCCTGCGCGAGCACGATCGCGACCATCGCCTCACAGATGACGCCCAGCGCCGGTACGACGCACACATCGCTGCGCTCGTAGTGTGCCTGCACGGGCTCGCCGGTCCGCAGATCGACCGAGGGGAGCGCGCGGGCCAACGTCGCGATGGGTTTCATCCCCACGCGGCAGACGATGTCCTCCCCGTTCGTAATGCCGCCCTCGGTGCCGCCGGCTCGGTTGGTCGCCTTTCGCCAGGGCCGCTCTCCCCACTGGTCGGGCGGCAAGATCACATCGTGAGCCTGCGAGCCCCGCATCCGCGCGAGCCCGAAGCCGCCCCCGATCTCCACGCCCTTCACCGCATGGATACTCATGAGGGCCTGCGCGAGCCGACCGTCGATCTTCCGGTCCCAGTGCACGTGGCTCCCGAGCCCGATGGGGACGCCCGTCGCACGGACCTCGACGATGCCCCCCAGCGTATCGCCCGCGGCGCGCGCGGCGTCGATGGCGGCGATCATTCGGGCGGCCGCATCCGCATCGGCGCAGCGCACCTCCGACGCCTCGACCGCGTCCCAGTCGACCTCCCCTTCGATCTGCGCCTCCACGTCGCCAATGACGACGGTATGACTGCGCACCGCGACGCCGAACGCTTCGAGCAAGCGTTTGCAGACGGCGCCGACGGCGACGCGGGCGGCCGTCTCTCGCGCCGACGCCCGCTCGAGCACCGGGCGAACATCGTCCCAGCCGTACTTCATCGCGCCCGCCAGGTCGGCGTGTCCTGGCCGGAGCCGCGTGACCTTCTCGACCTCGGTCTCGACCGGCTCCACGGACATCGTTTCGGTCCAGTTCACCCAGTCGCGGTTCTCGATCCAGAGCGCGATGGGGCTTCCCAGCGTCCGCCCATGCCGAACGCCCGCGGTGATCTGCGCGCGGTCCTGCTCGATGCGCTGCCGGCGGCCACGGCCGTATCCGCCCTGTCGCCGCCGCAAGTCCACGGCGATGTCGTCTTCGGACAGGCGGAGGCCTGCAGGCATGCCCTCGATGATGACGGTGAGCCCCTTGCCGTGTGATTCGCCCGCGGTCAAAAAACGGAGCTCGCTCACGCCTGCTGCAGCTCCCGCGGGGGCAGCGGCCCGTGCCCGTTGCGCACGGACTCGGTGTCCGGAGTGATGGGCAGGGCATGTCCTGCCATGTCGAGCTGGTACCTACCGCCCATGGCTCGGATCACGTCGGGGGCAGGCGCCTCCCAGTCGAGGTCGACCACGTCCTGACGGCGCACGACGGTGCTCAGGATGCACTCCTGGCGGGTCTCGCCCGTGTCGCTTCGGAACGTCGTGTACACGTCGATCTGCACGCGGTCGGGCCGGACGTGCGGAATGTCGTACAGGAACATATCGGCGAGCTGCACGGTCACCTTCATGGCCTCGTCGAGAGCGGAGCTCACCTCCCGCCGTTGTCCATCGACCATCTGGAACTGCGCCTCGGCGGTCGTCGTGGCCCTCAGGTAGTCGACGCCGATTTCCATGACCTCGACCCCCTGAACACCCCTCCAGACGTTGGCGGGGATCCCCTTGGGGGGACGCTCCCGCTTCCAGCGCTCGACCTCTTCTCGCACCAGGGTCTGGATGACGTCCAGATTGCCACGCTGAACCTGCCGCCGCCATTCCATCTGCGCCCGCGTGCCCTGTACCACGACGTACGTCACGAAGAGGAAGAGCAAGAACACGACGAGCAAGGCCCAGCCGATGCCCCAGGTCGCAGCCAACACGGTCACCGTCACGCGAACCTCACGTCCCCGCCGCGGCCAGCCCCAGCGCCTCTCGGGCTGCGGACAGCATGGCGTCAACGGGCGCCTCCTGTCCGGTCCACAGGCGAAACGCCTCGGCCGCCTGGTAGACGAGCATGGACAGCCCGCCAACCGGCCGTGCACCCCGCTGCCGGGCGCCGGCTAGGAACGGCGTCTGCGGCGGGTTGTAGACGAGATCGAACACCAGCGCGCCTTCTCGAATCAGCGTCGTGTCCGTGGGCGTCTGACCTTCGAGCTCACTACGCGCCGTGCCCGCAGGGGTGGCGTTCACCACCAGGTCCGCCGACGACAGCGCGCGAATGAAGGCCCCATCCTCCCAGTGCGACCACGTGATCTGCGTACCCGTCGGCGCGGCGGAGCGAAACGCAGCCACCAGCGCATCGGCGCGCCGCCAGTTCCGGCTGCTCACGAAGACGGTCTGCATGCCCAGGTCGACCAGGACCGCGGCGACGGCGCGCGCCGCACCACCGGCGCCGAGAATCACCGCACGCTTCCCGCGGGCCTCGAAGCCCGTCTCTTCCAGCGCGCGGCGGAATCCGACGACGTCGGTGTTGTAGCCGCGCAGCGCGCCCGCATCCTGAACGATCGTGTTGACGGCGGCGAGCCGCGACGCCAGCTCGTCGAGCGCGTCGAGCATGGACACGACCGCCTCCTTGTAGGGCACGGTCACGTTCGCGCCGAAGAAGTCGTCGCCCCGTAGCGCGTCGACCCTCCCCCGAAGAGCGTCGGGAGGCGTATCCCAGGCTTCGTACGTGGCCTCGATCCCGGCGGCCCGGAACGCGGCTTCGAACATCCTCGGGCTGATGGAGTGCCCTAGCGGATGGCCAATGACCCCGGCGCGCTTCATTCCGAGCCTCCCTGATACTCAGCCACGTTCCGCTCGTGCTCTTCGAGCGTCTCGGCGAAAGCGTGGCTCCCGTCCGGTTTCGCCACGAAGAAGAGATAGTTCGTCTGCGCTGGCCGCAGCACGGCCCGAATGGCGTCCAGCCCCGGGTTGCAGATCGGGCCCGGCGGAAGGCCGACGTAGACGTATGTATTGTACGTCGAATCGAGTCCCAGGTCGTCAACCGTGAGTTTGGCCTTCCAGTAGCCGAAGGCGTCGACGCTCGCGGGGTCGTTCGCCAGGGCGTACTGGACCGTGGGGTCGGCCTGCAGCGGGATGCCGAGCCGCAAGCGGTTGAGGAACACGCTCGCGATGAGTGGCCGTTCCTCCGGCACTCGGACCTCCCGCTCGACGATGGACGCAAGCGTCACGACCTGCCACGGCGTGAGCCCTCCAGCGCCCTCGCCGAGTTCGGGCGCCACCTGCCGGTCGAACGCGTCGAGCATCTGCCGCACCACGTCGGTGGCGGTAGCGTCGCTGTAGAAGCCATACGTGGCGGGGAACAGGAAACCCTCGAGGCCGAATCCGCGCCGCGCGTAGGCCACCGCCGGAATATCGCCGTAGGCCGTTTCGTCCCGGAGCGCATCGAGGAACGCCTGCTTGGAGACGATGCCACGCCGTTCGAGAAGCTCTCCGATCTCTTCCTTGCGCAGCCCTTCGGGAATCGTGACGACCCGCGACGCCGTTTCGCCTTTGACGAGGCGTTCGATGACCTCACTCGCCGGGAGACCGCGGTCGAACTCGTACTCGCCGGCCACGAGGTCACCGCCGACCCCCCGGAGCGCGACGAGCACGCGGAAGGCCCGAGCGCTGCGAATGACCCCGGCTTCCTCGAGCCGTCGGCCGATCTCCTCCGCGCTCTCGCCCTCGCGGACCTCGATGCGAACGGGGCCTTCTCCGGCTGGCACGAACGGCTCGATGGACTGCTCTTCGTTGAGCACCGTCGCCGGCGTACCGGCGACCACGAGCGCGAGCACGGCCACGCCGACGACGCAGGCGGCGACGACGACAAGCGGCAGTAGGCGCAAGAGACGACCTCAGGGAACGGCGCCGCCATGGGCGCGACGCGCGTCGAGATAGTTCTGGAGGATGGCCGCGGCGACCAGGTCGTCGCGGGGCGCCGCGGGAGCATGCCGGCGGCGCTCGCGTTCACCTCGACGGGGCGGTCTCGGAGGCCGACGTTCGATCTGCGCCGTCGTGAGGCGTTCGTCCCAATATTCCACTCGCGCGCCTGCGGATTCCAATGCCCGTCCGAACTCCTGCACAGCTCGAGCCTGCGGCCCCACCGTCCCGTTGAGCGATAGCGGAAGGCCCACGACGATCCGCTCCGCGCCCTCGCGACGGGCGATTTCGAGCACGCGGTGGACCGCCGACGATGTGTCCCGACCGTCGACGATGGCCAGCGGCACGGCGACGCGCTCTTCCGCATCGCAGACGGCGACCCCGATACGGCGCGATCCGACGTCGAGACCCAGCATCCGCACGTTATGTTGAGGCGCCCAGCGCCCGCTCGACCTCCTTCACCGCCACCGCGACCGCTTCGGCCAGCTTCGCCACGTCGCGGCCTCCGGCCTGAGCCATGTCTGGCCGGCCGCCACCGCCCCCTCCGGTGACCTTCGCAGCCACGCGAATGATCGCGCCCGCATCGAATCCCGCTGCAACCGCCTCTGGCGTCGCCATGGCCACGAATTGAGGCCGTCCGCCCACGTCGGCGGCGAGGATGACCGCGGCTCCGGCCCCTAGCTTCGCCCGTACGTAGTCTCCCATGTCGCGCAGCGCCTCCGTACTCGACGCCGGCACGACCTCGGCGACCAGCGAGACGCCGTTCACCTGGCGCCGGCGCTCCACGAGCGCGGCGGCCACATCGCGGGCCTGTGAGCGCTGGAGTGCCTCGAGCCGCCTACGCGTGTCATCCAGCTCCCGTTGGATCGCCTCGATGCGCGCCGGCAATTCGGCGGGGGACGCGCTCACAGCGCGCGCCGCCGCCTCCAGCGTGTTGAGCCGCTCGCGCACCCACCGCACGGCGCCTTCGCCCGTGAGCGCCTCGATGCGGCGCAGCCCGGAGCCGATGCCGCTCTCACTCACGATCACGAAGGAGCCGATCTCACCCGTCCGGTGGCAGTGGGTGCCCCCACACAGCTCCTTGCTGAAGCAGCGGTCCGCGCCCGGCTCGCAGATGGCGACGACACGAACGCGGTCCGCGTACTTCTCGCCGAAGAGCGCGATGGCCCCTTCTTCGATCGCCTGCCGGTACGTCGTCTCGTGAGGATGCACTTCGACGTCTGCGCGGATCTTCTCGTTGACCAGGCGCTCGACCTGCTCGATCTGTTCCGACGTGAGGGGCTCGAAATGCGTGAAGTCGAAGCGTAACCGGTCGGGCGCGACGAGCGACCCCGATTGCCGGACATGCGTGCCCAGAATCTGCCGGAGCGCGGCGTGGAGCAAATGCGTCGCCGTATGGTTGCGCATGGTGGCGGCGCGCTTCGCCTCGTCCACCAGCGCCACGACCGCGTCGTTCACCGCGATCCGGCCTTCCACCACCCTTCCGCGGCTGGCGATGAGGCCCTCGGCGACGGCCTGCGTGTCTTCCACGATGACGCGGCCTTCCGGCCCGCGAACCTCGCCCTGGTCGCCGACCTGACCGCCCCCTTCCGGGTAGAAAGGCGTTTCGAGGAGCACCAGCTCGACCTCCTGACCCGCCTGGGCCACGTCGGCCACGCCGGCCGGCGTCACGATAGCGGCGACCGTCGTCTCGTGTCGCGTGCGCTCGTACCCGACGAAGCGCGTCCGGATGTGAGCGAGACGCGCGTACGCCTGAATACGTTCGTCCTCGTATTCGAACTTCGCGGCGGCGCGGGCGCGCTCGCGCTGCGCCTCCATCTCCCGCTCGAACCCCTCCTCATCGACCGACAGACCGCGTTCGGCGGCGAGCTCGCGGGTGAGCTCGATGGGAAACCCGTACGTATCGTGCAACAGGAACGCCTGGTCGCCTGGAACGCGGTCGCCGCCGACTGCCCGGATGCGTTCGATCACCTCGCCGAGGAGTTGCTCGCCGCGCTCGATCGTCTCGAGAAAGCGAGCCTCCTCCGAACTCCACACGCGCTCGATGAATTCGGCGCGCTCCAGGAGATCCGGGTACGCCGCGCCCATGCGGTCGATGACGGATCGCGCCACCAGATGGAGCGACGGCTCCGCTCCGCCCGCACTCCCGCCCCGCAACCGCGTCATGAAGTACACCGCACGACGCATGAGACGGCGCAACACGTACCCTCGCCCCTCGTTGGAAGGCAGCACGCCGTCGCCGATGAGGAACGTCGCGGCGCGGGCGTGCTCGGCGACGACGCGGATGGCGCGCGTGACCGCGTCCTGCGCTCCGTACGAGCGCCCCGAGAGCTCCTCGACGCGGGTGATGATGGGGCGGAACAGGTCGGTCTCGTACACGTTCGGGATGTCGCCGTCGGGCCGCTTCGCCCCGAGCCAACCGAGCATGGCGGCCCAGCGCTCCAGCCCCGCGCCCGTGTCGATGTTCTTGCGCGGCAGCGGCGTACGCGAGCCGTCCTCGTCCTGATAGAGCTGCATGAAGACGAGGTTCCAGATCTCGAGAAAACGGCCGCACTCCAGCTCGGCCCTGCCCTGCGGGTGGGGCTCGCACGTGCCGGTCTCGCAGAAGCGGCAGCCCTCCACCGGCCCGAAGTCGAAGAAGATCTCGCTGTCCGGTCCGCATGGCCCGGTGGGGCCCGAGAACCAGTAGTTGAATTCCTCGCCGTAGCGGTGGATGCGTTCAGGCGGAACGCCCAGCGCCCGCCAAGCGCGGTACGCCTCCTCGTCGTCGAGATAAATGGTTGCCCGGAGCCGCTCTGCCGGAAGGCCGATCTCCTTCGTCAGCAGTTCCCAGGCGTACTCGATGGCTTCGGCCTTGAAGTAGTCGCCGAAGCTGAAATTCCCCATCATTTCGAAGAACGTCAGGTGGCTTTCGTCGCCGACGTCATCGATGTCCGTAGTGCGGAAGCACTTCTGGATCGTCGTGGCTCGAGGGTAGGGCGCCTCGGCGAGCCCCATGAAGTACGGCTTGAACTGATTCATGCCTGCGTTCGTGAACAGGAGCGTCGGGTCGCCGAAGGGCACGAGCGACGCGCTGGGCACGGGCGTGTGGCCACGGCGAACGAAGAAGTCGGTGAAAAGACGTCTGATTTCGTCGCTGGTCATTTGGCAGCATTGTAGCGACGAGGGTCCGGACGTGAAACGCGCGGTGCCTCTTCGGCATGTGCCTGCGGGACACGCCGCTCTCGACGTGGGCACAGGGGCCGATACTGAAACGGAATGCCCACCGTTGCGCGCACTCGCGTCCATCGTGTACACACGGGTCCAGCGTTGCGAACGATCTCGCCGGCGACGAGGCTATCACCCATGACATGGACGCGATTGGATTCGTTCTCCGTTTCGGTCGCGCTTGCGGTCGTCCTCGGATTCTTGGTGCGGGCATCTGCAGTGCTCGCGAGCGATTTTCCTCTGAACGACGGCGGCCTGTTCTACGCGATGATCGGTGACCTTCAGGCGAACGGATACCGTCTTCCGGACTACACGTCCTACAACGGCGGAGACATCCCTTTCGCCTATCCGCCACTCGCACTCTACTTGGGCGCGCTACTGGCCGACTTCACCCCGCTTACCGTCATTGACGTCCTACGATTCGTCCCAATGACGGTGAGCACGTTGACGATCGTCGCCTTCGCCCTCCTGGCGCGCGATGCACTTGGCCGGAGCCTTCCGGCGGGCGCCGCAACCATTGCGTTTGCCCTGCTACCCCGGACCTTCGTTTGGATGATCATGGGCGGCGGCCTTACCCGGTCGCTCGGCTTTCTCTTTGCCATACTCGGCCTCTGGATGGCCCATCGCGCCGTCACGTTGAACGACCGACGCGCGACCGCAGGGTTCGCCCTGTGTGGGAGCCTGGCGATCCTGACTCACCTGGAGATGGCGCTTCTCCTGGCCGTGGGTGCCACCGTGACCGCCGCGTTCCAGCTTCGAGACCGGCGCACGGCCGTAGTACTAGCAGCAGCAGTGACGGTGATGGTTGCTGCGACTGCACCCTGGTGGGGTACCATCCTCGCCCGCCATGGGGTGGATCCGTTCGTGCAGGCCCCGCGCTCGAACGGCGAATTCCAGGATGCCGCCACAGCCCTGGTCCGCATCGTCTCCCTTCAGGCAACCGGCGAGCTTCTCTTCCCCCTCATCCTGATGGCATGCACGCTCGGCTTCGTCACGTCGGTCGCTCGCCGCGAGTTCCTTCTTCCCGCGTGGTTGGCCCTTGCGATTGTGGTCGACTTACGAAGCTTCCCCACGTTCGCGACCGTGCCAGCGGCACTGCTGGCCGGGCTCGGATGGGCGGAAGTGACAGCGTTGGTACGCGGCGCCACGGCCCGCCGATCCCACAGTACTGCTTGGTCCACTCAGAGCCGGATCGGTCGGGCGGTGCCCACCATCGTCTCCTCTGTTCTGCTGTACTACGCCGTAGTCTCGGCGCTCACGACCGCCGGCATGCCCACGCTCAACGCCCTGGAGCAATCGGATCGGACTGCCATGATGTGGGCGAGCGTCAACACCCCTCGATCCAGCGCATTCGCTGTGATTTCGGGAGATATGAGGGGCTGGGCGCAAGATGAGATCTCTGAATGGTTTCCCGCGCTCACCGGACGACGGAGTGTAGCGACCGTACAGGGCTCCGAGTGGCTACCTCATGGCGCAGCGGGCGAGCGGTTGGACGAATACGATGCGCTCCAGCAATGCGCATACCGTGACGCGACGTGCTTGCAACAGTGGAGTCGGTCCTCCCAGACCGAATTCGATTACGTGTACGTTGTGACGGGACACACCGTGCAGACGCCATATGCTGAGCGGTTCGGCTTCGAGGAGTGTTGCGATGCCGTGCGGGCATCGCTGCTCGCAGACCGCTCGTACCGGCTGGTTTACGATGGAGCCGGCGCGGCCATCTTCAAGCACGTCGGCCAGGAACCGAGTGGTCGGCGGAATGCGCCGGACGGAGGCGACCGATTCTTGACACCGTCCGCGGGGCGTCGTTAGCATGATCCCGACTCCGGCCCAGTCCTCCGCGATCGTGGATGCCCCGGTTGCTCGGGCACTGACGGACGGGCCCGAGAAGGACGTGCTCGCGCCTCAAGACGACCAACCTCCATCTCGCGGCGCCCTCGACGCTCGCAGGGCGTTCGCCCTCGACCCCCTCTACGTACGATGGCCCTGACCTCTGACCGCTGGATCGCCGTTGTCCTGGCCGCCGGTCAGGGCACACGGATGAAGTCGCGTCTGCCCAAGGTCCTCCATCCCGTAGCAGGCGTGCCGATGGTCAAGCATGTCACGCGGGCCGCTCGCGAAGCCGGCTGCTCTCGCGTGGTCGCCGTCGTTGGGCACGGCGCGGAACGCGTCGCCGAAGCGCTCGCGGGCGAGGCGGAGCCGGTCCACCAACGGGAGCAGTTGGGCACGGGCCATGCCCTCGCTCAGGCGACGGCCGCCGCCCGCGGAGCGGAGCACCTTCTCGTGCTCCACGGCGATGTCCCTCTGACCCGCCCCGAAACACTGCGCCGTATGATGGCTGCGCACCTCGAGGCGGACGCAGACGTCACGCTCCTCACCGCCGTCGTCGACGACGGCCGTGCGTACGGTCGGGTGCGCCGAGACGCATCGGGCCGCGTGCTCGACATCGTGGAAGCGTCCGAGCTCGGGCCAGGGGAGGCCGCCGGCGGGGAGATCAACGCCGGCATGTATTGCTTCCGCGCTTCATGGATTTGGCCGCGATTGGCCGCGTTACCGCGCAGCACCACCGGGGAGTATTACCTGACCCACGTGGTCGCGCTCGCGTCACGAGAGGGCGCCCGCATCGCCACGATCGTCGCCGAAGACCCCAGCGAGGCGCTGGGCGTCAACGACCGCCTCGAGCTGGCAGAAGCCGACCGCATCATGCGTGAGCGCATCCGACGGTTCCACATGCTGAACGGCGTGACCTTGATCGACCCGCCGACCGTGTACATCGACGCTGACGTCGCCATCGGACAAGACAGCGTCATCGGTCCGAACGTCACGCTCGCGGGCACGACACGCGTCGGCGCGGACACCCACATCGGTCCGGGATGCGTGGTCCGCGACAGCGTCATCGGGAATCGCTGCCGTATCGAGCTGTCAGTGGTCGAGGAAGCGACGCTCGAGGACGACGTCGATTGCGGTCCGTACAGCCACCTGCGTCCCGGGGCCTATCTGTGTCGCGGCGTGCACGTAGGGAACTTCGCGGAGATAAAGAACTCGCGTGTCGGCCGAAACACAAAGATGGGCCACTTCAGCTATTTGGGGGACGCCGAAGTGGGAGAGGACGTGAATATCGGCGCCGGAACCATTACCTGCAATTTCGACGGCGTCCAGAAGCACCGGACGGTCATCGGGGATGGCGCGTTCATCGGCAGCGACACCATGCTCATCGCGCCGGTTCGCGTAGGCAGGAACGCGCGCACCGCGGCCGGCTCTGTCATCAACCGCGACGTACCGGATGGCAAACTCGCGGTGGGAGCGCCGGCTCGCATCCGCGACCTCGCGGCGAAGGAAGGGAGCTGATCGAGTCGTTGGAACCCGATAGTTGGGTGGGAATCTTCCTGCTCATCCTCGCCGCGGCGCTCCTAAGCCTCGTCGCCGCTGCTGAAGCTGGAGTGGTGTCCATCAGTCGCGCCCGGGCCCGTGCGCTGGCGGCTCGCGGCGCGCAACCCCACGCGCTCCACGCGTACATCGAGGAGCGCCACCTCCTGATGGGGGCGTTGTCCGTCGCTCGCAACCTCGCAGTCGTGCTCGCGACGAGCGTCGGCGTGTTCCTCGTCGTGCGCCATGTGGAAGGCACGTGGCTCGCGCTCGCGCTGACCATGCTCTCCGCACTGGCCGCGCTCGCGCTCATCGAGGCGCTGCCTCGCCTCATCGTGTCGCGCAGCCCCGAGCGATGGACGTCGCGCCTCTCCCCGCTGGTCGAAGTGCTACGAGCCGTGTTCGGCGTTCCGCCCTGGCTCCTACGCCGGCTGCTGGCCTGGGCCCGTCCCGCAGGACCTCCAGCGGAGGACACGGAAGAAATCCTGCGGCTGGTCGAACTGGAAGAGACCGGCGCACCGATCGAGGAAGAAGAGCGTGAGATGATCCGCGGCGTCATCCACCTGGCGGACCGCACCGTCCGGGAGATCATGGTCCCGAGGATCGACATCGTCGCAACGGAGGTGAACGCCAGCCTGGACGACGTGCTCCGGCTCATCACGACGCGCGGCTACAGCCGCATCCCCGTCTACGAGGACACCATCGACAACATCGTCGGCGTAGTCTACGCGAAAGATCTCATCAAGCTCCTCGCGCAGGGCACGCGGGCGCCCATCCGCGAGGTCATGCGGCCTCCCCACTTCGTTCCCGAGTCGAAGCGTGTCGACGAGCTGCTCGCCGAGCTCAGGAACAGCCGCGTCCACATCGCCATCGTGGTCGACGAATACGGTGGCACGGCAGGTCTGGTCACCATCGAGGACCTGCTAGAGGAGATCGTCGGCGAGATTCAGGACGAATACGACGTGGAGGAGGCGACCATCGAACGGGTGGCCGAGGACGAGGCGATCGTGGACGCGCGCGTGAGCCTCGACGCGGTCAACGAGCTCTTCGATCTCGATCTCGAGAGCGAGGACTACGACACCATCGGTGGCTTCGTGTATCACCACCTTGGGAAGGTGCCGGCGCCCGGGGACGAATTCCAGGCCGACGGGCTGAGCCTTCAGGTGCTGTCCGTCGCCGGCCGGCGGATTCGTAAGCTCCGGGTCCGCAAGCTGCCGACACCGCCGCCGGCGAACGGTCGTAATGGCAAGAACGGTGGAACGAGCCCCTGACCCCGCAGGGCCGCCCAGCCGGGGTAGAATGAGCTGTGGCCCGCAGAACCGTCCGTCCGCAACCCCGGCTCTTCCCGCCAGGCACGCTGCCGTCGCCGGAAGAGGCGGCACCTGAGGCGCCGCTCGCTGCCCGCATGCGGCCGCGCACGCTCGACGAATTCGTCGGGCAGGAGCATCTCGTCGGCGAAGGTCGGATCCTGCGCCGGCTCGTCGAAGCGGGTCAGCTTCCTTCGATCGTCTTCTGGGGTCCGCCCGGTACCGGCAAGACGACGCTCGCGCGCATCCTCGCGGCGATGACTGACGCCGAGTTTGAGTCGGTCTCGGCGGTCACCGCAGGCGTGGCCGACCTCCGTCGTGTCGTCGCGGAAGCGCGCGCCAGGCTCGCCGCCGGGCGTCGGACCATCCTTTTCATCGATGAGATCCATCGCTTCAACAAGGCGCAGCAGGACGCCGTCCTGCCCCACGTCGAGGACGGCACGGTCATCCTCATCGGGGCGACGACCGAAAATCCGTCGTTCGAGGTCATCGGACCGCTCCTCTCGCGTTGTCGCGTCTTCACCCTAAACCAACTGACGCCGGAGCAGATCGAAACCATCCTCAGGCGCGCGCTGGCCGACCCTGAACGCGGCCTCGGCAAGCTGAGCGTGGCGATCGACGACGAGACCATTGCAGCGCTCGCGGCCTCCGTCGGCGGCGACGCGCGCATCGCGCTGAACGCCCTCGAGGCGGCGGTGTTCTCCGCTGCCCCGGACGCGGCCAGTATGCGCCGGGTGACCCGCGAGATCGTCGAGGAGGCCCTGCAGCACCGAACGTACCTATACGACCGCGCGGGCGATGCGCACTACGACACCATCTCGGCGTTCATCAAGAGCCTGCGCGACTCCGATCCCGATGCCGCGCTCTACTGGCTCGCCCGCATGATCGACGCGGGGGAGGACCCGCTGTTCATCGTCCGGCGCATGGTCATCCTCGCAGCCGAGGACATCGGCCTCGCCGACCCCCAGGCGCTCGTGGTGGCGACGGCGTGCCAGCAGGCGGTGCACTTCATCGGCTTGCCTGAAGGTTACTTGCCCATGGCCGAGACTGCCCTCTACCTCGCCCTCGCGCCCAAGAGCAACAGCGCATACCGGAGCTACGCTCGCGCGCTGGCGGACGCCCGGGAAACGCGAAACGAACCGGTGCCACTCCACCTGCGCAACGCCGTGACGGGCCTGATGCGCGACCTGGGCTACGGCCGCGGGTACCGCTACGCCCACGACGCTCCCGGTCACCGGGTGGAGCAGCGGCACCTGCCCGAGCGCCTGGAGGGGCGGCGCTACTACGAGCCCGGAACCGAGGGAGTCGAGCCGGCCCTGTGGGAGCGCTGGGTGAAGGCCTCGCCCGGCGGCTCGTCGCACGGTCGAGGCGGCGACACCCCCTCCGCCGACTGAGGGGCACACGAGGAACGGGCCGCCAGCCCCGCCTCTGACGGCCCGTTCCTTTCGAGACCTCGTCGGTCTCGCCCAGAGAACGCAGAACGCCCGCCGGTTGTTACGCGGTCCCCGGTTCACGAAATCTCCACCCCTCGTCGTGACAGCTCGTCCGTCTTCGGTCGATCCTCGAAGCGGGGACGGTGCCAACGACGCTCCCGGCGTCTGGCCTCGCGGCGCCGCTCCGGCGCGCGACGCGCGCATCCCCCGCACGGAGGCGGGCTGCCGGACGCCGGGGGCGTTGACCAAGGCCCCACACGATTCCCGCTACTACGGTGGGCCCGCGAATCTGACGATGGCGTCGACGTACGGCGCGTACGCCGTCGCGATCTCGTGGCTCTCGAACGGCCCTGACCCGATGGTCTCGTACAGGACGAGGTCAGCGCCTTCGACGACCTGCGTCGTCCTGTCGTCAACGAAGCCGCCCGAAAGACCGCACGCCGTGGGGTAATACAGACAGTCGCCCGCGTTGCCCAGCGTGGCGAGCCTGATGGCGTCGGCGCGGATGGCCGCGGCCGCCGCGAGTTGGGCATCGCGCAGCGCAGGGTCGCCCGCGAGGCGGACGAGGTCCGCTCCTGCCTGGTATGTCTTGCCGTCGCACGCGACGAGGTCGAGCACGACCTGCTTGTCAGCGCTCGCGCCGAAGAGCGGCGCATCGATGGTCACGACGGCGCTGAGTCCCACCTTGTCGCCGCGGGTGGCTTCCCGCTCCGCCAGCTCGAAGGCGATATAGCCGCCGAGGCTGTGCCCGACGACCACGAAGCCCGCCCGCGGATGCGCCTGCCGATACGCTCGCAGCATCGCGTCGAGCCGGTCGACGCTCTCGTCGATCGGCCGGTCCGTGTCGAGACAGCCATAATCGTCGGGGATCCAACGCCCGCGTTCGTCCACCGTGCCGCCGACGTAGCTGAAGTCGAGCAAGCGCTCGTCCGGAAATCCCGCGCGACGGAAGGCCTCCCGGAGCGTGGCGAACCGATGCTCGCCCAGCGGCCCCACGCTCGGGCGGCCATCTTCGAGCGACGTGTAGAGGCCCTGCACGAACACGATGACGCGCTCGCCCGGCGGCGGACAATACCCGGCGACCAAGACCGCGGCGAGCGCGGCGAGCGTCAGGACGACGAGGGGCCGCGTCGGTCTCTCCCTTCCCCAAGGGCTCCGTACAGAGTATCGGCGCCGCGGCCTTCGACCCCTGGGGCCAGGCGGGCCTAACCCAGGAACTCGTATCCCCCGGCGACGCCCTCCGGCTTCTGATCGATGATCACGTTCACGCACGCCGGCTTGCCGGACGCGAACGCACGCTCGATCGCCGGGTAGATGTCCTTCGGCTCAGTGACGAATTCGCCGTACCCGCCGAGGGCCTCGACCACCTTGTCGTACCGGGCGTTATCCCCGAGGCGCGTCGCTACGACACGCTCGGGGCCGTACATGCGTTCCTGCCCGACGATGATCTGCCCCCACTGCCGGTCGTTCCCGACGACGGCGACGACCGGCATGTTGAAGCGGACCAGCGTATCGAAGTCGAAGCCGTTCAGCCCGAAGGAGCCGTCACCGTTCACCATCAGGACCTTCTTCTCCGGCAGCGCCGCCTTCAGGGCGATGCAGAAGCCGGTGCCCACACCCAGCGTGCCCATGGGCCCCGGTCCCATGAACTGCCCTGGATGGTTCACGGGCAGCACCTGCGCAGCCGTAGCGACAATGTCGCCGCCGTCGCCGATGACGATCGTATTGTCGTCGACGAACTTCGCCATCTCGTTGCACAGGCGCAGCGGGTGGATCGGCGTGCGGTCGTCGTGCAGCCATCGCTGGCGCAGTTCGAAGATCTTCGTCTCGCCGTCGCGAAGCATCCGAAGCCACTCGTCGTGTCGGATGGCGCCGTCGCCGATCTCCGCCGTGATGCCTTGGAGGACCGAGCGCGGATCCCCCTCGATCCCGATGTCGACCGCGCGGTTCCGTCCGAGCTCGGTCGGGTCGATATCGATGGCGATGACGCGGGCCTGCGGATTGATGCGCCGGCCGTAGCTGAGACGGAAGTCCATGGGCGTCCCCACGAACAGCGCGACGTCGCACTGTTCGAACGCGGTGCGACGCGTGCGACTGTAGAACTGGGGGTGGTCCTGGGGCACGCATCCTCGGCCCATGTCGTTCAGGTAGATGGGCGCCTGGATCTTCTCGGCCAGCTCCTGCAGCTCACGGCCCGCGTCGGACCAGTACACGCCGCTGCCGCCCATCACCACCGGCCGCTCGGCCGACCGCAGCAGCTTCGCTGCCTCTTTGATGAGGGTGGGGTCGCCGTGCACGCGCCCGGTCGGACGGTACCCTTCGGGCAGCCTCACCTGCTCCTCCTCGAGCCGCCCGAAGAGCACGTCGGACGGCAGTTCGAGGAAGACGGGGCCATACCTCCCCGTCATGGCGATGCGGAAGGCTTGCGCCAGGTACTCGGGGATCCGATGCGTGTGATAGCAGGTCGCAGCCCACTTGGTGATGGGTCTCATCATCTCGACGGTGCCGGGGATCTCCTGGAGGGAGCCCATGAGCGCCGTCGAGATGGGCGCGGCGCCGCCGATGAGGATCATGGGGCTGCCGTTCTGATAGGCGTTGGCGACGGCGGTGACGGCGTCAGTGACGCCCGGACCCGCCGTGACGACGGCAACGCCCGGCTTGCGCTTGATGCGGCCCCATCCCTCAGCGGCGTGGCCGGCCACCTGTTCGTGGCGGGTGTCGATGATGCGGATGCCTTCGTCGAGGCAGCCGTCGTAGATGTTCTGGATGTGGCCCCCGGAGAGGGTGAAGATGGTGTCGATACCTTCCTTCTTGAGCATGCGGGCGACGAGGTCGCCGCCGTCGATCTGGGCCATGGGGAGTCCTCCAAACAGCGCGCCCGCCCGCCAGAGGCGGGTCAGCGCGGGTTCTCGAGCAGCGGTTCTACGGTACTAGGGCGGGCCCAGAGGGACAAGCGTAGCTGCGGTGGGAGATTTAGAATGACGTGCGTGGGACTGATCGCAAGGTGGCCGAGATCAAGGGTGCACCTATACATGCTCGTGGTGGCGTTGTGGACGCTGGCACTCGCTGCAGTGGGCATTCTGTCCGTGAGGTACGACTTTCAGCCACTCTTCGCGGCGGTACTCGCCGTCAGCCCGACGTTGTGGATGTTGCTTCTGCAAGAATGGGTCAACGTACCCGAGCTGGAGTTTGTCTTCGAACAAGACAATCCTAGCGAGTTCACGCCTCTGGTTTACGCCACCTGGTACTTGCTCGACGGTAACCAACTTGGCCCCACGCAATGGTTGAGGCTCGGCATTCGCAACAGAGGTAGGGGAGCCGCGCGTCGCTGTCAGGGCGACCTAAAGGTTACGGAATGGCCAGACGGCCACCTGGCGGAACTTCCTTCGCCTGAACGCAAGCGCCTCAGGTGGGCCGCCGCAGGGGAGTTGGGGGCACCGTGCGACATCGGGCCCGGAGGCCTGGAGTACTTAGAAGTCTTGGTCAACCCGCTTCGAATCAAGATGGGGGACCGGTTCACTTCGGATCACGATGGCAGACGTCGTGGGCCCATCGTGGCCTGGGCCTCCACTCCTTCAACTTCGTTGAGCCTCGACGAAATGAGACAGCCCCGGAACGGCTTCACCGCGGGACGATACCGCCTCTCACTGCAGGTCACAGGCGACAACATCCGGCGACCCCTAGCAGCGGAATTCCGTCTCCATCTGACAGGTCCCGACCACGAGCGGCGAACGGAATTCGTGCTGGAGCGGATAGACTCCTAACCCCCACCCACGTTCCCCGATGCGCGGGGTGTCTGCACCCTTCTCTGTCCAGTCTGGCCCGCCGGGCGAGGCGGTCTTCAGAACATCGCGTAGCCGCCGTTGACGCTCAGCGTCTGCCCGGTGATCCACTCGGCGCGTTCGGACACGAGAAACGCCACGGCATCGGCGATGTCCTGCGGACGGCCGAGACGTTGGAGGCCCTTGTACAACGGGTACTGCCGCCCGATGGCGTCGAGCCGGGCCCGGCCCTCCTCGCTCTGCCGGGCCGCCGCGAAGAGCGCCTCCGTCGCTTCGGTCTCGGTGGTGCCGGGCGACACGCAGTTCACGGTGATGCGGTAGCGACCGACCTCCTTCGCCAGCGCCCGGGCGAAGCCCGCGGCCCCGGCCTTCGCCATCGAGTACGTCGCCAGCCGGGGTTCGCCCACACGACCCGCGTCCGAAATGATGTTGACGATGCGTCCCCAGCCCTGGTTCTGCATCGCTTCCAGGACCGCGCTGGTGCAATTGAGGACGCCATACGTGATGATGTTCATCACGCGGTCCCAGGCAGCGCGGTTCTGCTGCACGAAGTAGGGCCCGCCGAAGCCACCTCCCATCTCCTGGGCGGCGCCCGCCGGGATGCCCGCGTTGTTCACGAGAATGTGGACCGTCCCCCAGGCGGCGATCACCTTCGCCACCATCTCGCGCACCTGGGTCTCGTCCGTCACATCCGCGAGCGCGGTCATGGCCTCACCGCCCTTGCCGCGGATCTCGGCGACGACGCCATCGGCGCGGTCCTCGAAGATGTCGTTGACCGCGACCTTGGCGCCCTCCTCAGCCAGCGTGAGAGCGATGGCGCGGCCGATGCCGCGTCCCGCGCCCGTCACGATGGCCACCTTGTCCTTCAGTCCCAGGTCCATCGCGCACCTCCAGCGCCTGCGATCGAACAGCGTAGGCGGAAGCGAGCGGCCACGGCGCGCCGTCAGCGTCACCTGTGCGTCGCGCCGGTCACTCCCGATCTCGGGCTAGTACAGGACCTGCTCAACGATGAGGTCGGCGATCTCCTCGTCGCTCAGGCCCAAGATCTCCTTGCACACCTGGTGCGTGTGCTGTCCGAGGAGCGGGGCGGGCCAGCGCAGCTTCCCCGGCGTCTTGGACAGCACGAAGGGCGGACCGTCGTAGGCCGTGCGCCCCGCTTCCGGGTGGTCCAGGTACACGTAGTAGCCCCGGGCCTTGAGGTGCTCGTCATAGTCGAGCATCTCGCGGGCGCTCTGCACGACGCCGGCGGGCACGCCGCGCGCCTGGAGGTCGGCCATGAGCTCGTAGGCGTCTTTGTCGCAGGTCCACTCGTTGATGCGCTCCTCGAGCTCGGCCTCGTGCTCCTTGCGGCCCAGCAGGGTGCTGAAGCGCTCCTCCTGGGCCCAGGCGGGATGGCCCATGGCATCCACCAGCGCGCGCCACTCCTCGTCGGTGAAACACGCGATGGCGATCCAGCGCTCGAGCGCCGGGTCGTTGGGGTCGCCCTCGAGCCGCCGGCAGCGGAAGGCGTTGTGCGGCGCCACGTAGGGCAGACCGTTGCCCGACCGATTCTGCACACGACCGTTCGCCGTGTAATCGAAGATGGCCGGACCGAGCGGCGCCACCGAGGATTCGAGCTGCGCGCACTCGATGTGCTGCCCCTTGCCCGTCCGCCGGCGGTAACGCAACGCGGCCAGGATGGCGATGAGCGTATGCCCCGGATTGATGACGTAGTCGGGGTAGTTCGTCCCGAGGCCCATGGGCGGCCGTTCGGGGAAGCCGGAGAGGTGGCTGTATCCCGTGATAGGGGTCAGGACAGCCCCGAAGCCCAGGAAGTCGCGGTGCGGGCCGTCGTAGCCCTGCATGGGCTGGTACACGGCGATGATCTGCGGGTTGATGGCCGACACCTTGTCGTACGTGAGGCCCCAGCGTTCGATGACGCGCGGCGTCAAATTCGTCAGGAAGACATCGGCCCAGGCGATGAGCTTCTTCGCCAGCTCCTGTCCCTTCTCGGTGTTCATGTTGAGGGTCAGGTCGAGCTTGCCGGCGTTGTAGTTGTTGAAGTAGCCGCTGACGTTGTAACCCGTCTTGCCTTTGGCGAACGGCGCCACCGTGCGCAGCGCATCGATGTGCGACTCCGATTCGACACGGACGACGGTCGCACCGTAGGTCGCGAGGTGCTCTGCGCAAATGGGTCCGGCGCCGAACCACGAAAAGTCCGCGACCTTGATTCCCTCGAGCGGCATGGCCGTCATGCGCTGTTCTCCTCCTGTGAGCAGGCGCCTGGCCCTTCAGGCCCCGTCGTGACGAACGACAACGTTACACCACGCCGGCGGCCGTGAGACGCTGGAGATCGTCGAGGCTCAGGCCGAGCTCGTCCACGTAGACTTCGACGTTATGTTCACCGATGGCCGGCGGCCGCCGGCGGATCGCCCAGGGCGTCTTGCTGAGCCGATAAGGCGGCCCCGGATAACGGAGGGTCTCGCCCAGCTCGGGATGCTCGACCGGCGTGAGCCACTTTCGGTATTCGAGCTGCGGGTTCTTCGCGAGGTCCTCCGGCGTACTGACGATGCCGAAGAGGAGCCGGCGGCGTTGGCCGTCCTCATAGACTTCCCACTTGCTCTTGGACGCGAGGAAGCGCTTCAGGACCTCATTGATGTGCTGGAGCGCCTTGATCTTCTCTCCGACCGTCGACGGGTCCTGCATCAGCCCGGTGAGGAAGCGCATGTTCAGGTTCATGCAGATCTCGTGATACGGCTCCTGCGTCAGGTCCTCGGCTGCGCCCTCGTCCACCATCCATTGCAGCAGCTCCGACCAGGGCGCCCCGCCTGGCGTCCCCACGTACCCGAACACATAGCCGTCTCGACATTCGTACACCCCGATGCCCGGGATGGTGATGGGCAGCGCACCCCCGGCGCCCATCCGCGTCCGGAGCTGCTGTAGCATGTCCCAGGTCTGCATCGCCGTCTCCTGGGCGATGGAGAGCGCCTCCTGCATCGACACGTCGACCTGCTGCCCTTCGCCGGTCACGTCCCTGTGATAGAGCGCCGTGAGCGTCCCAGCCGCCGCCTGGATGGAAGCCGAGATGTATCCCTGGCGCCAGGGCGGCACGTTCGGTGGGTCCTGCCGGTCACCGGCCAGCCACATGATGCCACCCATGGCGACGCCCACGATGTCCGGCGCTTTGTACAACGCGTGCGGCCCCGTCTGTCCGAAGCCCGTGATGGAGGTCACGATGATGTCGGGCTTGAGCTTCGTGAGCGCGTCGTAACCCAGGCCGAGCCGGTCGAGGTAACCGGGCGGGAACGTCTCGACGACCACATCCGCGGTCGCCGCGAGCTTCTCGAAGAGGCGACGACCGTCGGCGGCTTCGAGATCGAGGGTGACGCTGCGCTTGTTGGTGTTCAAGTTGAGCCAGTACAGGCTGGTTCGTTCGCCGGGCTGGTCGTGGTAGAACGGCGGGAGACGTCGCACGGGGTCACCGCCGGGCGGCTCGACTTTGATGACGTCGGCGCCGAGATCGGCGAGCAGCTTCGTACAGTACTGGCCGATTTCGCCTGCCAGGTCGATCACCCGGACGTCTCCCAGCGCGGTGTCTACCATCGATCCCTCCTCGTTCGTGGCCGGCCGCGGCGACGATGCCGATGGTCGTCAGGGCCGAGTGTAGAGCACGCTCGCCGCTGGTGGAACCGGCGAGCGTGCGAACCCCGCGACCGTAACGAGCACTACGCAGGCGCGCCCGTGGACACCCGCACCCGCTGCCCGAGGTCGTGCCCCAGGATTTCGGCGGCCTGCGTGACCATCTCCTCCAGCACCTGGCGCGCCGGCTTCATCTCGTGCAGCATGCCCGCGATCTGCCCTGCCGGGTTCATCAGCAATTCGAGCTTGCCGGCCCGCCTCGCGGCGTTCATCAGCTCTCCCGAGATGAGGCCCTGCGGACCCATGGGCAGCGCCGGAATACCCGACTGCTCCCAGAGTTCGATGAGCGGGTTGTTGATGTTCCGCATCGTCTTCCCGCTGTACAGTCGGGTGACCCGCGTGTCCTCCTCCGTGGCGGCGAGAATGCGTTCCTTCAAGACCTGAGGCCAGTTCGCTTCGCGCGTCACCAGGAACGCGGTGCCGACCCAGACGCCATCGGCGCCCAACGCGAGCGCAGCCGCGACACCGCGTCCATCGCCGATGCCGCCCGCCGCCAGCACGGGAATCGGCGCCACGGCGTCGACCACCTGGGGGACGAGGGCCATGGTCCCGATCCGACCCGTGTGGCCGCCTGCCTCCGTGCCCTGGGCGACGATGATGTCGACGCCGCCCTCGGCCACACGCCGCGCGTTCTTCACGTTGCCCACGAGAGCGATCACTTTCGAGCCGATGTCGTGGAACGCCTCGACGAAGGGCCCGGGGTTGCCCAGTCCCGAGGCGAACACCGGCACGCGAAGCTCGATGATCTTGTCGATCTGCCGCTTGGCGAACGCAGGCCCGAGCCCGACGCGTCGGATGCTGCGCGAGAACTCCTCCTGCGTCTCCTCGTCGTCGGGGAGGCCGAACTCCTGCTTGGCCTTCCGGATGAAGTCCTTGTACGGCTGCGGCAGCAGGTCGATGGGGTTCTTGGGAAGCTGCGGCATCTCGGCCGAGGCGGCCTGTCCTCCGTTCCCACCCGACGGTCCGGCCGGCGCTACCCCCGAGGGGAGGAGGATGTCGACGCCGAACGGCTTGTCAGTCAGCGAGCGGACCTTGCCGACCTGCTCTTCGATCTCCTCGGGAGGCATCGTCGCGGCGCCGATGACGCCGAGGCCGCCGGCCTCGGACACGGCCGCGACGAGCTCGGCGGTGGCCACCCCTCCCATACCGGCGAGCACCACCGGATACTCGATCCCCAGGATGTCGCACACCCGCGTGTGCAGGATGGGTCTGGCCATGTCCGCCTCCCTCGGCTACGAGCTCTTCGAAAACCGCACCGGCGCCGTCTGGATCCTTCGCCGGACGCACCTGATTCTACACCGCGCTGCGATTTCGCGCGCTAGGATTCGCCTCGCTCGTCGAGGGGCGCGCCATGACGATAGAGGACAATCTCGACGTCGCTGATGGTGATGAGCCCTTCGGTGACCATCTCGTCGAGGGCGCGGCGCGCCAGCTCAATGCGGTCCGCCCGATCCACAACCTGGATCACCACCGGCAGGTCCTCGGAGAGCCGCAGGATATGCGTCGTGTGGATGCGGCTGCGAGCGCCGAACCCCTCGAAGCCCCGCACCACCGTCGCCCCTGCCAGGCCTAGTTCGCGGAGGCGCTCGACGATGGCGGTGGCGAGAGGTTTGCCGCGCCACCGGTCGGACTCGCCGATGTAGACGGTCAGCAGCTTCCCTGGGCCCTCGATTTTCATCGTGCTGTCGCTCATCATACTCCTCACACCAGCCTGCCTGCCGCCACGCCGAGATACACGGAGGCGAGACCGACGACGACGCTTCCCAGCAGATTGACCAAGGCCAAGGGCACGTCACCGACACTGAGGAGTTGCTGGCTCTCCCACATCAGCGTGGAGAAGGTGGTGAACGAACCGATGAAGCCGACGGCGACGAACGTCCGATACACGGACGGTACGAGCACGCGCTCCTCCGTCAGGGTCAGAAAGAAGCCGAGCAGGAACGCGCCGACCACGTTCACGACGGCCGTGCCCCAGGGAGCAGGACCCACGAGGTCCACAACCCAACCCTGGAGGTAGTAACGGGCGATGGCGCCGACGGCGCCACCGACGGCCAAGTAGATCACGATCATGCTTCGAACAACGAACGATGGCTCCCGCCTGAGCAGGAGCCATCAGCGCTGTGCGCGGTTCACCCGTCTCTTGGGACGGGCCGGCGAGCCCCATCGCCGTTTGTATCCGTCCCAACATACCGTCTCGCTGCTTGCGGCGCCAGTTACGGCTCTTGTTCTCGGGGCGTCATCACGTACGCGAACAGCGCCGCGGCGAGCGACGCGCCGATGATGGGCGCGACCCAGTAGATCCAGTGGTCGGCCCAGAAGTTCGCCACGAGCGCCGGACCGAAGGCTCGGGCGGGATTCATCGCAGCTCCCGTCAGTGGACCGCCCATTAGGATGTCCATCGTGATGGTCAGCCCGATGGCCAGCGGCGCGATGCCCGTGGGGCCCCGCCGGTCCACAGCCGAGCCGTAGATGACGTACATCAGGAAGAAGGTCAGAACGACCTCGGTCACGAACCCGCGGGCCCGACCCACGATGAAGGCGGCCTCGCCGGCCTTGGCGATGGTCGGCGTTCCCAAGTGAAGTTGGTCCGACAGTTCGCTCTGAAAGATATAGCGCAGCGCCAGCGCCGCCACCACGGCGCCCGCGAGTTGGGCGAGGATGTACGCCGCCGTCTTGGCGGTGCCGAGCTTCCCCGCGACCCACAGTCCTACCGAGATGGCGGGATTGTAGACGCCGCCTGAAATGTGTCCCGCCGCCGCGATCATGAGCCCGATCCCGAGGCCGTGAGCGAGGGCGACGGCGACGATCTGTCCCGGCCCGTCGAGCCCGAATGCCGCCGTGGTCAGGATGGAGCCCGCACCCATGAACACGAGCGCGAACGGCCCGATGAACTCGGCCACGAGCGGCCTGATCCACTCGGCGAGCGTCCCTTCAGGGATGATGTTGCTCGCGTGGAGCTGGCTTCGCAACGTCGGCGCTCCCGCAGCCATGCTGCACCTCCGTCCTTTTGGATCAAACGGATAGGCTTCTCAGCCGATGACGCGCGCGATTCTAGGCGTCGCGGCGTCCCCTGTCAAGCGTACGTCCGCTCAACGCCCTGTGGATCCGTGCCCGCCGACGCCGCGATCCGTGTCCGTGAGCCGGTCGACCTCGATCACGGGAAGGTCGGCGATGGCGGCGACGACGAGCTGCGCGATGCGATCGCCGTCGCACACCCGATACGGCGCTGCCGACCCCACGCAATACATGGTGACGAACACCTCGCCCCGGTAGTCGCTGTCCAGCGTGCCGAACGTCGCCAAGACGCCACGGGCGCTCAGGCCCGAACGAGGCCGAATCTGCGCGTCGTATCCCCGTGGGACTTCGATAGCGAGGCCCGTGGGCACGAGCACCGGGTCCGAGCCGATATCGAGGAAGCCCGGCTCAGGGAGGCATGCATGAAGGTCGAGTCCCGTGGACCCGGGGGTCGCGCGCGAGGGCAAGCGGGCCCCCGGCCGGAGGCGGACGACGCGAATGGAAGGGGACGGCTCGCCCGCAGGCATGGCCGCGGGTCAGGCGGTGACAGGCTCGGCGGCGACGGCTTCCTCTTCGGGCCACGCCCGCTTCTTGAGCATCTCGCGCGGAGGGTCGATGTAGATGGCGCCCCAGCCGCACGCTTCCTCGCAGAGGCGACAGCCCGTGCACTTCCGCTCGTTCAGCACGGCGACCCCGAAGAAGTCACCCACCTGCCGCTCCGGTTCGCCGAGGCTCAGCGCTTCGAATGGACAGATCTGAATGCAGAGCTCGCAACCCGATCCGATGCAGTTGTCCTCGATGACGATCGCCTTCGGCCACTCCTTGCGTGGGAACGTCTTGCACACGTCCCCCATGTCATCGAGGATGGCCTCGGGCGGGCAGACGACGCCACATGCGCCGCAGTCGATGCACAAGGTAGGGTCGATTACGTGAAGCTGGTTGCGCTCGCCGCTGATGGCGCCCGTCGGACAGCGCTTGGTGCAGGCGGTACAGCCGATGCAGGTCTCGGTGATGGTGTAAGCCACAGGCACCTCCGAGCTGGCGCTCGCGGCGAATTTGCGAAGCGCCGGCTTCTCAAACCGTCGTCAGCGCCAGTATACGGACGGGCACCCAGAGAGACAACCACGGCGCAAGTCGACAGGCGCTCGAGCCGCCTTTGGCGTGTTTCTCCGCGTACATCGCGGCATCGGCCCAGGAGATGAGCGCGTCTCGAAAGGTCGCCACACCGATGGAACGCTGTAGACCGGATGGCCGTCGGCCGCCTGCCCGTAGACCTACGGGCGAATGTCTGCAGCCAGTCAACACAACTCGTCGTTGCCGGGGTCGTGGGTAAGCCTACGCAGGTCGGAGCCGTCGGGACGCACAACGTAGATCTCGTTGTTGCCGTCCCGATCCGAGAAAAAGGCGATGAGATCGTCGCTCAGCCACATGGGGCACCTGTCGCGCGCTGGGTGCGTCGTGATGCGGCGAATGTTCTGCCCATCAGCGTCGGCGACGTACAGGTCCTCGTTGTCATCCACCTTCATCGTGAACGCGACGCGGCCATCGGGCGCAGGTTTCGGCTCGATCGCACGCCCTTCGGTCTGCATCAGTTGCTCGGGATTCGAGCCGTCCGGTCGCATGCGCCACACGTGGAATTCGCCCAGCTCCGTCGCCTCGGGGTCCACGCGATTGCTCTCGAAGAGGATGTATTGCCCGTCGGCCGTCCACGATGGCGTGCTGTCCCACGAGGGCTCATCGGTGAGCCTCGTCTCCCGGCCCGTTTCCAGGTCGATCACCCAGATGTCCGCCTGCATCGCATCGCCGTCGGGCAGCGGCTCCGAGCGTTGAAATACGATGCGTTTCCCCTCTGGAGACCAGTACGCGTAGTCATCGACGATGCGCTCGTCGCGCTGACCGCTGAACGTGAGCCGACGCTGGTCCGAGCCGTCGGCGTTCATGGTGTAGAGCTGCGTGGAGCCGTCACGAGTCGACACGAAGACGATGCGCTGGCCGTCCGGCGAGACGCGCGGCTCGTAATCGCGCGCGGGGTGGTGCGTGAGCTGGCGTAGCCCCGTCCCGTCGCTGCGCAGCGCGTACACTTCGTCGTTTCCGGTGCGATTCGAGTAGAAGTACACCCAACGGACATCGGCGGCGTCGCCGCATCCGACAGCGAGCGCGGCCGAAACCAAGAGCACCAAGATGAGGCGTCGCATGGCGGCGCCCGTACCGTATCACACAGCACCCTCGGGGGAAACCGCGCGCCCTACTACGTGGCCTTCCTGGGGCGCCACACGGACACGATGAAGTCGGCGAGGGCGGGAACCCGGTAGGCGACGCGGTCGGCCGCACGCAGGAGCGCCATCGCGAGGTCTTCGGGAAGAGCGTCCAGCAGCCGATACCATCCTCCGAACAGCCAGAAGAGGGACGCACCCCTGCACTCCACCAGCTCGAAGTAGGGCTCCGCCATGCGCCTCAGAGTTCGGTACGTGCAGCGGAAGGTGTGATTGGGCGGAATCTCCCAGTATGGGCGCCCCGACAGCACGGGCAAACCGAGCCGACGCCTCACGCCATAGAGCGCCCGGCCTACCCGGCAGGATAGGCTGTCGTAATTCGACACGACGATGACGGCCAGCCCATCCGGCCGCAGGATGCGCGCAGCCTCACGTAGGAACGCCCGCGGCTCAGCGAAGTGGTCGAAGGAGCCTTGACACAGCACGCGGCCGAAGCTGGCGTCGCGGAACGGGAACGCCTCAGCCAGCGCGCACACGACCCGGACGTCGGCGTCCGCAGCGAAGCGCGTTCGACAGTAGCGCGCGAGAGCGGCCGAAGCGTCGAGACCGCAGGCTCGCCAGCCACGCGCACGCAGCAACGCGATCTGGTCGCCGAAGCCGCTCGCGACATCGAGCGCGTCGGAGCCGTCACCCTCGCCGAGCAGACGGGCGGTGAGCTCCGGGACACGCCGAAACACGAAGCGGCTATCGCGGTGATGAAATGCCGCCGGTGGGATGTCTTCTTCAATCTCCCAATCGAGGTCGGCCTCTGACAGCGATGTGGCCACGCGCGCTCCCCCGGGATGGCGACGACACCAGCGAAGCGGTCCGACGCCGTTGCGCCGCGACCGCCCACGACTCCGCTGCGATTGTACGTGCGATGTCAAGCGCACCGAAGCCTGGCAGACTCGCGGCGAGGATGCAGCGGGGACGCCGGCGGTCACCAATGACGCGCCGTCGCGGTGCGAGCGAATCGTCGTCGGGGGTTTTCGCCGGGAGCACGGGCGTCTCGACGTGGAACCGGAGCACTACGGTTTCGAGTGCAACCCGCCCGAAGCGGGAAGCGGCATGCCCGCCCGCTCATACGCCTCCGTGAGTACCTCACGCATGTCGTCTGGAAGGCGGGCCCACGCTTCGTCTGCAATGTGGGCCGGAATACCGAAGCGCGCTTCGGCGATGCCGCCGCAAATCGCCCCCAAGGTGTCCGCGTCCCCACCCAGTGAGATAGCGTTGCGAATGGCGTCCTCGAACCCGGTCGCCACCAGCGCGCACACGATGGCCTCCGGCACCGTGCCCTGACACGTTTCATTGAACTTGTACGTCTGCCGGATTTGGTCCACGGTTCGACTCAGATGGTAGCCAAACATCGCAGCGATCTCCTCGCGCACCGTTTCGGGATCCATCCCCTGGCGGAACAGGAAGATCGCCGCCACGGTAGCCCGGGCGCCTTTCAGCCCCTCCGGATGATCGTGTGTCACCGAGGTCACAGCGTCCGCCAGATCCAGCGCCTCGTCGAGCGAGCTCGCGAGAAAGCCAGCGGGGGAGACGCGCATCGCGGCGCCGTTACCGAAGCTCCCGTAGGGCCCCGTCTCGTCAGAGAAGAGCCACTCTGCGAACCTGGTGCCCCATCCGGAGTCGGGGTAGCGCCAACCCCAGTCCTTGAACGCATCGACCGGGTGGCGGCCGCGGATGAGCGCGTCTGCGACGGCCACCGTGAGCACTGTGTCGTCAGTGAAGAACGCTCCCCGATGGAACAGGGGCGCGAAGCTCTTGTCCTTGATGGGGCTGAACTCGTACACCGACCCAATGATGTCGCCAGCAATGGCGCCGAGCATGCGTCCCTCCTCGTTTCACCGGGCCGGCCGAGAAGAAGAAAAAGAGTGGTCGGGGCGACTGGACTTGAACCAGCGACCTCTTGACCCCCAGTCAAGTGCGCTACCAGGCTGCGCCACGCCCCGACCAGAATTGCGTCCTCTGGCGAGAGGACGCGCACCACATCAGCATACTAGCACGGAGTATCGGCCGCAGGCCAAACGGGGTCCTAGACGCTCGCGCCGCCCAGAATGACGATCCCCAGGCCGGCGAGCATCACCAAGGTGAACTCGATCGCCACAGTCCGATTGAGATGGCCGATGAGATGGTGATGAATGAGGCCGCTCGTTAGGTAGAAGGCGAGTAGCAGAACCACCGCAGCGAGGAACCCTTCCAGCGGGACGAAGTAGAGCATCCAGCGCATCTCGCCGACGATCAGCCCCGTCGCGGTGGCGAACACGAGCGTGCGCACCGGGTCGGCCTCTGCCTCGCGGAACACCTCGACGGCGAGCAAGAGACTCACGAGGCCTACGGCCAACGCCGACGGCAGGAGGGCGACGTCGAAGCTGTAGACGACGCTGAAGAAGGCGAAGGCCGTCAGATACGTGAGGATGTTCAGCACGAACCGGGCCGCGGCGTGAGAGGGCGCCTGGGTGTCGACCGAAACGTACACGGCCTGCACAGCCACGCCGAACAACACCGTCGCCGCCAGCACGGCGAGCGCGTTCCAGTACCCTTCCACGAGCTCCTCGAAGAACAGGCCCGAGGCCAGCGTGAAGAGCACAGGGATGAACAAGAACGGGGCCGTATCGGCCGGGTTGCGGAATTCGCCTCGAGGATGCGCTCGAACGATTCCGTCGACGCCGAGCCCCATCAGCCCTACGAGCGCCAGGAGGACCCACGGCTGGGTGGGCTCGACGGCGAGGAAGAGGCCCATGCCAGCCGCGTAGGCGAGGGCGAGAACCGGCACGCGCCCCGGTTCGGGGATCGTCCGGTCGAGCAAGGGGCGACGGAGGTCGTCCGGCGCGCGGAGCGACGTCCGCTCCAGCGTCGGCGACTTGTTCGCCATGTCGACCTCGGGTTCGCGCGACGCCCCGGTGCCCGGCATGTCCGCCGGGCGGGGCGGCGTCAGCCTCTCAGAGTCGCGGGGATTGTAGTTTCCCAGTCCCAGACTGTCAAATCGCACGATGACGCGGGTACCGCCTTCCACGCGCTAGGATGTTATCGCAATGACGGGCGCAGCTATCGAGCAGCTCCGATCCATCGCCGCCGCGGTGGGCGACGCGCATCCCTCGGTGACCCGCCTCCTCGCGCTCCGCGCGGAACCCAAGGACGCGAGCGGTCGCGCTCCTATTCAGTGGATCGTCGTCGTCGGGCATCGAGACCGGAAAGCGGAAGCCGCGGTCGTCCGCGCGATCGAGGCGGCCTCCGCTGAGCCCATCGAGGTCTTCGTGGTCGACGAGCGGTCGTACCGTATTCGGGAACGAACGCCCTCCATGGCGATGGCGCTGCGACGGGCGGTGACGCTGTTCTCGCGCCCGCCGACCGATCACGACCTGGGTCGCTCGCCGTAGTCGCCGTGCGGCCGGTCGCGCCGCCGGACCGCCTCACGGAAGCCCTCTCGCATCGCGAGGTCGCGCCAGGCGATGCCCTCGGGCGTGTGCCGCGCGATGCCATCGAACACCGTCCCGATGAGCTGGGACGTGCGGAGTCCCATATTTTCGTACGCCTGGTTGACCAGGAGCTTGTTCATCACGAGCTGATTCACCGGGATCTCGGCGAGCCGCCTGGCGAACGCCTCCACCTCCGCCGCCAGGCTCTCCGCGGGGACAGCCGCGCTCACCAGACCGATGCGCTCCGCCGTGCGTGCGTCGATGGCGTCGCCGGTCAGCATGTAGCGCTTCGCGTGCTCCAGACCGAGGCGGTACACCCACATGACCGTCGTCGGCGTTCCCCAGATGCGGGCCGGCGGGTACCCAATGTACGAATCATCCGCCATGAAGATGAGGTCCGAGCACAGCGCCATGTCGGTGCCGCCGCCGACGCACCACCCGTGAACCTGCGCAATGACCGGCTTGGGACTCTGCCACAAGCTCATGAACGCCCGCACGTTCCGCGACATCATGCGGTAATCCTCGATGGGATCCCAGAGACCGCCTCGCCGCTCCTGGACTTGCGCTTCGGCCCGCGTTCCGCTTTCGAGGTCGTAACCCGCGCAGAACGCGCGTCCGCCGCCGGAAAGGACGATGACACGGACATTCGGATCGTCATTCGCCTTTCGGACGCCCTCTTCGAGGTCCACGATCATGCGTCCGTTGATGGCGTTGAGGCGTTCCGGCCGGTTGAGGACGAGGCGGGCAATGGGCCCATCGGCCTGGTAGAGAACGGCAGGCTCGTGCTGCACGGGTCACCTCCAGTCGTGGCCAGCTCCGGTCGGGGTTCTGGACAGCGCGAGATTATGGTATCCTACGCGGCGAGGGCCCAAGCTCCCGGAGACCACATCTGGACTGCCCACAGATGAGTCACCGGGTCGGGCCCTTTCGTATCGGGGCCGCGGGCGGCGCCATCTCCCACACGCCGCCCGCGGCTGTCTGTCCCCGTGGCGGGGATGTCCCTCCCTCTCGGGAGGGACGCGTTCGGCTAGACAGGCACCTCCTTTCTGCTCAGATTTGCCACCGCTCCCTCAGCGCGCGGCGACCGTGCGCCGTAGGAAGGTAGGCAGCTCGGTGTCATGCGGGTCGGGAAGCCGCTCGATGGCATCCCCGACCGAGGGCCGCGCCTGGGCGACGGCGTCATCGTCCCGCGCGGTCACGAGCTGCGGCCGGGCGAATCCGGTCGCGATGACCGTCACCTTCACCTCGTCGCCGAGCTCGGGATCGACGGCGGTGCCGAAGATGATCTCCGCCTCCGGGTCGACCACCTCGTGGATCGCTTGCGCCGCCTGGTTCAGCTCCTGAAGCGTTAGGTTCTTCGCGCCCGTCACGTTGAAGAGCACGCCCTTGGCGCCCGCGATGTTCACATCGAGCAGTGGGCTCTGGATGGCGGCGCGCGCCGCGTCGGCGGCGCGGTGCTCGCCCCGGCCGCGCCCGATGGCCAGGAGCGCCGGCCCGGCGCAGCTCATGATCTTCCGCACATCCGCGAAGTCGAGGTTGATCTCCCCGGGCAGCGTAATGATGTCCGAAATACCCCGGATGCCTTGCAGAAGAATGTCGTCGGCCATACGGAACGCCTGCTCGACCGTGACCGAAGGGTCGCACAGCGCGAGCAGCCGGTCGTTAGGGATGACGATGAGGGTGTCGACCTTCTCCTGAAGGCGTTGGATGCCTTCTTCGGCCTGACGGCGGCGCTTGGCGCCTTCGAACGAGAAAGGCTTCGTGACGACGCCGATGGTCAGGGCGCCGGCCTCGCGCGCCACCTCAGCGACGATGGGCGACGCGCCGGTGCCGGTCCCTCCACCCATCCCCGCGGTGACGAACACCATCTCCGCGCCGCGAACGGCTTCGAGAAGCTCTTCGCGGTTCTCCTCGGCCGCGCGCTCGCCCTTCTGCGGGTCGCCGCCCACCCCCAGACCACGGGTCAGGCGGTCGCCGATGCGAATGCGCACGTCAGCCTCGCAGTGGGCCAGCGCCTGCAGGTCCGTGTTGACGGCGACGAACTCGACGCCCGGGATGTGCTCCGCGATCATGCGGTTCACGGCGTTGCAGCCGCCGCCGCCGACTCCGACCACCTTGATCGGAGGCAGCCCGTCCGTTTCGTGTTTCCGCTGCGTCATGCGTTCCTCCTCGCGAATGTCGAGGAACAAGACGACTGGAACAGGGAATCCGCCTCGTGCGGCATGCGGGCGTCACGCACGCCCGTCCGCCATCCCACCACCGTCCTTGTTCCGCGTTTCCGGCTCATTGCTCCGCTCCCCTATTCCGGCAAGAGGATGCGCGCCCAGGTGCTGAAACGACGCCACCAGCCGCTCGCCATGAACGCCGGCCGGCGGCGATGGGACCAGGCCATCGCTTCCTCCTCTCGCACCACCCACTGCAGTAGTCCGACGCTCGTGGCATACGCCGGGTCGGTGAGTGTGTCCGTAAGGCCGTGCAGGTTCCTCGGCACGCCGATGCGCGCGGGTAGCCCGGTGACCTGCTCGGCCAGCTTCTCGATGCCAGCGAGCTTGGCGGTGCCGCCGGTCAGCACGAGGCCAGCGGATACGATGTCGTCGTGCACCGCCCGTTTGACCTCGGTCATCACCATTTCGATGATCTCCTCGACCCGCGCCTGAATGACCTCGCAGATGCGCCGCCGCGAGACGCGCTTCTGCGATTCGCTCCCGAACGCCGCCAGCTCGACCTCCTCGTCCGGCTCCACCGAGCTCGGGATGCAGTGACCGTACGTTTCCTTGGCCAGTTCGGCTGACTGGTACGGACAGCGCAGACCGACGACGAGGTCGCGCGTGATGTGGTTGCCGCCCACGGGCAACACGGCTACGTGATAGACGCTGCCCTCCAGGAAGAGCGCGATGTCCGTCGTGCCGCCCCCGATGTCGACCAAGACGACGCCTTCTTCCTTCTCCTCCTGCTGGAGCACGGCCTCGGCCGCCGCCAACGGCTCGAGGACGAGCGCATCGACCTGCACGCCCACGTTCTCCACGCACTGGGTGAGGTTCTGCATCGCCGTCTCGAGACCAGTGACGATGTGCGTCTCCACGTCCAACCGCTGGCCGTACATGCCCAGGGGATCGGTCACATGGTCCTGGCCATCGACCACGTAGTACCGGGGCACCACGTGCAGGATCTGGCGGTTCGTGGGGATACTGACGATGCGCGCACCATCGATGGCGCGCGCGATGTCGTCTGCGGTGATGGGCCGCGCCCGGTCGGGGATGGCGACGATGCCGCGATTGTTCAGACAGCCGATGTGGCTTCCCGCGATGCCGACGTGGGCCGACAGAATGCGCGTGCCCGAGGATCGTTGGGCCTTCTCCACCGAGACGCGAATGGCGTCGGTCGCGTCGCGGATGTTCTCCACCATCCCCTTGCTGAGGCCGGCGGACGTCGCGATGCCGACCCCGAGGATGCGAAGCTCCGCGTCGCCCGTCACCTCACCCACGACGGTGACGACCTTCGTCGTGCCCACATCGATCGCGGCGTAGGTGCCACCCTTCACGCGGTTCGACCTCCCCTCATCGGAACGAGAGCCTGTCTCCGAAGCGCAGGTCCACGGCCTGGACCCGCATCCCCTCGCGCTCCGTCTCGGCCAACAGCGCCTCCAGCGCCGCGAGCTTGTACTCCATGTCGCGAGCGTCACCGAGCGTGACGCGCAGGCCGCCGTCGAGCACCGCCGTCAGCCCGTCGCGCTGGCGGTATTCCCAGCGCCGGACATTCGCCCCGAGCGCTCCGGCACGCTCCGTCAGCGCCCGCACGAGCTCGACCGCGCCGGGGTCCACGCGCTCACCGGGCTTCGGCGCCTCGACCGCGTCCGTGTTCACGATGACGGGCGCGCCGTCGTCGGGCAGCGTGCGGTCGAGCACGTACCCGCGGGAGTCGATGGCGTACCGTCGACCCTGCACCTGCCACAGCGCCCATGCCTCCCGCTCCGTGATGCGCACACGGACGGCGTTCAGTCCCACTCGCTGCACCTGCACGTCCTCGACGTTGGGCAGGGCGAGGACGCGCGCACGTGCGCTCGCGATGTCCAGGTCGAACACGTTCTGGCCCAAAAGCCCCGATGCGTTGCGCACCGCCGCAGGATCCAGCGTCTTCGCCCCGACGACGCGGACTTCCGTGACCGTGAAGTAGGGCGACCTCGCGAGCCACACGAGTGCGCCCGCGACGGCGGCGAGCGTCGCCAGCAGGAGCAGCCCACGAATCCCAGGGACGGGGACGCGCCAGTCGCGCGCCTGGGCATTCCGGGCAGCGCTGCGGCGCCCCGTCGTCGCGCGTGCGTACGTCCCGTAGGTCGGTGCGACGGGTCTCGAGACACGGCGCGCGTTAGCCATCGAAGCCCTCCCCGACGAGCGTCACCTCGAGTTCGAGCTCCACGCCGAATTGCTCCCGCACGCGCTCCTGCGCGAGGCGGATGAGCCCGTACACGTCGGCTGCCCGCGCCCGGCCCAGATTGACGAAGAAGTTGCAGTGCTTCTCGGAAATCTGCGCGTCGCCGATGCGGTACCCTCTGAGTCCCACCGCGTCGATGAGCTTCCACGCCGGGCGGTCCGGTGGGTTCTTGAAGATGGACCCGGCGTTCCGGCCCCGCGGTTGAGCGGCGAGACGCCTTGCGTCCAGCTCGGCGATGCGCCGCTCCAGGGATGCAGCGTCGGCTCGCCACAACACCAGGGTGGCATCGAGCACCAGCCGGTCGCGGAACACACCTCGGGTGAACGCGCTGCCCCGATACACGAGGTCGAGGTCCTCAGCAGGCACGCGCTCGGGGCGGTCCGAGCCGTTGACGAGCGTCACCTCTCGCAAGGCGTCGGCCAAGCACCCGCCATAGGCGCCGGCGTTGTAGACCACCGCGCCTCCGACGGTGCCCGGTATGCCACTCGCCCACTCCAGGCCGGCGAAGCCTTGGCGTGCCAAGGTGCGGGCGAGGGCTGCGAAGCTCACGCCAGACTCGGCCGTCACCGCGACACGCCCGTCACCCACATCCTCTGGCGGCGTCACACGTCGCGCCTCGTTCGCGATCGTCACCCCGCGTACGCCGCCGTCGCCCACCAGAATGTTCGAACCCGACCCCAGGACGAACCACGGAAGGCCCGCGTCGCGGGCGGCGACGACGGCGGACCGCAGCTCGGCCGCCGAACGGCAAACGACGAAGACATCGGCGGGCCCGCCAATGCCAAACGTGGTGTGGCGCGCGAGTGGCTCCTGCCGGCGGACCTCCATGCCGGCGCGTTCCAGCGCCGCCGCCAACTTCTCGACCGCCGTCATCCGTGATTCCCTGCGCCTGCGACTGAGCCCAACCGTTCCAGCACCATCGGCCCGACCCGGTCCACGTCGCCCGCGCCGATGGTCATGAGTACATCCCCCGGACGTAGTTCCGCCGCGATCCGCTCCGCAGCCTCCTCGAACGTCGCCACGTAGGTCGCCACCGGGTCGCTGATGGCGTGCGCGAGGTCCCGCCCCGTGAGTCCCTCGTCGGGTCGCTCACGGGCGGCGTACGTCTCGAGGACGAACAGCCGGTCGACGTCGGCGAAACATGCCCGGAAGCCGTCCAGCAAATACCTCGTGCGCGTATAGGTGTGGGGCTGGAAGATCGCCACGATCCGCCGCCCTGGAAAGCGAAGCCGCGCCGCCGCCACCGTCGCCCGGACCTCCGTCGGATGGTGGGCGAAGTCGTCCACAACGGTGACGCCCGCGGCCTCGCCGACGATCTCGAACCTTCGGTGGACGCCTCTGTATTCGGCGACCGCGTCGCGGATGCGGTCAGGCGCAAGCCCGAGCGCGACGCCGGCGATGATGGCAGCGAGCGCGTTGCTCACGTTGTGTTCGCCAGGGATGCGCGTCCTGAAGAGGCCCAATTCGGTCTCCTCGCGGACGACGCGGAAGTCGAACCCGCCGTCCTCGTTGGGCTCGAGCGCGCGCGCCGACCACATGGCCGATGAGCGAAGGCCATAGGTCTCGATCCGCTTCACGCGGAACGGGTGCGCCTGCGCGCCCGCCGACGCGACCAGTTCCGCCACTGGCGCGCTGTCCACGCAGGCGATGAGACACCCTCCTTCGGGCACCGCCGCCATGAACTGCGCGAATTCATCGACCAGCCGCTCGAACGAGCCGAAATATTCGAGATGGTCGGGCTCGATGTTCGTCACGATGGCGATGTCGGGCCGGTAGTTCAGGAACGCGGAGTCGTATTCGTCGGCTTCCACCACGATGTGGGGTCCTTCGCCGGGCGCCGCGTTCGAGCCCAGATCGCGCACGTCGCCGCCAACCAGGTACGTAGGCGCGAGACCTGCGCGGACCAGCATGTACGCGACGAGCCCCGTGGTCGTGGTCTTACCGTGCGTGCCGGCCACAGCGACGCTGGTCCGGCCTTCCATGAGGCGCGCGACCATTTCCGCGCGCTTGAGCACAGGGATTCCGCGACGGCGAGCCTCCGCGAGCTCGGGATTGTCCTCGTGGGCCGCCGACGTGGCGACGACGAGCTGCGCGTCGCCCACATGGGCCGCGTCATGGCCCTCGTAGGCTGCGAGTCCAAGGGACTGCAGCGCGTCGATCACGGGCGAGCGCTTGAGGTCGGAGCCGCTCACCTGGTGCCCGCGGGCTAGCAGGATTCGCGCGATGGCCGACATGTGCGCGCCACCGACGCCGACCAGGTGCACGCGCTTCGGGATGCCTGCGCTCACGCCGCCACCTCCAGCAAGAGCGTCGCGAGTGCTGCCGCTGCGTCGGGGCACGCCAGGGCGCGCGCCGCCTCCGCCATGGCAGCGAGGCGATCCGCATCGTCGAGCAACGAGAGTACGCAATCGGCGAGCTCGCTCAGCCGCCCCTGGGGAAGGACAACGGCGGCGCCCTTCGAGGCCAGGTATTCGGCGTTGGGCGTCTGGTCGTGGCCGTCGAACACGCCTGGCACCAAGACGGCCGGCAACCCGGCGGCGGGCAGCTCGCCCAGCACCGCCGCGCCCGCGCGCGTCACGGCCAGGTCCGCCGCCTTCATCGCCACAGGGAGCTCCTGCAGGTACGGAACCGGACGGTAACGATCGCGCAGTTCGGCGGGCAGCGCGGCGCGCGCCTCCGCGGCCAGCGGCTCGTCCGCCCGCCCCGTCACGTGAACGACGACGCAGCGCTCGACGAGGCGAGGGAGTTGCGCGAACACGGCTTCGTTGATCGCGTGCGCGCCCAGGCTCCCGCCGTACACGAGCAGGACACGAGCATCGGGCGCCACGCCCAGCCGATGCCTCGCCTCATCGCGCTCGACCGACCAGAACTCCTGACGCACGGGATACCCCACGACCTGGGTTTTCGCCGAAGGCAGATAGGCGAGCGCGGCGTCGGAGGCCGTGGCCATCCGAGTCGCGAGGCGTGACAGGAGGCGCACCGCCCACCCGGGGCGAACGTCGGGAAGAAAGACGACGAGCGGCAGCCGGAGGAGGCGCGCCGCCACCCCCACGGGCACGCTGGCGTACCCACCGGTCGCGAAGACCACGTTCGGACGCTCGCGCCGCAGGATCGCCAGCGCCTGGAACGACCCCAGCGCGAGCTTCGCCAGGCCCACCACGCCGCCGAGGAGCCCCACACGCACCTGACCGCCAGCGACCGCTTTGAACGGCACGCCCTCGGCGGGAACGATCTGTTCGTCGATGCGTCCCTTCACGCCGATGTACAGCAGCTCGACCGGCTCGGCCGCCATCCCTTGCAGCGCCCGTCCCACGGCGAGGCCAGGGTAAACGTGGCCGCCGGTTCCACCGCCCGAGAGCACCACCTTCAATCCGCTCCTCTCCGCCCGTCCGGGCGCCGCGGCCGCAGCCGTGCGGAGGTCGCCCGACTCGGCCGGAACGGCTCGACCTTCGGCGTCTCCTTTTTGGGAGCCGTCCCCGTGGCGTAGCGCGACACGCTCAACAGCACACCCACGCCTGCCAGCGCAGCCGCCAGTGCCGAACCGCCGTAGCTCAGGAATGGCACCGGGATGCCTGTGAGCGGAATCGACCGTGTGATGCCGCCCAGGTTGATCAGCGTCTGAAAGCCGAACCAGGTGACGATACCGGCGGCCATGAGCGCCCCGAAGTCGTCGCGCGCACGAACGACGATCCTGAAGCCGCGGGCCAGCAACACAACGAACAGGGCGACGACCGCCACCGCTCCGATGAACCCCAACTCTTCGCCGAGGATGGCGAACGCCCCGTCGGTGTGCGCACCGGGGAGGTAGAAGAACTTCTGCCGGCTCGCCCCGAGTCCGAGTCCGCTCCATCCGCCGCTGCCCAGCGCGATGAGCAACTGGAGCGTCTGGTACCCGCGGCCCGCGGGGTCCTGCTCTGCCGACGTGAACGCGAGGATGCGCTCCATGCGGTATCCGCCGCCGGCTAGCAAGAGCACGACCGCTGTCACGGAACCGATCGCTGCCAGCGCGCCGAGGTGGCTCAGCGAGGCCCCCGCGAGGAAGAACAAGGTCAGCGTCGTGACCACGATGACCGCTGCTGTGCCGGTGTCCGGCTGCAGCAGGACGAGGGCCGCGACGAAGCCGACCAGCACGACGAAGGGGATGGTGCTGAGCGCCAGGCTCTGGATGGTCTGCCGCTTGCCCGCGAGCCACGCGGACACGTAGATGATGAGCGCCAGCTTCGCGAACTCGCTGGGCTGAATCGCTGGCAGCGGCCCGATCGCGATCCATCGCTGGGCGCCGTTCCGCTCGACGCCGATACCGGGCACGAGTACCAGGACCAGCGCGGCCAGCGCCACGAACATCAGTAGCGGGCTCAGAAGGCGCAACAAGTGATAGTCCGTCCGCATCAGGACCACCATCGCGCCCAGCCCGAGGGCCGCCCAGATAACCTGGCGAACGATGAAGTAGTTGGCGTCGTTGAATTCGAGGAGGCCCGTCGTGAAGCTCGACGAATACACCACGAGGAGCCCGACCACCAGGAGGGCGCCGACCGCGCCCATGACCCACAGGTCTGGGCTTCCGGCGTGCACGCGCGCGCTCCGGATGGCCATGGCTACGCCTCCCTCGCAACCATCGCGCGCACCAGGCGTCGGAAGTGGTCGCCGCGCTGCTCGAAGTTCTCGTACGCGTCGAAGCTCGTGCAGGCCGGGGACAGCAGCACGACATCGCCGGGGGCCGCTTCCGCACGGGCTGCTTCGACAGCATCCTCCAGCGTCGTCACCCGCCTGACGATAGGCCGCGCTTCGTACGCCACCTGCGCGAGACCGGCCTCGAACGCCGCCTCGAGCACCGGCGCCGCCTCACCGAACAGGATCACTGCATGGCAGCGCTCGAGAGCGTCGCGCACCAGGTCGTCCAGCGGCAGATGCTTCTCCCGCCCGCCGAGCAGCAGCACCAGCGGCTCCTCGAACGAGCGCATACCGGCGCGGGTGCGCTCGGGCGTCGTGGCGATGCTGTCGTTGTAGTACTCGACGCCGTCGACCTCGGCGACGAACTCGAGCCGATGGGGCACGGGCTGGAAGCCGCGGACGGCGCGTTCCATGGCGTCCGCTGGCAGCCCACAGGCGGCGCTCACCGCCGCCGCAGCCACGACGTTAGCCACGTTGTGCTCGCCGCGGAGCGGAATCGCGCTCACCGGTACCACTGGCTCCTCGGCGCCGCGCCGCCGAAGCGTGACGATGCCGTCGCGCACGAACGCGCCGTCCCCCTCGATCTCGCCCTGCGCGCTGAACCAGTGCACGGCGCCCCTGGCGACGCTCGCCATCGCCGCGGATTCGGCGTCGTCCCGATTGAGCACGGCGATATCCTCGGAGGTCTGGTACGCGAGGATACGGCGTTTCAGGCCGCGGTACTCGTCCCACGAGAAGCGGTCGAGATGGTTCGGCGTCACGTTGAGGACGCACGCGACGTGAGGGCTGCGATCCGCGAGCTGAAGCTGCGTGTGGCTGAGCTCCAGCACCACCGTCATGTCGGGGGTGATGCGGTCGAGAAGGTCGAGCAACCCGACGCCGATGTTGCCCCCGACGACGTGGGGGTGGCCGGTAACGGCGAACATGGCCCCGACGAGGGACGTCGTCGTGGTCTTACCACTGCTGCCGGTGATGCCCACGATAGGCGCGGGACAGAGCGCCATGAAGAGCCGCGTCATGCTGCTGACGGGGATCCCGCGGCGCCGCGCCTCCTGGACAGCGGGGATGTCCAACGGCACGCTCTGCGAGACGAAGAGGTAGTCCGCGGTCGCTACATCCTCGGGACGATTGGCGCCGAGGCTGTAACGAACCGGCAAGCCCTCGAGTCGCTCGAGAGCGGTCCGGAGGCGGTCAGCGGTCTTCGTGTCCGAGGCGGTCACCTGGGCCCCGTGCGCCACGAGAAACCGCACGAGGTCGACCCCCTCGATCCCGAGCCCGAGAACGGTCACCCGCTTCCCCGCCAGAAAATCTCGATCAAGTGTCATATCACTTACTCAATACACCTGTCAAGCGCTCGCCATCGACTTCACCGGGCCGGCTCGGCCTGCGCGAGCCGCGGCGCGTCGGGCTCGACCCCGAGGTACGAGAGCACGCGTGGAGCGAGGTCGGCGAAGATGGGCGCTGCCACCGTGCCGCCGAACTCGCTGTCCGTGGGCTGGTCCAACTTGATCAACATAATCATACGGGGGTCATCGACCGGGGCGAAGCCGACGAAGGACGCGATGGTCGAGTCGAGCGCGTACCCCGTCGGAATCGATACCAGCGTGGTCCCCGTCTTTCCCCCCACGTGGTATCCGTCGACTCGCGCCAGGTGATACGGCACTCCCTCGACCACGTCGTTCATGAGTTGACGCATGGTGCGCGACGTCGCCTCGCTGATGACCCGGCGAACCACCACGGGCTCGAATATGCGGTCGCCGTCAGGGCCATGGACCTCCTTGACCACGTGCGGCTGCATAAGGTTCCCGCCATTGATGAGCGAGGCGATGACCGTGATCATCTGGAGCGGCGTCACCGCGATGCCTTGGCCGAAGCTGTTGGTCGCCAGGTCCGACTCCGACCAGCCTTCGTCCTGATGCGTGCGGTAGAGCGCCAGCGCTTCACCGCTGAGCCCCGAGTTCACCGGCTGGCCGAACCCGAAGCGCTCGAGATACGCGTAGAAGTCATGCGGTCCGATGAGGTCCACGGCGAGCCACACGGCGCCAGTGTTGAGGCTCCGCTGTAGGAGCTGGCGCACCGTCGTGACGCCATTCGCACTGAAGTCCCAGTTGGCGATGCGGTGTCCACCCACGTACACAGCGCCGGTGTCGACGTACGTGCTCTCGGGCGTCACGCGGCCGAGATCGAGGGCGATCGCCGCCGTCACCGTCTTCATCACCGAACCCGGCTCGTACAGGTCGGTCACCGCCCGATTCCGGAACAACGACTGGTCCACGTCGCCTTCGAGGTCGAGCGTCGACAGACGGAAGGAGGGCCGGCTGGCCATGCCGAGGACCTCGCCCGTGTTCGGATCCATCACGATGATGGCCCCGCCCGTAGCCCCGTGCGCGGCGATCTGACGGTCGAGCTCCTGTTCGACCAGCCGCTGGATATACCGGTCGATGGTCAACCGCACGTCACCACCGGGAATCGGGTCCTGGCCGGTACGCCGCCCGAACGGGATCGGATTGCCCAGGCTGTCACGCTCGAACGACAAGGCGCCCGGCACGCCCCCCAGCTCCCGGTCGTAATCCGCCTCGATGCCCGTGAGCCCGACGTTGTCCTTGCCGATGAAGCCGAGCAACGCCGACGCGAGGTCGCCCTCGGGGTAGAACCGCTTCGATGTCTGGACGGCTTTCACACCGGGCGGATGCTGGTCCAGGAGCTCCAGCGTCTTGTCGTAATCGAAGGCCCGCGCGACGAGATAGTCGCCTTCGGCTTCCTTCCGGACCTCCGCGACGAGCGCGTCGGCGGGCCTCCCGAGGTAGGACGCCAGCAGGGAGGCGGACCGCCGGGCCACGGCCTCGTCCTGCCACGTGGCGCGGTCGACGTACAGGTCGAAGGCGTCGATGGTCGTCGCCAGCGGGTACCCGTTGCGATCAAGAATCGCCCCCCGCGGGGCACGCACCTGCAGCAGCCCCACGTGCTCATCGCGCGCTTCGGCCCGGTACTGGCCGTGGTCGATGAGCTGAATCTGGGCGAGCCGCGCCACGACGCCCACACCACCGACGGCGAGGGCGAGTGCCAGCGCTGCGAGGCGCCAGTTCAGCCGGTGACCGTTCCTCGCCATCCCACCTCCTCACGTCGCCGGCGTCGCCCGGCTGCGGTCAGTAGAACGGAAGCAGCGCGCGCAGCGCGCCGCGCCACCACGGCTCCCGGGACGTGGTTCCCATGAGGTCGTCGACGGGAGCCGGCTGGTACCGCGTGGGAATCCCCTGGCGCTCGGGCACGGGCTGTTCCACGTCGAGGTACACAGTCCGCGCAGGGGGAACCAGCCCCAGCCGCTCACGGGCCTCTCGATCGATGCGGGCGAGGGACGAGAGCTCGGCGACGTCGGCTTCGAGGCTGTGCACCTCGGCCTGTAGCGCTTCGCGCTGGCGCTCGAGCCGCTGGATTTCGAATCCCGTGGTCGTCGCGTCGCTGGTTTGCAGTACTTGCCACAGACTGGCGAGCACCAGCGTAGCCAGCGCGGCCACGGCGACCGTTCGCGGACGGAGCCGGGGGCCGACGACCGGGATTCGGACGGTGCCAGGTAGCGGGCGGGAGATGGACGCCACGGGCCGGACCCCCTCCGCGGGCTACGGTCCGGCCCGCAGCGCGATGACTTCTGCCGCGCGCAGCTTGGCGCTGCGCGCGCGCGGGTTAGCGGCCACTTCCTCCGGGCGGGGAGTGATGGGTCCGCGGGCTACGGGCCTCAGGGTTCGGACGTGGCCGCAGGTACAGACAGGAAGGCCGGGAGGACAGATGCAATCCCGGGACTCCCGCTGGATGTACTGTTTGACGACACGATCCTCGAGCGAGTGGTAACTGATGACCACCAGCCGGGATCCAAAGCCGAGCAGGCCGTGGGCCTGAGGAAGCGCGGTAGCTAGATTCTCTAGCTCTTGGTTTACCGCAATACGGAGAGCCTGAAACGTTCTGGTGGCGGGGTGGGTTTTGCTTCCGGCTCTCCTTCCCACGGCCTGCTCGACGGCTTTGGCGAGTTGGGTAGTGGTGTGGAGCGGGCGAGCCTGGACGATCGCTCGCGCGATTCGCCGCGCCGCCGGCTCCTCACCGTATTTCCACAGAAGCTCGGTGAGCTCCCGTTCGTCCCACGTGTTCACGATGTCGGCAGCGGTGAGCCGCTGATCCGGACTGAAACGCATGTCCAGCGGCCCCTCGCGCTGAAAGCTGAAGCCACGTTCGGCCTCTTCGAGCTGGAAGCTGGAAATCCCCAGGTCGAACAGGACGCCGTGCACCGGCGCGAAGTCGAGCTCTCGGCAGATGCGCTCCACCTCGGTGTAGCTCCCTTCGACCAACCGCACGCTGTCGCCGAACTCGCGGAGCCGCTCAGCGGCGACCTCGAGCGCCTGCCGGTCGATGTCGATGCCCAGGAGAACGCCGCCGGGTTGCGACGCGCGCAGGATGGCCTCTGCATGTCCGCCCGTGCCTACCGTACAATCGACGTAGCGTCCGCCGGGCTGCACGTTGAGCGCCTGCAGCACTTCTTGGACCATGACCGGCGTGTGGAGGACCGTCATCGTCGCCATCATTGCCTTGGTTCGAGCGACTCCAATACCGGCTCCAACTGCTCGTCGGCCTGCGCCAGATACGCCTCCAGCGCTTCGGGCGACCAGATTTCGAGGCACTCCCCCGCGCCGATCACCACGACATCGCGTTCGAGCCCTGCGTAGCGGCGCAGCGCAGGCGGGATCAAAATCCGCCCCTGCGCATCGACTTCGACTTGATGGCAGCGCGAGAAGACCGCCCGGCGCACCAAGCGTCCCTTCAGCCGGGTCACCGGCTCCTGCAGATAGACTTGCGCCTGCTCCTCGAAGGCGGCCATGGTGAACACCCTCACACAGCGATCGGGTGAGCCCTGCGACAGCACGACCCCTTGCCGGAACGCGTCTCTGTACCTCGGAGGGACAGGAACGCGTCCCCGGTCGTCCATCGAGTACTCGAAGGTCCCCAGGAACGGCACCACTCACCATCCGTGTGTGTTCGACCCTGGCCAACCCGCCACTTTCTCCCACAAGCTCCCACAGCTTACCACTCGATGCCAGTCTGTCAAGGGGGTTTCCCCACCGATTCCCCACGTATCTTCGAGCCGATGCCAGTCTTCCCGGCGGCCTGCCCCCGCGGGAGCACAAACTCCGCGATCCGCGCGGACGCTTCACCACGTCGGCGCGGTAAGATGGCCCCGATGGAGATCCGTGCCGCCATCCTGACCACGAGCGACCGGGGCAGCCGCGGGGAACGCGAAGACACCAGCGCCCTCGCCATCCGGGAGCTCCTCGCCGGCATCGGCGCCGCCATCGTGCGCTACGAAGTCGTGCCCGATGAACGCGAGGTCATCGCCGACCGTCTGTGCGCCTGGGCCGATTCGGGGCTCATCGACCTCATCGTCACCACCGGCGGCACCGGACTCGGCCCCCGCGACGTGACGCCCGACGCGACGCGGGATGTGGTGGACCGTGAGGCGCCCGGCATCGCCGAAGCCATGCGGGCGGAAGGGCTGCGTCACACGCCGATGGCGATGCTCAGCCGAGCTACGGCGGGGACGCGCGGGCCGTGCCTCATCGTCAACCTTCCGGGAAGCGAGAAGGGCGTCCGGGAAAGTCTCTCCGCCGTGCTTCCCGTGCTCCCGCACGCCGTCGAGCTGCTTCGCGGCCACACGGAGCACGGGTCGACCTGACAGTGACAGCCCTCGAAGCGGAACGACCGAAGCCCGTCACACGAGCCTTCGCCGCCTCGACCGGAGTTGACCGAATGCGCATCGACATCCTGACACTCTTCCCCGAGCTGTTCGCCGGCCCCTTTGACCACTCGATCGTTGGACGGGCGCGACAGGAAGGGCTCGTCGACATCGCCTTCCACAACATCCGCGACTGGGCAACGGACCGACATCACATCGTCGACGACTACCCCTACGGCGGCGGCCCCGGCATGGTGCTGAAGCCGGAGCCGATCTACGCGGCGGTGGAGGCGGTGCAAGCCATGGCCGAACCTTCGGGCACGGTCCTGCTCCTGACCCCACAGGGGCGCGTGCTCACGCAGGACCTGGTGCGCGACCTGGCGGCTCGCTCCCGGCTGCTTTTGATCTGCGGACACTACGAGGGCTTCGACGAACGGGTGCGCGAGGGGCTCGCGGACATCGAGATCAGCGTCGGTGACTACGTGCTCTCCGGCGGAGAGCCGGCGGCCATCGTCCTCACCGACGCCATCGTCCGGCTGATTCCGGGCGCCCTGGGGGGCGAGTATTCGGCTACGGAGGAGTCACACGCGCAGGGCTTGCTCGAGTATCCGCACTACACGCGCCCACCCGAATTCCGGGGCCGCCGCGTGCCCGAGGTGCTGCGTTCGGGCCACCACGCCGAAATCGCGCGTTGGCGGCGCCGGCAGAGCGTCTTGCGCACGGCCCTGCGGAGGCCCGACCTTCTCGCTCGGGCGCGCCTCACCGACGAAGATCGGCGCCTCTTGGAAGAGGACCTACGGACGTTGAACGCGCCGCACCCTGCGAGTTGACCACGGACCGAACGGTCGATAGAATGCAGCGCGTTCCGCCGGAGGGCGGCATTTCTTTGTCACGAGGTGGCGCCATTTACGCGATCCTGCGCACCGGAGGCCGACAGTTCCGTGTCGAGGAGGGCCGCACGGTTCGCGTCCCGCGCATCGAGGCCGAGGAGGGCGCGCGTGTGGAACTTCCCGACGTGCTCCTGCTCGCGCGTGACGGCGGCGACGTGACCGTTGGTTCTCCGACCGTCGAAGGCGCGCGGGTCATCGCCGAGGTCACGGCGCAGGGCCGCGACCGCAAGATTAGGGTCTTCAAGTACAAGTCCAAGGTCCGCTACCGCAGGACGCGGGGCCATCGCCAGCGCTTCACCGAGCTGCGTATCGAGCGCATCCTGGCGCCGGGCGAGACGCTGGAAGAGGCCGCGCCGAAGCGCCAGCGCCGGACAGCGGCTGAGCCCGCGCCGGAGGCGGCAGTCGCAGAGGTGGCGGAGTCCCCGGCGGCCGAGGCCCCGTCGCCGAAGCCCCGGACCAGGAGGCCGCGTGCGGCGGCGACGGAGTCGACCGAGGGTGCGGCCACCGAACGGCCAAAGCGGACGCGCACCAAGCAAACGGAGGAATCCCCCGAAGGGGGTGAGTGAGTCATGGCACACAAGAAGGGTGGCGGGAGCACCAAGAACGGCCGCGATAGCAACGCGAAGCGCCTCGGCGTGAAGCGCTACGACGGCCAGATCATCCCGGCGGGCACGATCATCGTGCGGCAGCGGGGCACGCGCATCCACCCTGGCGTGAACGTCGGTGTGGGCCGGGACCACACGCTGTACGCGCTGGTGCACGGCGCTGTGAAGTTCGAGCCGTACGCGAAGGGCCGGCGTAAGCAGGTGAGCGTCTACCCGGTGACAGCGTAGGACCCGCCATGAAGCCAAAGATTCACCCCGAATACGGCGAAGCCACCGTGCACTGCGCGTGCGGCAACACGTTCACCACCCGCTCGACGAAGAAATCCATCCACGTCGAGGTGTGTTCCGCCTGCCATCCGTACTTCACCGGTCAGCAACGCATCGTCGACACGGCGGGCCGCGTCGAGCGCTTCATGCGGCGCTACGGCATGACCGAGGAACAGACCGCCGAGAAGGCCTAAGCCCAACACAACGTATTGCGCGCGAGCGCCCCTGGATTGGGGCGCTTCGCCATCTGTGAGGCCGGCGACGCGGCAGCGGCCGACGCCGTATGATGGTCCTGCCATGAATCAGACCGCCGGCCTCGCCGCGGCACAGGCGAGATTTCCTCAGATCTTTCGCGCCCTGCGACACCGCAACTACCGGCTGTTCTTCATCGGGCAAAGCATATCTCTCACTGGCACCTGGATGCAGACGATCGCGCAGGCGTGGCTCGTACTTCAGATCACCGATTCCAAAGCGGCCCTCGGGACTGTCGCCATGCTCCAGTTTCTCCCCATCACGGTGCTGGTGCTCTTCGCAGGCGTGATCGCGGACCGATTGCCCAAGCAACGATTCCTCGTGGCCACGCAGACCCTGGCCGCAGCTCAGGCGGCGACGCTCGCGGCGCTGGTGTGGAGCGGGTACGTAGAGCTGTGGCACGTGTACGCGCTCGCGCTCGTTTTGGGAATCGCGAACGCCTTTGACCAGCCCACGCGGCAGGCGTTCGCCGTGGAGATGGTGGGGAAGGACGATCTCCAGAACGCGATCGCACTCAATTCGGGCTTGTTCAATGGAGCGCGCCTGGTCGGCCCCGCCGTGGGAGGGTTCGTCATCGCCATCGTCGGCGTCCGGGGTGCCTTCCTGGCGAATGCCGTCAGCTTCGTGCCGGTCATCGTCGCATTGCTGCTCATCGATCCGCGGACGCTGCACAGGTCCGGTGCGACGGCTCCTCATCGCTCGAATCCCGTCGGGGCCGTTCTCGAGGGCTTGCGTTATGTCTCGCGCACGCCGCCGGCACTGATGGTGGTGCTGTTGCTCGCCTTCATCGGAACCTTCGGCTACAACTTCACCGTCGTTCTGCCGTTGATCGACCGCTACGTGCTCCACAGTGGCGCCGTGGGTCTGGGGTTCATGACCGCGGCTGTGGGAATGGGCGCCCTGCTGGCGGCGTTGACGTTGGCGTCGCAGCGGCGCCCTTCGACTGCGGCGATGCTCGGCGGCGCGCTGGCGTTCGGCGTCGCGCTGGGCGGCGTGGCGATGAGCCGGTGGTTCCCTGTGACCATCGCCCTCCTGATCGCCCTCGGCATCGCAGGAACCTTGTTCACGGCCACGGCCAACGCGACCCTCCAGCTCTCCACGCCCGATCACCTGCGCGGCAGGGTCATGTCCCTTTACATGTTGCTCTTCACAGGCTCCACGCCCATCGGCGGCTACCTGACCGGACGAATGGCTGAACACCTCGGCGTCGCGGAAACGGTGAGCATCGAAGCAGCGCTGTGTCTCGCTGGATTCGCGATGGGTGCGCTGTACTACGCAACCCATCGCCGCGGGCTCACCGCCAGCGCCGAATCCCCTGCCCCGGATGCGTTCCTGACGCGCGCGGGCCTGGGGCCCCGCTGATTCGCCCCGCGGCGAGCCAGTACACTGAGGCGTGGAACGAGAGCCCCGGCTCCTGCTCGATGTGGCGGTGGCCCTCGCCATCGCGCTGTCCGCGGGCTGGCTCGCGTCACGCCTCCGACTCTCGTCCATCGTCGGCTACGTCGTCGCCGGCGTCATCATCTCCCCCTTCACGCCGGGCTTCGTCGGCGACGCCGAACGCCTCCGCCTCATCGCCGACATCGGCGTGGTGCTGCTGCTGTTCTCCATCGGTGTGCAGTTTTCCGTCTCCGATCTCGCCCGGCTCGGGGCCCGGCTCGCCATCGCCGCGAGCGCGCAGGTCGCGACGATGTTCGTGCTGGGCTGGGCTCTCTTTCGAGCCTTCGGGCTTTCCAACGACGAAGCCTTGTATCTCGGCGCCGCCGTTTCCATCAGCAGCAGCGTCGTGCTCGTCCGCATGCTGTCGGGGGAGGGCGAAGCGGCGACCGAACACGGCCGCGTGGCCATCGGCTGGGCCGTGGTCCAGGACCTCGCGGTGGTCGTGCTCATCACGATGTTGGCCACGCTCACCGAGGGCGAAGGGGCGCTCGACCTGACACGGCAGATGGCCTTCGCCGGGCTGAAGGCCGTCGGCTTCGTGGTAGGTGTTCTCTTCGTCGGCGTACGGGTCGTGCCGTGGTTCCTCGACCAGATCGCCGCGGAGCGTTCGCGCGAACTGTTCTTTCTCGCCATCGCCGCGCTGATCATTGGGACGGCCCTCGCCTCCGACTACATGGGGCTATCGCTGGCGTTGGGAGCGTTTCTCGCCGGCATCGTCGTCTCCGAATCCGACCTCTCGTACCGCGTCCTAGGCGACCTCCTCCCGACGCGGGACGTCTTCGCCGTCCTGTTCTTCGTCTCCGCCGGCATGCTGGTCGACCCGAGCGTCATCGTCGACGAATGGCCGCTAGTGCTGCTCACGGCGGCGGCGATCGCGCTCGCGAAACCCGGGGTGACGTACGTCCTAACGCGAGGAGCCGGACGCAGCACGAGCGTAGGAGTACTCGCCGCCGCGCTCCTGGTGCCGGCGGGTGAGTTCTCGTTCGTGCTCGTGCGTGATGGCCTCCAGCGAGACGTCATCGACGAGCGGGTGTTTGGCGTCGCGCTGGCGGCCTCCGTCCTGTCCATCGTGGTGAGCCCCGCGTTGGTCGGGGGCGCGCGCCAGTGGGTCACCCGCGCGTGGCGCGCGATTCCGCCTCCCGCGCCCGCGGCCGTCGATCCCCCTGCACGCATTGGCCGGAGGGCCGTTATCTGCGGCTTCGGCCGGGTCGGCCAGATCGTCGCCACCATTCTCGCCAACCGCTTCCAGGCGCTGGTCGTCGAAGAGGACCGGCGGCTGGCGAACGACGCCCGCCAGCGGGGCTTCCAGGTGCTGGAAGGGCCGCCCGCGAGCCCCTCGGTCCTCGACCGGATGGACCTCGGGAACGCGCGGGTGTTGATCGTGACCCTGCCCGACCCCTTCACGACGCGCCTGCTCGTCGAGCGGGCGCGCGCCATCAACCCCCACATCGATGTCGTGGCGCGAGCGGCGCTCCCATCCGAGGCCGAAAAGCTGTACGAAGCCGGCGTCACCGAGGCGGTGGTGCCGGACGACGAGGTCGCCCTCGAGCTTGCGCGGCACTCGCTGCATCGCTTCGGGCTGTCCGCGCCCGAGGCGTTGGCAGCGATTCAAGGCTATCGCGCCCGGTTGCGCGAACGGCGGCTGTGAGCGTCAGTCGAGGGGGTTGAAGAAGCATGACCGCGCGCCGGTATGACAGACGCCCTTCCCCAGCATCTTGACCCGCACCAGCAACGCGTCCTCGTCGCAGTCGGCCGCGATGGAGCGCACCTCGAGATAGTCACCCGAGGTCGCGCCCTTGTGCCAGAGCTCCTGACGGCTGCGGCTCCAGAACACGACCTGTCCCCGCTCGCGCGTCGCCTGGAGCGACGCCTCGTTCATCCAGCCGAGCATGAGGACGTCGCCCGTCTCGTCGTCCTGGATGATCGCGGGAATCAGGCCACGGTCGTCGAACTTCAGCGGCAAGGGCCACGCTCCTTCTTGTGATGTCGATGCTTCAGAGCCGCACCGGGATACCTCGAGCGGCCATGTATTCCTTCGCCTCCCGGATGGTAAACGTCCCGAAGTGGAAGACGCTCGCCGCGAGCACGGCGTCAGCCTTTCCCTCGACCACGGCGTCCACCATGTGCTGCGGGTGTCCACAACCCCCGCTGGCGATGACCGGCACCTCGACCGCCTCGGACACGGCGCGTGTCAACGGGAGATCGTAGCCGTCCTGGTGGCCGTCGGCGTCCATGCTCGTGAGAAGGATCTCTCCAGCGCCGAGCTCCACGACCCGCTTCGCCCACTCGACAGCATCCAGACCAGCCGGCCGACGGCCCCCGTGGGTGTACACCTCCCACTTCCCCGGGCCCACCGACTTCGCGTCGATGGCGACGACGATGCACTGGCTCCCGAAGCGGTCGGCGCACTCGGCGACGAGCCCGGGGTCCGCGACGGCCGCCGTGTTGAGCGATACCTTGTCCGCGCCCAGTTCGAGCAGTCGCCGCACGTCGTCCGCCGAGCGCACGCCGCCGCCTACGGTGAAGGGAATGAAGACCTGGTCCGCGGTGCGCTCGACCATGTCGTACACCGTCTGCCGTTCGTCGGACGACGCCGTGATGTCGAGGAACACCAGCTCATCGGCCCCCTGCGCATCGTAGAACGACGCCAGTTCCACAGGGTCGCCGGCGTCCCGCAGATCGACGAACGACACGCCCTTGACGACGCGCCCTCGGTCGACGTCGAAGCAGGGAATGACGCGCTTGGTCAGCATCGGTTCGCGGCCGTGGGGCCTTTGGCAGCGCTACGCATGCCTCATGGTACCGGACGCGCCGCAACGGTCGCGACGTTACGGCGTCGTTCCTGCTAAGCTCCCAGTGCATGGTCTACGATCGCATGTCCGACCAACCCGCGTTCACCACGGGCGGCGAGACGTACATGCGGGTGCCCCGCATCGACGCGTCGGACCAGCTCCGCGCCGCGCGTCCCGACGTCGTGGTCGTCGGCGCCCCCGTCGACTGGGCGACGACCCACCGGCCCGGCGCCCGCTTCGGGCCGAAAGCGATCCGAACGGCATCCAACCTGCGCCGGGGCGCATACCACCTGGCCCTCGAGGTTTACCCGTTCAAGACGCTGCGCGTGTTTGACTACGGCGATGCGGAGATGGCGCCGGGGGACATCGAGCGCAGCCACGCGGCTATCAAGCGCAAGGTACGAGAAATCGTCGACGCCGGGGCCATTCCCATCGTCCTCGGCGGCGATCACTCCATCACGTACCCATCAGCGTCGGCCGTCGCCGAAGCGCTGGGTCCGGGGACGGTCGGCGTCATTCATTTCGATGCGCACGCGGATACCGCCGACGAGGCATGGGGGGTCGCGCTCAGCCACGGGACGCCCATGCGGCGCCTCATCACCAGCGGGGCCGTGCCTGGCCCCAATTTCGTGCAGATCGGCCTTCGTGGCTACTGGCCTCCGGACGACGTCTGGCGCTGGATGCGCGAGCAGGGCATGCGCTGGCACCTGATGGAGGAAATCGAGCGCGAGGGGCTGGACCGCGTGCTGGACCGTGCGCTGGCGGAGCTCGCCGAGCACGCTTCCCGCATCTACGTCTCGGTCGATATCGACGCGCTCGACCCGGGGTTCGCGCCGGGCACGGGAACACCCGAGCCGGGCGGCCTCACGCCACGGGAGCTCTTGCGCGCCATCCGGCGCATCGCCCTCGAAACGAACGTCGTGGCGATGGACGTGGTCGAGGTGGCACCGCCATACGACGGACCCGCAGGTGTGACTGCGGAGGTCGCGCATCGCGTCCTGCTGGAGGCCCTCAGCGCCCTCGCCCATAGAAGGGACGGCAGGACGCCCGGTCCCGTCTCGGGCTCCTAGAGGTCGGGCGGTGCGCCGGGTGAACGGAAATGGCGTCGCTCCCACTTGGCGAAGAGCCATACGCCGACCGCAGCGGCCGCCAGCGGGATGAGCGCTAGCGCCGGGTGAATGGCGAGCAAGATGAGGGTGGACGCCAGCACACCGAGGAGCAGGCCGAGTGCCAACATGGGCCAGAACAGGATCGTGAACGCCGCCCAGGTGAGGATCAGCACCTGGGAGCAGCCACCTGGCTCGCGCGATCGTGGCTCCTGCTCGTAGTAGATGCCCATGTCGTACCGCCCGCATCGTAGCAGACGCGGTCGCCATCCGGTCGGGCTGAGGGAGATGTCATCGTGCGATTCGCCGCCATCGTGCTCGCGGCGGGCCGCTCCGAACGGATGCAGCAGCCCAAGGCGCTCCTACCCTGGGGTGACGGCCCGCTGATCGCTTACCAGATCGCAGCGCTGGCCGCAGCAGGATGCCGCCCGATCATCGTCGTCCTGGGCCACGATGCGGACGCCATTCTGCCTTTCGTGTCTCACCCGGCGGCAGAAGTGGTCTTCAACCCGCGCTACGCGGAGGGCCGGGCTTCGTCGCTGCGCGCCGGGGCGCAGGCCGTGCCGGACGAGACTGAAGCGGTCGTGGTGCTCAATGTGGACCAACCCCGCCCCTCCGAGGTGATCGCCCGACTGCTGGCGGAGCACGAGGCAGCAGGGGCGCCCATCACGCAGCCCGCGTATCGCGGCCGCCGGGGCCACCCGGTCGTGATCAGCGCCGCGCTTCTCGCCGAGCTCCGCCAGGTCACCGACGAATCGCTCGGCCTGCGCGCCGTCCTCCGCGCCCACGCGACGGAGACGCGTCTCGTCCCCATCGACGACCCGGTCGTTACGGTGGACCTGAACACGCCGGAGGACGTGTCCACTGCCAGGCCCCTCTTCGGTCTCCCCGAGCGCTAGGGCCGCGCCTCCGGCGCGGGGACTAGTAGTGGATGAGCGCGTGGACGTCCCAGCGGGTGAGCCGCTGCATGCCTCCGAGGTCATCGAGCACGACAAGAAAGAGCATCGCGACGACCTCGGCGCCGAGCATCTCAATGAGGCGGGCAGCGGCTTCTGCTGTGCCGCCCGTCGCGAGCAGATCGTCCACCAGCGCCGCGCGCTGGCCCGGCCGTAGGCCGTCGACGTGAATGTCGAGCTGACCCTGACCGTATTCGAGCGCGTATTCGACCGACATGCGCTCGGCTGGCAGCTTGCCGGCCTTGCGCACCGGTACGAACGGCACGCGCATGTTGTAGGCCAGCGGCGCGCCGAAGATGAAGCCCCGAGACTCGATCCCGACGATGGCGTCGACCCGACGGGGACGGAGGTACGCGGTGAAGTCGTCGATGACCTGACGGAAGGCCGCCGCGTCCTGCAACAAGGGGGTGATGTCCCGGAAGAGCACCCCGGGTTGGGGGAAATCCGGCACGTCGCGAATGAGCGATCGCAGGTCGAGCCGCGCCGCGTGGCGATCGCCGTCAGACACCAGTCGACACTCCGATGACTCGCCCAAGCCCGAACGTCAGCGCGGCGGCCGCGGCTGCGATGCCGAGCTGGCGCAGGCCGCTGGCCAGCGCGTTCCGTCCGGTGAACAGAGACAACGCCGCCCCTACGCCGAACACGGCGATGGCGCTCAGGACGCCGCTGGCGACCACGAACGGCAGGCTCGCGCTGGCGCCGAAGAAGAACGGGATCACCGGCACGAGGGCCCCCAGCGCGAACGCCACGAACGACCCGATGGCCGCGCCCCAGGGCGACCCGAGCTCGCCCGGATCGAGCCCCAGCTCCTCACGGACCATCGTGTCGAGCGCCGATTCGGGGCTCGCCATGAGGCGGTCAGCCATCGCCTCCGCTTCCTCCTGCGGCACGCCCTTCACCCGGTAGATGAGCGCGAGCTCGCGGCGTTCCTCCTCGGGCGCCACGGCGAGCTCGTCGCGTTCAAGCTCGATCTGGCGCTCGAACAGCTCACGCTGGGCGCGCATCGAGACGTACTCGCCCGCCGCCATCGAGAACGCCCCGGCGAGCAATCCGGCCAGACCAGCGAGCAACACGAACTTCCCTTCCGTCTGGGCGCCGGCGAATCCCATGACGAGCGACGTGTTGGACACGAGCCCGTCGCTCACGCCGAACACCGTGGCCCGGAGCGTCCCGCTGGTGCCTCGACGATGCCACGGCTCTCGGGCGGCGATCTCTTCGGGCGGCGCGGGCGCCGTGCGGCTCAGCGTCGCGAGCGTCCGGGCGTGTTTGCGCTCGTCGGGGGCGAGCGCCTGCGCCGTGGCGTCCTGGGACATGTAGTCCTGATACCCTGTCGCCTCCATCGTCCGGACGATGGGAAGCACGGCATCGACACCGAAGCGGCGTGCCAGCCAACCAATGGCGCGGACACGGAAACTCGGGGCCGACGGGGCGACGGTCACGCCCAGCTCGCGGAGCTTCTCGCGCCAGACGGACGCGTGGCGGTCTTCCACCTCCGCCAGCTCCTCGAACACGCGCGCCCGGGCCGGGTCCGGCTCAACGGACGCCAGAAGGCGGTAGAGCGCGCCGCCGTCGATTTCCCCCTGGAGGTTGCGGGCGAGGCGCCGAACCTCGTCGTTCGTTGATTCCTTCCGACTCGCTGCCGGTGTCTGCTGCGCTGACATGGCGCTTGCATGGTAGCTATGCGACGGGAGCGCTGAAAAGTGCCACACGTAGTGCGGTCGTCATGCTACAGTGTCGTGACGAGGAGCACCGCAGGATGTTCTTGTTCCCCCGTCCGGACCACATCGCCGTTGTCGAACTCTTCGGGCCCATAACCGGTGGCCACCGGGTCGCCGAGCTCGTTCGCATCGTGAGCGATCTCGAGCGCAATCTGACGGCGCGTGCCGTCCTGGTCGATGTCGACTGTCCCGGCGGCAGCGTCGCGGGCTCGGACCACCTGCATCTGGCCTTGCGGCGCCTCGCGGCTCAGAAGCCGGTGGTGGCGTTCGTGCGAGGCATCGCGGCGTCGGGAGGCTACCTCGCCATCTGCGCCGCCCGCCGCATCGTCGCGCTGCCCACGGCGGTCATCGGCTCCATCGGCGTCCTCTCGATGCGGCCCATCGTGAGTGACCTGCTCGCGCGTCTGGGCGTTCGTATGACCGTCCACAAACGGGGGCAGTACAAGGACATGTGGTCGCCCTTTCGCGAGCCCACGAAGGAAGAAGAGGCGCGGGAACAGGCGCTGCTCGACGAGTTCTACGAGCGCTTCGTCCATTCGGTGGCGGAGGCGCGCGGATTGGCCGATGAGCGCGTCCGCGCGATCGCGACGGGTGAAGTCTTTACCGGAGCCAAAGCGCTCGAGGCTGGCCTTATCGACGAGACGGGCGACTACGAGACGGCGGTCGCGGCCGCCATGCGACTGGGCGCCGTGGACCGGCGGCTGGTGACCTATCGCCCTCGCCGGACGCTGCGAGAGCGGCTGCTCGGTGCGTTCGCCTCGGAGATGAGCCTCGCGTTGGAGGACGCACTCTGGCGCAGCGCCTACGGCGCCATCGAATTCATGGACCCGCGACGGGACGTGCGCTGATGGCGCCGCTTTACAGTCTCTTTACGGGGCGGTCACACGCACGCGACGACGGCGCCGGAAAATGAGACACGGGAATGACGAGCGAACGACCGGGAGGGCGTGACTGACATGAACCGAACGACCTGGCTTCTTGCACCGCTGATCGTCGTCAGCATGCTCGCTGGCGCAGGCGTGGTCATCGGCGTGGACCGCCTCACTGAGGAGGAGACCAAGGCGCCAGCGGCGACCGCAACCGTCAGCGAGACGAGCGGCGGCCCATCGGAGGCGGCGCCGCCCCAGGTGGCCGACCTCTCGTCGTTGTACGACCGCGTGCGGCCGTCGGTCGTGCTCATTCGCGGGGAGCGGGAGGGGCTGGGCGGTCTGCCCAACGCTCAGGGCACGGGCACCGGACTCGTCCTCGACACCGACGGACACATCTTGACGAACGATCACGTGGTTCGCGGCTTTGACCAGGTCTTCATCGCTTTCTCAGACGGCACCGAGGTCCAGGGCGACGTGCTCGGTCGAGACCCCGGCAACGACCTCGCCGTCGTGCGCGCGCGAGACGCCGGTGAGCTCCTGAAGCCGGCTGAGCTGGGCGATTCCTCCCAGGTGAAGGTCGGCCAGCCGGTGGTCGCCATCGGCAACCCGTTCGAGCTGGAAGCGACGATGACCGCCGGCATCATCAGCGGTCTGAACCGAACGCTTCCGTCCAGTGCGAACGGACGGCCCATCCGTGGGCTGATCCAGACTGACGCCGCGGTCAACCCGGGCAACTCCGGAGGACCGCTCCTCACCCTGGACGGTAAGGTCATCGGGATCAACACCGCGGTCGAGAACCCGTCGGGCGGCAACTTCTTCGTGGGCATCGGGTACGCCGTGCCCATCAATACCGCCAAGCGCTTCCTCCCGAAGCTCATCGCCGGCGAAACGGTCGCTCATCCTCGCCTCGGCATCTCCGGCGACACGGTCACGCCACGCCTCGTCGAGCAGTTCGATCTCCGGGTCGAGAAGGGCGTGCTCGTGGCCGACGTCGCGCGCAACAGCGCGGCCGACGACGCCGGCCTTCGCGAAGGCGACGTGATCGTGGCGCTCGACGGTCAGCCCATCGAGACGTTCGACCAGCTCGCCGACGCCATCGACGCGAAGGAAGTCGGGGACGAGGTCACGATCACGGTGAATCGCGACGGCGAGGAGCTCGAGCTCAGGGCGACGCTGCGCGACTGGGACGCCCAGGCCTGACCCTGTCCCCTGTCCGAAGTGACCCTTCTGGGCTAGGATCGCTCCGTACGATCTCGAGCCCGGGGGCTCCGTGGACCAGACCGTGTTGAACACCCTGCGCGCCGTCTGCGCCGAGCCGTACGGCTTCTGGCTCGATAGCGCGCTCCCCGACGGACGGTCGGGCACAAGGTCGTTCTGGGGCGCCGACCCGGCGGTCATCCTCCGGAGCGACCGCACGGGGATCGAGGTCGAGTGGAAACACCGCGCCCTCCAGCGTCTCAGCGGTGACCCGTTCGACATCCTGCGGTCGCTCCTCGAAGAGCGCGCCGGCAAGGGCGTTGCCGTGGGATACCTCGGCTACGGCCTCAAGCGCCACATCGAGCGCCTGTCCGACAGAGCCGTCGATGACCTCGGCATGCCCGAGTGCCATATCGCGTTCTACGACCGCATCTACACCATCGACCCGCGCTCGATCGCACCTTCTCCGCCCGTTCTCGGTTTGCCTCCCGCGTTCTACGGTCTGCGGTCGACCTTCACGCGCGAAGCGTACGAGGCCGCCGTCCGATGCGCGCTCGCCCATATCCGCGCGGGCGACGTCTACCAGGTCAACCTGTCGCAGCGATTCGAGACGCCGTGCGTCCGGGACGAGTTCGATACCTACCTGCGGCTCCGCGCGCAGGCTCCGGCCCCGTTCGCCGCGTTCCTGCGCTACCCGGGGTATGTCGTGATGTCGTGCTCCCCGGAACGCTTCCTGCGCTACGAGCCGGCGCACCGCCTCGTCGAGACACGCCCCATCAAGGGCACGCGGCCTCGCGGGCCGGGTCCGCGATCGGACCGGGCGCTGGCGCAGGAACTGCTCTCGAGCGCCAAGGATCGCGCCGAGAACGTGATGATCGTCGACCTGGAGCGAAACGACCTCGGTCGCGTCGCAGAGATAGGCAGCGTCCGCGTCGACGGCCTGTGCGAGCTGGAGTCGTTCCCAACGGTGCACCACCTCACCTCGACGGTGCGCGCTCGTCTTCGCCCGGATCGCGACGTTGTCGACCTGCTCCGGGCGACGTTCCCCGGCGGCTCCGTCACGGGCGCGCCCAAGATCCGGGCGATGGAGCTGATCGATGAGATCGAGCCCGTGGCCCGCGGCGTCTACACTGGTGCCATCGGCTATCTCGAACCCGGGGGCACGATGGATCTGAACATCGCGATCCGCACCGTGGTCGCGAGGGACGGCATGGCCTGGTTCCACGTTGGCGGGGGCATCGTCGCCGATTCCGATCCGGCCCAGGAATACGAAGAGACGCTGCACAAGGGGGCGGCGCTGGCCCGCGCCCTCCTGGGCGAAGGGCCGTGAGCCTCGCGTACCTGAACGGCCAGCTCGTACCCGCGGACCGCGCCTTCGTCCAGGCGGACGATCGCGGTTTGCTCCACGGACGCGGGCTGTTCGAAACGTTTCGCGCTCGCGGCGGACGTGTCCTCGCCATCGAACGTCACGTCGAACGGCTGCGGAGCGGCGCAACCCTGCTGGGCATCCCGCTCTCCCTCTCGCCGCCGGAGCTCGAGCGCGCCGTCGCCGACCTCACGAGGCGACTAGACCAGCCCGACGCGCGCGTGCGACTCACCGTCTCGGCCGGGATCGAGGGTGGCCCGCCGACGACGCTCCTGACCGCGAAACCGGCCACCGACTATCCGCCGTCACTGTACGAACAGGGAGCGTCCGCGGTGTTCGCGACCGTCCGCCGGAACGAGACGTCGCCGCTCTGTCGGGTAAAGTCGCTGAACTGCCTCGATAACGTCCTCGCGCGGGAAGAGGCCCGCGCGCGTGGCGCCGACGAGGCGCTGTTGCGCAACATGCGCGGGCGGCTCGCCGAGGGCGCGTTCACCAACGTCTTCGTGGTGAAGGACGGTGAACTTCTGACGCCAGCCGTCGCGGACGGCGCGCTTCCTGGCGTCGCGCGGTCCATCGTCTTCGACCTCGCGGCGGCGCTCGGCCTGCGGGCACGCGAGGCGTCGCTGCGACCCGTCGACCTCATGCGCGCGGACGAGGCATTCCTCACGAACGCCATCGCGGGGGTCTTGCCGCTGACGCGCGTCGAGGGGCGCGCCATCGGCGCGGGGCGCCCCGGACCGGTGACACAGACGTTGCGCGCGGCCTACGACGGAGCGCTCACTCGGCGAGGGCCTGCTCGATAAGCGTCTGGAAGGTCTGGAGCGGCTGCGCCCCGACGACTCGTTTGCCGTTGATGAAGAACGTGGGTGTGCCGGTCACCCCTGCTCGAAGCCCGTCACGCAGGTCGGCGTCGACTTCGCCGTTGTACTTCTGGCTGTCCAGACACTCCGCGAACGCCTCGGCGTCGAGCCCCAATTCCTCGGCGTACCGCTTCAGATCGGGCACACCCAGCGCCTGCTGGTTCGAGAAGAGGACGTCGTGGTACTCCCAGAACTTTCCCTGATCGTCGGCGCACTCGGCAGCCATGGCCGCATTCCGCGCGTTCGGGTGAATCTGGTCCAGGGGGAAGTCCCGGTACACGAATCGGACGCGGTTGCCGTACTGCGCCATCAGTTGCGGCAACGTTTGCTGGAAGAAGCGGCCGCAGTACGGACACTGGAAATCACTGAATTCAATGATCGTGACCGCAGCGTCATCGGGGCCGCGGGCGGGGTCATCATCGACGCTCACGTCGACGACCGCCGGAGCCGTCGGCTGGGCCGCCGCCGGCTGTGCGCTTTGCGCAGCCGCTGGGAGCGCAGTGGCGGCCGGTTCGTCATCCATCACCTCGCGCGTGTAGAACCCCGCGAAGAACATGCCCGCGGCGAACAGGCTCACGGCAGCCGCGATCCCCGCCGAGGTCAGGTAGATCCGGCTCAGCGATGGGACAGCGCGCTGCGACCGTGGCGGCGGAACGTCGTCAGCGCTACCGGCCACGAAGGCGCTACGCGCAGGCGGTTTGTCCTCCGCCACCGGAACGTCGGGCCCGCCAGAGGGCTGAGGCTCGGGCGGTGAAACGGGTTCGGTGACCTGCGGCGACTCCTCGGCGCGAGGCCCATACTCCTCGCGTTCCTGTTCCATCGCGCACCTCGGCGGGGAGAACCAGCGGCGGGGTTGACACCTTAGTGTATCCCCGCCGCTTGAGCTCCTCCAGTCACACCCGACAACGCTCGCCCGGCGTTGCCGTTACGTCGATTACCGCAACTCGTACATGACGTTCACGGTGACGACGACTTCGAGCTCTCCGGGCTGGATCGGCGTCCCCGTATCCGCTTGCACCGCCTCCCGAGCGAAGGGGATGGGCGGTGGCGGGAAGCCCGATACCGACTCGCTGACGCTCACCACGTCGCCTAGCTCGACACCGCCCGCATCGGCGAGCGTTTCCGCTTTTTCGCGCGCGTTCTCCATGGCGAGCCGCCGGGCCTGGTCCTGGAGTTCCGACGGGTCATCGATGGTGAACCGGAGGCTCTGCACTTGCGCCGCATCTCCACCCGCGGCGACGGCGGCGTCGATCACGTCGCCGGTCGCGTCGATATCTCGGATCTTCGCGGTAACGATATTGGTGACGCGGTAGCCGCGGAGACGCTGCTTACCGTCCTCATAGTCGTACTGCGGCTCGATGCTGAGGTGCGTGGTCTGGACATCCTTCTCATCCACGCCGTTGTCCTTCAGCGCGTCGATCATGGCGTTCATCGCCTGCGCGGCGCGCTCTCGCGCCTCCGCCACGCTCGCCGCCTCGTGGGACACGCCCAGCGTGACTTCGGCGACGTCGGGCGACCCGGTCACCCGGCCCTCGCCGGTCACCGTGACGCCAGCCTGCTGCTGCGGCTGCTGGATCACGGTCTCCTCGGTGCAGCCCACCGCCGCGAACGCGATGGCCGCCAGTGCGGCGCCCACGACCATCAGTTTTCCGCTCATCGCATCGCTCCTTCCTGGCATCGGGCCCGGAAGCACACCTAGCGTGCGCCCGAGCGTCTCCGGTACACGAGGGCCAACCAGACCAGGAACGCTACGGCCGTCGCGCCCGCGACTCCTTCCGCCACGCGCAGCGCGAGACGTCCGCCGTCATCGCGCTCCTCGGCCGGCTTCGGCGTTCGGGCCTCCTCTGGGGGCACGGCGCCGGCCATGTCTTCGGCCGCGGGCGAGGCGGTCGGTTCCGCCTCCGCCGCTCCCATGGCGGGTGCCGCCACCTCGGGCGTCCCCTCGGCGAACGTGCGCGCCGATTGAAGAGCAGCCTCGGGCGCCCGTTCCCCTCGCTCGCCGCCCGACGTCGCCGCGTCGTAGCCGACGAGGGCCGTGAACACCATGACGGCCGCTGCGGCCGCGAGCGCCGCGAACGGGTACCCACGACGCGCCCCCACCGAGTGGTGCCGTTCGACCATCGACGGCGTCAGGCGGAACGACCGTCGCGGCTCGACCTCGCCCAGCCCCCGCAGCGCGAGCGCCATTTCGCGCATGGCGTTGACGCTTTCCGCGCAGCGGGCGCACGACGCGAGGTGCGCCTCGACGCGGGAGGCGTCGGCGGAACGCACACCCTCGGCGAAATCGAGGAGCGCCGCCTCGCTGGGGTGTCCGGCCAAGCGCCGGCGGATGGCGTCGAACGGCGTCACGGCCCTTCCCTTCCGGTCACGTTGGACCTCTCACCGGTAGGACGAACGACGGGCATCAGGGGTTCCGGCAGACCTCGAAGGTACGCGCGGAGGCGTTCGCGCGCACGGAAGATGCGCGATTTCACCGTGCCCAGCGAGCATCCCAGGGTTTCCGCTACCTCCTCGTAGCTGAGCCCCTGCACATCGGCGAGAATGACCGCCGCCCGCTGTTCCGGCGGCAGCGTCGCGAGCGCGCGTTCGAGGCTGGCGCGCAGCTCGGCGTCAAGCGCCAGCTCTTCTGGCCCCGACGCCGGGTCCGGCACCTCGACCGCCACCGTCGCGCCCTCGACCTCTCGTTCGAGGGGTGCAGCGCCGTGACGCTTGGCTCGGCGGAGCTCGTCGATGCTGGCGTTGGTGGCGATACGCAAGAGCCACGAGCGGAACTGCCCGCCGCGGAAATCGCCGAGCCGGCGGTAGGCCGACAGGAAGGCGTCCTGGGTCGCGTCTTCCGCAGCCTCGCGGGTGCCGAGCATCCGGAGACACAGGTTGTACACCTGGCGCTGGTAACGGTCGACAAGGACGTTGAAGGCGTCGAGATCGCCGGCGCGGGCGCGCTCGACGAGGTGGACATCGCTGGCGATCGGTTGCGTCAACGGGAAGGCGCCTCGTGCTCGGTCGGGGCGCATTGTAGCAGAGGCGGGCGCTTCCCCTCTGCGCCGTCGCCCCCGGCGCAGCCGATGCTATACTTGGGACGCACATCAGCATGACGTTCGGTTCCTGGCACCCACCCGAACCCGGCGACGCCGCGACCAACGGCGGTCGCGACCCGCGAAGGGAGAGCCCGCCGCCTGAGGCGCTGCCCTCCAGCGAGCCGCTGACCGCCTACGACGCGCCGGTCACCGTCTCCTTCGCCGATCCGCCCGATTACTACACGAGCGAGCCGTTCGCCCCGGCCGCCGTGGCGGCGCCACCACGCCCGCAAACCCGGCGCCGGCGCTGGCTGCGCGAGGCGCTCGAAACGGTGGTGCTCGCCGCCGCGATCTTCTTGCTGGTCAGGGGCGCCGTGCAGAACTTCCGGGTCGAGGGCAGCAGCATGGACCCGAGCCTCGACAACGGGCAGTACCTGCTGGTGAACAAGGCCATCTACTGCAAGTGGAACCTCGAGTGCACGGGGTGGAACCTGGACCGCATTTTCCCGTTCCTGAAGAACTTCGACGGCCACATCTTCCATCCGCCCCAGCGGGGCGACGTGGTCGTCTTCCGGTTTCCGCAGGACCCCGACCGCGACTTCATCAAGCGGGTCGTCGGCATCCCGGGCGATACCGTCGAGGTGCGCGATGGCACCGTCTTCATCAACGGGCGCGCCGCCGAAGAGAACTTCATCCTGGAACGCCCGCGGTACAACTACGGGCCGGTGAAGGTGCCCGAGGGTCAGTACTTCGTGCTCGGGGACAATCGGAACAACAGCTACGACTCGCACGTCTGGGGGATGTTGCCCGAGGAATACATCATCGGGAAGGCGTGGGTCTCATATTGGCCGCTGTCGGAATTCGGCCTGGTCAACAATACCAGGCTGAAGCCGGCGGAGCCCGTGGCCACCGAGGCGCCGTGAGCGCGCCGCAGCCGGCGGCCGGTCCGCTTCGGCTCTTTCGCGAGGCCGGCGCGATTCTCGAAGGCCACTTTCAGTTGACCTCGGGCCGCCACTCCGGCCGCTATCTCGAGAAGTTCGCCCTGCTCCAGTGGGCGCGCTACACCGAGCCCCTCTGCCGCATGATCGCGGACCACTTCCGCGACGCCGGCGTGCAGGTGGTGGCAGGACCGACCACCGGCGGGATCATCCTGGCGTACGAGGTCGGACGTCTGCTGGGCGTGCGCGGCATCTTCGCCGAGAAGGACCACAACGGCGGACGCTCGTTCCAGCGCGGCTTCCGCATCGAGCCGGGCGAGCGCGTCCTTGTCGTCGACGACATCCTGACCACCGGCAGCTCCATCCGCGAGGTGCTGGACGCCGTCGCGAGGTCGGGTGGCGAGGTCGTGGGCGTCGGCGTGCTGGCCGACCGCACGGCGGGCAAGGTGGACTTCGGCGTGCCCCTCTATGCCTGCCTCTCGCTGGAGATCGAGAGCTACCCGCCCGACGACTGCCCCCTCTGCCGCGCGGGTTTGCCGCTCAAGAAGACGTAGCGAGAACATGGGTACGTGATCCTCGTCTCGGCCCGGGTGAGGCGGTTCCGACGTCGACCCTTTGCGGGCTCGTGGGCGATTTTGAGCTTCCACCGACACCAGACCTGCCACGCGTTGAACCAGTAGAAGCACCTCCCGGACCAACGAGCACACCGTGGCCAGCGCCAACGCCAGCGCCGCCGACAGTTCCATAACGGGTCTTCGGTGTGAACCATCCTCCCTGGCGGCGCCTGGCCCTTGGCCAACGTCTCACGACCCGACCGAACTGCGACACAGGGCAGCCTGGCTCGGAGACCGGCCCCCACGATGTTTGTGATTACTCCAACTCCGCGATCCGCGCGCGCAGGCTCTGCGCGCGGGCGCGGGCGTCGGCCAGCTTCTCCTCTTCCTTCGCGACGACCTCGCGCGGGGCGCGGGCGCGGAACTGCTCGTTCGCCAGCTTCGCCTCCAGCCGCGCGACCTCGGCCTCGGCGTCGGCGAGCTGCTTCGACAGGCGCGCCCGCTCGGCCTCGACGTCGAACAATCCGCTGAGCGGCACGACCACGTGCGCGTCGCGCAGCACCGCCGTCGCCACCCGCTCCCGCGGCGCCTCCGACAGGTCCGACACGATGCGCAGGGGCCGCGCGCGCGCGAGTGCCTCGATGTAGGCCGCGCCTCGCTCGATCCATGGCCGCGAGGCGTTGCCCGCGACGTACGCCTCGATGAACCGCGCCGGCTCGACCCGCTTCTCCGAGCGAATGTTACGGATAGCCCGCACCACGTCGATGACCGTCTCCACCTCGCGTTCGGCAACCTCATCATGGAAGGCGCCCTCGCCCGTGGGGTACGGTGCGACGATGAGGTCATCGGTCTTCGGCGCCGCGACGACGCCCTTCAGGTTCTGCCAGATGGCCTCCGTCACGAACGGCATGTACGGATGGAGGAGTCGGATCACCGTCTCGAGGACGGAAACCAGCACTGGTAACGGCGAAACGGCGGAGGGATCGCGCAGGCGGATCTTCGCCATCTCGATGTACCAGTCGGCGTACTCGTTCCAGAAGAAGTCATAGACCTGGCGGCCGGCTTCGCCGAACTCGAACCGGCGCAGGAGATCGTTCACTAGCCGGGCGACGTAGCCCGCCCGCGACAGGATCCAGCGGTCCTCTGGCGGCGCATCCGGCGGCAGCGCGGCGCCGGCGGGCTCGACCTTGGCGCCGCCGGCGGAGGCGACGACGAAGCGGGCCGCGTTCCAGAGCTTGTTCGCGAAGTTGCGGCCCATCTCCATCCGTTGAATCGACAGGCGCATGTCGTTGCCCGGCGTGCTTCCGGTCGCCAGCGAGAAGCGCAGGGCGTCGCAGCCGAAGACCTTGATGGCTTCGCGGGGGTCGGCGACCTCCTTCCCGATCTTGTCGATACGAGACTTGCTGATCTTCTCGCCCTCAGCGTCCCGCACGAGCCCATGCAGGTACACCGTGTAGAACGGGACCTCGCCCATGTTGTACAGGCCCATCATGATCATGCGGGCGACCCAGAAGAACAGGATGTCGTACCCGGTCTCCATCACCGAGGTCGGGTAGAAGTACCGCAAGTCCTCGGTGTCGTGCGGCCAGCCGAGGGTGGAATGGGTCCAGAGGGCGCTCGAGAACCACGTGTCGAGGACGTCCGCGTCCTGGACGAGGTCGAGGCCGCCGCAGCGCTCACAGCGCTCGGGCGCCTCCATGGCGACGATGGGAGAGGCGTCGCGGTCCACCCACTGGAAGTCGATGTTGCGTTCGATGTCGTCGTGCGACAGGCCACGCTCGCGGAGCTCTCGGTAGGACGCCGATGCGCCGCGCTCTGCTGTGGGCGCGCCCGGCCGCAACGTAATGTGGATACGGTCGCCGTCGCAGGAGGCGCAGTACCAAACGGGGATCCGATGTCCCCACCAGAGCTGCCGCGAGATGCACCAGTCGCGGATGTTCTCCATCCAGTGGAGATAGATCTTTTCGAATCGCTCGGGGATGATGCGGATGCGGCCCTCGCGCACCACCTGGATCGCGGGCTCCGCGAGCGGCTTCATCTTCACCCACCACTGATTCGACACCAGCGGCTCCACGACGGTGTCGCACCGCTGACAGTGCCCGATGCTGTGCGTGTAGTCTTCCACCTTCACCAGCGCGCCCAGACGCTCCAGGTCCTCGACGATTCGGCGTCGGGCCTCGAACCGATCGAGGCCCACGTACGGCCCTGCGGCGTCACCCATGCGCCCGTCCAACGTCATGGCGTTGACGACGGGGAGCCCATGACGCTGCCCGATCTCGAAGTCCGTGGGGTCGTGCCCGGGCGTGACCTTGACCGCACCTGTGCCGAACGCGCGGTCGACCGCCTCGTCCGCCACGATGCGTAGCTCGCGTCCGATGACCGGCAAGAGCGCACGACGCCCCACCAGGTCGCGGTAGCGTTCGTCTTCAGGGTGCACCGCGACGCCCGTGTCACCCACGAACGTTTCAGGCCGCGTCGTCGCGACCACCAGCGCGCGGTCCGTCGGCCTTCCCTCGTCGTCGAGCACCGGATACCGCAGGTGCCACAGGTGACCGCGGTGCTCCTTGTGTTCGACCTCGAGGTCGGAGAGCGCAGTCTGGCACCGCGGACACCAGTTGATGATCCGCTCGCCCCGGTAGATCAGACCGTCGCGGTACATGTTCACGAAGGTCTGTCGGACAGCGTGGGCCGGGCGCTCGTCGAGCGTGAAGACCTCGCGTGACCAGTCGCAGGAAGCCCCCAGCTTTCGGAGCTGGTCGTCGATCTGGCTGCGAGAGCGCTCGACCCACTTCCAGACACGCCGGATGAACTCTTCCCGGCCCACGTCATGCCGGGTGAGGCCCTCCTTCATCAGCTCGCGTTCGACGACGTTCTGGGTCGCGATGCCGGCGTGATCGACGCCCGGAAGCCAGAGCGTCGGGTCACCCAGCATGCGATGCCATCGGGTGAGGATGTCCTCGAGGGTCACGAACATGGCGTGGCCCTGGTGCAGCTCGCCGGTGACGTTGGGCGGCGGCATGATGATCGTGAACGGCTTCTTGCCGGGCACAATCTCGGCGCGGAAATAGCCACCCTCGAGCCACCGGCGGTAGATGGCGTCTTCGTGGGCGCCGGGGTCGTACGCCTTCGGCATTTCGGGCGCCCCGGGCTTCTGCTCAGCGGACGGCTTCGTGGTCATGCTGTTGGCTCCCGCATACGAAAGAGCCCCGGCGGTTCGGGGCTCCTCAGTCACGTGCGATCCGGTTCAGGCGCGACTCAGTCCGCCCCGCAGGCATCGGGCAGGCGTACGACTACGGATGCTGCGTTCGGCGCGGTCGCGCAGGTCGCTCGAATCATCGCGCCCGGATTGTAGCGACCGCAGGAGCGCGGGGGCAACCGCGCGGATTCTCAGTGATTTGATCCTCGTTGGTGGGCCAATTGGTGATTTGGTGGGCGAGTGGTCGCGGTTGACGGAAGGGGCGATTCCCCCGGAGGCGCGTTCCGCCTACGCGGCCAGCTCCCGCAGGTCGTGCTGGGCCGCCCCGCTGTAGAGCCACTGGGTG
>FWPU01001243.1_pt1 | contig 75080 bp, 66 predicted proteins | sample 2228361 | NCBI WGS metagenome assembly FWPU01 (sample SAMEA103939777, study PRJEB20133) | metagenome | reverse complement strand
GCTCTTTACAGAGGTGCTGACCTTGTGCTGTATCTTTCTCTGTATGAAGGATTCGGATTTCCACCTGTCGAGGCTATGGCATGTGGATCAGTAGTCCTCGCTTCTAACCGAGCGAGTATCCCCGAGTGCGTTGGCGACGCAGGGGTACTGGTGGATCCCTCTGACATAGACGAGATTGCTGAAAATATGATACGTCTGCTCAACGACAAAGACCTTAGACAGGAGTTGGGTAAACGGGCAATAGTTCGAGCGAAGCATTTCTCCTGGGAAAGGAGTGCCTCGACCTTGATGGCCCTCTACCAGGATGTTGTCGAATGCAGGAACGTTGCATGAAAGTGTGCATCGATGCGAGGGTAGTGGATCGACACATGCACGGCATTGCCCGGTATGCCCTGAATCTGATAAGGGAAATCGCCAACCTGGGGACGGAACACGAATTCTTCGTAATCGGCCGAGCTATCGAGCATTTCCCGTTTCTGCTGCGCAAGAAGTCTCCTGTACAGTTCGTTGCGTTTCCTAGTCCTCCGTACACGCTCATCGAACAAGTAACTGTTCCATGGCTCATTGCGCGTATAAGGCCCGCCATATACCATTGTCTCACGTACGCATGTCCTGTGTTGGTTCGCGCACCATTATGTCTGACATTGCATGATGTCCTGCCGCTTGCGAGACCTGGCGATTTCAGACCTCACCATCGGGTTTATTTCAACAGTATTGTCAGGGTGGCCTCTATGAAGGCATTGAAAGTCATTGTTGATTCTTCATATGGAGCAGCATGTTGCGCGAGACTTCTAAAGCTCCCTCTTGAGAAAATCTCAATTGTACCGTTGGCAGGTGATCACATGTGTAGGTCATATCCTGGTATCGTTGAAGAACATGCATTGGCTCGCCTTGGGCTCGACAAGGTCCCTTTTTTTATGTGTGTGACAAATCAGCGGCCTCACAAGCGTATGCACTTTCTTGTCGAGGCTTTTTTACTGTCGTCGGTACTGAGAGACAACGATGTACGACTGGTGCTCGTAGGAGAGCCTATGCGCGCATCCCTGTCTCTGGTTCGATCCCTTGGTGGGTCATCGCGTGTCCACTGTGTCGGATATGTGAGCGACAGGTTACTGGCCTTGCTGTATAAAAAGGCTGTTGCACTCGTTTGTCCTTCGGTAGGCGAGGGATTCGGTTTGCCCGTGCTCGAGGCAATGAGTTTGGGGACTCCTGTTGTAGCAGCGGAACAAGGGGCACCAAAAGAATTGCTCAATGGGTCAGGGTTACTGCTTCCAGAAGAGAACAAGGAGGCGTGGAGTAAGGGGCTTGGCGAGCTTTTTGTTAATGTTGCACAAAGAAAGGCACTTGCCTCACGTGGGAGCGCGGTGGCCCACAGGTACTCATGGAGAGAAACAGCTCAGGCAACAGTGAGCATATACGGACAGATACTCGGTCAACTTCAAGTGACGCATTGATACCTGAGGTGATCTGAATAGACGAGTACAGACGGCTGGCGTTAGTACGCGGCGTCGTTGTTCCTTGGGGGAGCTATCGTGGGCAGCGGACATCGTTCATACTACGCGAAGTTTTTCGTGGTGTTTGACCTTGTCATCGTTGTAGGTTCGTGGCTGCTCGCCTATCAGGTTCGATTCAGATGGGGCGTGCTTCCGATCTACTATGGTACGCCAGAGATGGGCGTATATATTGCTGCACTTCCCCTTGTGGTGTCCATGTGGGGGATTGTATTCGTCCACATGGGTGTCTATACGACGACGACATGGCCCCTCACACTCTATCGAGAACTTGTTCGACTCTTCCAGGCCTCATGTGTAGCCACGGGAGGTATGATAGGTGCTATTTACCTGGCAATGAAAGTAGAGATCTCCAGGATGTTTTATCTGTGCTTTTGTGCCATGTGTGTTTCCCTGCTCTGTCTGAGCAGGGTTGCAGCACGCGCCTTGTTTCAGAAAATCGAACGCAATGCACGCAGACGTCGAGTGCTCCTTGTCGGCTCAGGTCCTATGTCTGAAAGATACCTTGAAAAGGTAAGAAGACGGCCAGATCTTTGTGTCGACGTACGTGGCCGGCTCACCGATTGCGATAGCTCTTGTGTGGAGCCTACTGTCCCGGTGCTTGGTTCTACTGATAGGATTCGAGAGGTGGTAGAACGTGAACGGATAGACCTCGTCGTGTTTGCTCTTGGAGTCGACTCCTACGCTTCCCTGCAACGGATGCTCAAAGCCATCGAAGATCTGACGGTGGATGTACAGATCATCCTGGATGTCTTCCACATTATACCCCTATGTCCAGGCATCGAAGATCTCGAAGGTATTCCAATTGTTCGATTACGACAGAGCCCGCAACAGGGGTTGGAGGGTGTGGCTAAAAGGCTTATGGACATTTGTATTGGTTCTGTTGCGCTGGTTCTCATGCTGCCTATTGTGGCGCTCAGTGCACTGGCAGTACTCGTATGTTCGGGAAGACCGGTACTGTACGCCCAGCGACGCATGGGGCTTGACGGCAAGGAATTCCGGATGTTCAAGATCCGCACGATGCGCGTGGATGCAGAAACAGGGAGCGAACCTGGATGGTCTCGCTCCAATGATCCAAGAAGGACCAAGATCGGCGCACTCCTACGCCGTTATAGCCTTGATGAATTACCTCAGCTTTTCAATGTGATCAAGGGGGAGATGAGCTTGGTAGGCCCACGGCCTGAGAGGCCAGAGTTAATCACTATATTTCGACAAAAGATACCTGGCTATATGCTGCGCTACAAGGTGAAGGCGGGCATGACCGGATGGGCGCAGGTGCACGGGTTGAGGGGTGATACATCATTGGAAAAAAGGATTCAGTATGATATCCAATATATGCAGTGCTGGTCTCTTGGACTGGATGTGAAGATCCTCCTCATGACCCTATGGAAGGGTTTTATCAACACAGCAGAAACAGTGTAACGAGACGCAATGGTTGCAGACGAGAAGCCCAAAAAGCTGCCCTTGAGAGGCAAGCTCTTTTGTAGTGCCATTTATCATGAAGGTTTCAATGTTGACCTTGCCGTGGAAGCACTCGAGCGGGTGTGGGGGCCTATCGAGTTCATAAGCGAGCGATTCCACTTCAACCATACGCGGTATTACGAAAGAGAAATGGGAAGCCCCTTGTACCGAAAGTTCATGGTTTTTAAAATCCCTGTAGAGCAGGACGCGCTCGTTCAGCTAAAACTCCAGGCACGACAGCTAGAGATGCGCTTCCTCTCGCCCCAGCACGGTAGATGCATCAACATAGACCCCGGGATCCTGTTGCCCGACAAACTGCTTCTGGCCACTACGAAAGGCGCTGCACACAGGCCGTACCTGAGCAATGGCATCTATGCAGATCTGACCCTTATCTATCAGAGCGGTAGTTATCGGCCACTTGACTGGACCTACCCTGATTATGCTTCTAGCGCCGTTATTTCCATGGCAAACGCGCTCAGGGTGCGATATCGTCTCGAATGCCGGGGGCAAAGACTGCACACATGAAAAGCATGACTGGGTACGGCATAGCAGAGACCACCCTTTCTGGACGAAGATGTCGTGTAGAGATACGATCGTTCAATCACCGGTTTTTGGATATACGCACACGTGTGCCGCGTCCGTATCAGGCATACGAGGCACGGCTCTACCAATGGCTCAGAGATCGCATTGAGCGTGGCCGTATAGAGTTCAATGTGTACCTGGTAGAAGAGCCTCTGGATGATGAGAATACATCTTCGGTCGTTCTCAACCGACCTGTCATCGAGGGATACATTAGAGCGGCCCGACAGATGAAAGAAGTGTATGGGATTGCTGGTGAACTCGATATAAATACCCTTCTTACGCTTCCTGAAGTGACTCAGGCACCCGAACAAAAAGAAGCGGGTCATGAAGAGCTCGATGCGCTCATCATGGCAGCCGAGGGGGCCTTGCGAGCTATGGAGGAGATGAAAAAGACAGAGGGGGAAACCATCTCCAGGGACCTTGCGCATCGGATTGACTGCATTGAAGACCATTTGCGGCAGATAGAGGTGTTGTCGCACCAGTTACCGATGCGGTGTAAAGAAAAGCTTGAAGATGCGATACACCGACTACTGCCGGCTGAACAGGTGGACCCTCATAGAATTGCTCAAGAAGTGGTGATATATGCTGAGAAGAGCGACATAAGCGAAGAGATCGTACGACTGAGGAGTCATATCGAACAAATCAAACAGTCCATAGCAAACGACACGCTCTCAGGAAAGCGCTTGGAATTCTTGCTCCAGGAGATGCACAGGGAGATTACCACGTTGGGCGCAAAGGCTCAGGATACTGGTATCGTGTATCATGTGGTTGATGTAAAAATGGAGTTGGAAAAGATACGGGAACAGGCCCAGAACCTTCAATGACCAATGGTTATAGGTATGAAAAAGGAAGTAGTGAATATCGGCTTTGGGAACCTCGTGGCAGCAGGTAGGATTGTTGCAGTCTTGTCTCCAGGATCGTCTCCTATGCGTCGTTTGAAGGAGGAATCGAGAAAACAGGGGAAGCTCATCGATGCTACGCACGGTCGGCGTTGTCGGTCGATCCTCATAACTGATTCTGATCATGTCATCCTGTCGCCGGTTCAGGTCGAAACTATCGGTCAACGATACTGTGAAAACCGCGGATCCAGCGCGACGAGCCTTCTCGAAGAATGATGAGTGGTATGGACGCAGGTAGTCTGGGGTTGCCTGGTGGGAGGGTCTTTGTGGTTTCGGGCCCGTCGGGCGCAGGGAAATCCTCCCTGTGTAAGGCACTGTTGGAGACAGTGCCCAATCTAAAGGGGTCTGTATCCTACACCACAAGGCCTCCGAGACAGGGAGAGGTGGAAGGAAGAGATTATCATTTTGTCGATACCCGTACATTTCAGCGTCTGGTTGAGGAAGGTGCTTTTCTCGAGTACTCCGAGGTTCACGGGTATTTGTACGGCACATTGGAGCGTGAGGTGAGGGACCGTTTACAAGTTGGGGATCTCTTGCTTGAGGTCGACTGTAAAGGTGCAGCCAACATAAAGCAGCACATGAAAGAGGCGTGCCTGGTGTTCGTCATGCCCCCTTCTGTCGAGGATCTCATCGCTCGGATCCGGTACCGTGGTCCGATCTCTGAAGCGGATCTCCTACGTAGGATGGAGACTGCTCGCCAAGAGATTCAAAGCCTCGAGCTGTATGATTACCTCGTGATAAACGACCGCTTTTCAGATGCACTTGAGTGCATACGTGCGATCATCATTGCAGGTCGTTGCAGTGCAAAGGATCAGATCCCTCGATGGAAGTCCAAATGGCTGGAGGAGTGTGCTGCATTGAGTTCCTCTGAAGGTTCGTTGCTACGTCGAGCACCCTAAGCTGGTAACAACAACCTGCGAACGTAAACCCCCTTTTCAGGGTGCCATCCTATGCCCCTTGCAGCTTCTCTATCAAAAGTGAAGTTCCGTGACGTACTGGAGCGAGTCAGGTCGTACGCCCCGTCTCCAGAGCTCGACCTACTGCGTAAAGCCTATGTGTTTGCTTCGCTCCATCACCGAAAGGAAGTGAAGCATACAGGTGCATATTCTCTCAACCATGCACTTGCTGTCGCCCAGATCCTCGCGAATCTCAAAATGGATATCCCCACTGTCTGTTCTGGGTTGCTTCATGTGGTCGTAGAGGAGGCAGTGGTTCCCTTTGGAGAGTTGGAAGGATCCTTCGGAAAAGAAACAGCTTCATTGCTCGAGGGATTGAGGAAGATCAGCAGAATGATGTTTCAAGGCCAAAAAGACAGGGATATCGAATCATATAGGAGGCTTGTCATTGCGATGAGCAAGGATGTTCGGATCCTGCTCATTAAGTTGGCTGATCGCCTGGACACAATGAGGAACTGGAACTCCTTGACAAAGGAACAGCAAGAACCGCTCGCCCAGGAAACCCTCTCTGTCTACGCACCGCTTGCCAATCGATTGGGCATTTACTGGATGCGTGCGGAGTTGGAGGATTGTTCGTTTGCGTGTCTGGATCCCGACAGTTTTTCCAAGATCCGTGAGGGGGTGGACCTACGTGTGAAGGAAACATCCGAATCTATCCACGAGGTCTCAACGGTGCTTCAAGAAGCCTTGGAAACGGCTGGAATTTCCTGCCGGATCAGTGGACGGGTAAAGCACTACTACGGGGTCTACCGCAAGATGCTCAAGCAGGGGATCGATATAGACCAGGTGTATGACCTTTTGGCGGTGCGCGTCATCGTTGAGCACGTACGACAATGCTACGAGATCCTTGGCATCATCCATTCTTTGTGGGTCCCTGTTCCAGGCCGGATCAAGGACTATATTGCCAAGCCCAAGACCAACCGATATCGCGCACTCCACACCACAGTCATCGGGCCACTCGGCGAACCAGTTGAAATTCAGATACGGACCGAAGAGATGCACCGGGAGGCCGAGCAGGGGATCGCAGCCCACTGGATGTACAAAGAGGGGGTTGGGTTCAGCAAAAAGGATGATCGACATATCCAATGGGTGCAGCAGGCAGTGAGCGTTCTTCACGAATCCCCTGATGCCATTGGGATCCCTTTAAAGGCACCTGCTGAGTTGTTCGGTGAGTTTATCTATGTGATTACTCCAAAGGGCGAGATCAAAGAACTACCGAAGGGTGCAACACCTATAGATTTTGCCTACAAGGTTCATACAGAGGTGGGTCACCATTGCACAGGTGCCAAGGTCAACGGACGGATGGTGTCTTTACGGCATGAATTGGCAGATGGCGATGTCGTAGAAATTATAACTTCAAAGCAGCAGAGACCGCGGAAACACTGGTTGGATATTGTCAGGACCAACGAGGCAAGGACCAAGATCCGTTCCTGGCTCCGAAACGAGGAACGAACGCACAGCCAGACATTGGGCAGGGAGATCCTTGAGAAGGGTCTCAAGAAATACGGTCTCACTTATTCTAAGCTCGTCCAGGATGGTACGCTCAAGCATGTCCTTAAGACATTCCAGATCAGCAGCCTTGATCAGCTCCTTCGATCCCTTGCGTACGGAAAGCTCTCTGTAAAACAGGTCTATGATGCCCTCCCTCTTTCCAAAACAGAGGAAAAGAGAGAAGGCCACACAGTAGAGAACATAGAACGTTTTGTTCAGAAGATTGGCAGAACCTCAGAGACAGGGATCAGTGTCAGGGGCGTGCCGGATGTGCTCGTACGTTGTGCCAAATGCTGCAACCCCATCCTTGGAGAAGAGATCGTAGGTTTTGTAACCAGGGGCAGGGGTGTGACCATACACTCGGCTCATTGCCCTGTCGTCAAGCAGGGCGAGCCAGATCGCTTTATCGAGGTGCACTGGGATGCCATGGCCCACCCACGACAGCGTACGAGGATCAAGGTCATAGGGGTGGACAGGCCCGGTCTGCTTGCGGCCATAAGTAAGGTCATTTCTGCAGCAGATGTAGACATTTCCAACGCGAAGGTATGGACCACAGAGGACAAAGAAGCGGTAGCGCATTTTGAAATAATGGTGAAGGATGTTCTTCACCTAAACGACGTCATGCAATCGATCCAGCAGGTCAAAGGCGTGGTGCATGTCGAACGACTGCAAAGATAGACTGCCATCGACATGGTGCGTATCCGCTACTACGCTGCCTTTTGAACCCTGCCTGATCGCATACACCGTGTGCATACGTTCTTGCGGCACACCTTCCCATTTATGATTACCCGTATCTTATGTACATTGGGCGCCCACACCCGTTTTGTCTTGTTGTGGGCGTGGCTCACCTTATAGCCGATCTGTGTGCCTTTTCCGCATATGCTACAAACTCGTCCCATGGAATGCTCCTCATTCAGTTAGTAACGTGCTCATTCTCAGTGTAGAGCCTTGCCCGGGCGCCTGTCCTGTTTTGCCCCCTGCGTCATCACAACCTATATAGCGGATTGGTGTATATTTTTCAAATAGGTCTCTATGGGCATCACACCCATCGCGTCTCTGAATATGCATGTTCATGTTACTGTTCTATGACGACAACTGGGGCATCACCTTGATTGCGTGGCAGAACTGAGCCTATTCGGTATACCGTTTCGCCCTCCTCACGTAACAGCATCTCGGCCTGGGGAGCATCTGTAGGATCGATTATCACAGCCATGCCTATACCATAGTTGAATGTCTCCAACATTTCCTCTCGTGGGATGTGTGCTTGGGCTTCAATAATCTTGAAAATAGGTGGGACAGGCCACGAGTCGCCCGAAATGACAATCTTGCACGTGCTTGGAAGTATTCGTGGTATATTTCTCAGAAGGCCCCCTCCGGTGATATGTGCAATCCCCTTCACCGCTATCGCGTCGAGTACCCGCAGGATGGATCTGACGTAGATTCTTGTGGGAGTAAGGAGTTCCTCACCCAGCGGACGAGTAAGACCTGGGAGGGGTTCGTAAAGGGAATATTTCTTTTGTTCAAGGAAAAGTTTTCTTACCAGCGAGTACCCATTGCTATGCAGTCCGCTTGATGCCAGCCCAAGGACGATGTCACCAGGTGTTATCGTAGAACCATCGATGAGTCGAGAACGTTCGACAATGCCCACACAGAAGCCAGCCAGTTCATATTCGCCCGCTGGGTAGAACGAAGGCATTTCAGCTGTCTCGCCGCCAACGAGTGCGCAGCCTGCAATCTTGCAGCCCGCAGCGATACCCTGCACCACGAGGTAGGCCTGCTCGGGGTTGAGCAGTCCTGTTGCAAAGTAGTCAAGAAAAAACAAGGGCTCTGCCCCCTGTACTACCACATCGTTTACGCACATTGCCACCAGGTCAATACCGACCGTGTCGTGCCGATCCATGGCGAACGCCAGCCGCAGTTTCGTCCCTACACCATCGGTGGAAGAAACAAGGAGTGGATCCCGATAACGGCTCCAGTTAACAGCGACTGCTGAGCCGAATCCGCCAATATCCGTAACTACTTCGGGCCGAAAGGTGCTACGTGCGAGGGGTGCAATCATCCGAACAAAGGCTTCGCCGGCTTCGATATCAACGCCAGCTTCTTTATAGGTCTGAGGTGTTTTCATCTAATCCTCCCTGTGAAGTTGTCTGGTTCAAGGATCTGTTGCCACGCAGGTAAGAGAGCGCGTGGTATGCATGTGTGGTTTGCAGCACTGCGTCATGAAAAATTTTCTTATAAGATGGGTAGAATTGTTACCATTGACTGATGGAAAATGTCCCACTGTTTCTGAAGGCATCTGGTAAAGTCGGGTACGGGTGCGCCCAAAATGATTCGGTATTAGGGAGTTATCTGGAATGCCCCCATCCACATCGAGGATCCGGTTCGCCAACCTCTGCTATTGGTACAAGCTTTGCTAAAGACCCCTTACACGTACCGCATGACAGAGATCCTATCGCACCTGCGTCAGAGCATTCAACCATGGGGGGTATCATCAATGGGTGTTGTCATTGCATTTCCTCCTAGGAGATCGAGTGTCCCGAAGAACTTGGCGGATGTCGAGGCAATGCTTGAGCATGCCAAATCAAAAAGAAGTTGTGAGCAGATGTTCCATTCATTGGATGCCCTGGTTGTATTTAGTCCTGAGATAATGCTTTCGGCCCTTTGTGAATATCGCTCTTCCCAGTCCTGCGGCATCGAGTGGGGTGATGTATTCCTCAAGACGGGCGATACGTATCCTTTCATCTTTACCATATTCACGAAGGCCTTTGTGAGAAGGTACTATCTTGCCAGGGCCGAGATGATACATGCTTCGCCACAGGACATTATCCTGGCTCGTTCAACGTTGAAACCGGCTGATGTCCTTCAGGCTATGCTGAAATGGGTCAACGTGTATCACCAGGAGCTCAAAGGGCTTCCTGTTGAGCTCGAGTCAGAGGAAGTGATCAAAGGACTTGTATGCGACTACGGTGAAGAGGTCCTGGTACCAGAATGCCCTGAGTTGTTTACCAGGTAAACCTCTACCGCGATGAGCAACGGATACGAACATGAAGGTGAAGATGCCTTTGGCACTCGAGTGAACTATAGCACTACGTAGCGACCTCTTTACCCCTCATCCTCCACTTCATAGCGAGCACGCACACTACAGGAAGAAAAAGAACCAGACTTACCCATTGCGTCGAGGCAAGACCCAGCGGTAGCGTCCTTTGAAGGTCGTCTCTTAGAAAGTCTGCCAAGAAGCGAACAACAATGTAACCTAAAGCACCCAGAAGAAAGGGCTGGCCGTCAAAGGACCTCCGTTTGTTGATGTAGAGGAGCAGCCCCGCGGCCACGAGACATCCAATGGCTGAGTAGAGTTGTGTAGGATGGACAGGTAAGGAACTCAGGGCGTCTGATCGAATCCATCCGTGGTTGAGATGGTATTGATATGCAAAACTCCCCTTTGGAAATGAGACGGCCCAGGGAAGATTGCTTGTCTTGCCGAAAGCGGTTCCATTGAGAAAATCGCCTACCCTGATAATACCCAGTCCGAGAAAGCCGTAGGGAACATACACGTCGAGAAAGCGGTATATTGGCAGTCGTTTTATCCATAGATACAGCACACATCCTGCTACGCCTCCCACGGCACCCCCATACGTTGCCAAACTCCCTTCCCACAGCTTTAGAAACCGAATAGGGTGAGCATAGTAAAATGCCGGATTCTCAAAAAAGGCATAAAGCCGGGCACCTAGGATGAGAGAAATAAGCCCCCAAAACGTCATATTGAGCGCTTCCTGTACGGGAAGCCCTTCCTTTTCGGCTGCTCGTGTACCCAGATAGATCCCCAGCATCAGAGCGCAGGTAATCGCAAAAAAGACCGAATAGATGAGGATCCGTGTATCGGTAAAAGGGATAGTAACATCAAACAATACGGGATGCATGACTCGTATCACCTCTACGGTATTTTCGGCACAAAGCCCTTGCCTTGTCAATTTGCTACTCATGGGATAGAAATGGATCTCTACTGGTGTGCTATAGTGCTGGTGGTTCAAGGGAGAGATGATGGAACGAGTGCATGGCTTTACTGAGGTGGCGCTTCCCCCAAGGATAGGGACAATGAAGCCCTTTTTCGTGATGGAGATTATGGAGCGAGCCCAAGCCCTTGAGGCTCAAGGGAAGCGCATCATACATTTGGAGATTGGCGAGCCGGATTTCGATACACCCGCGTGTATCAAGGAAGCGTGCGCACATGTGCTCAGAGAGAGACGGCCTCACTACACACACAGCATGGGGCTTCATGAGCTGCGGGAGGCCATATGCGAGCACTATGAAAGCTACTATGGTGTTCATATCACCCCTGATCGGGTGCTGATTACCTCAGGGACCTCGCCAGCAATGCTCCTGGCATTTTCGGTCCTTCTTTCTGCTGGCGATCGAATCGTCCTGACCGATCCTCACTATGCATGTTACCCGAACTTCATACAGTACGTAGGAGGAGAGCCTTTGTTCATTGACGTCACTGAGGATACTGCGTTTCACTATGATCTTGAGACGCTCCGTTCCGTTATGAGGTCGAAGCCAAAAGCGATTGTGGTGAATTCTCCCTCAAATCCTACGGGCACAGTCATTTCGGGTGAGGTGCTTTCAGGTATTGCACAGCTCGGGCCGTACGTTGTTTCTGATGAGATCTATCACGGTCTGGTGTACAACGGCCAGAAAGAACACACGGCATTAGAGTTTACAGAGGATGCGTTTGTGCTCAACGGATTCTCAAAACTCTATGCGATGACAGGGTGGAGATTGGGCTACCTGATCGCACCCCAGCGCTTTATGCGCGCACTCCAGATTCTTCAGCAAAACTTTTTCATTTGTGCCAACTCCTTTGTGCAGTGGGCCGCTATTGTTGCGCTCAAAGCGGCAGATCGAGCAATAGAAGAAATGAGGGAGACGTACAACAAGCGACGTATCATACTGCTGGAGGGATTGAGACGGATCGGCTTTCGTGTCGCGGTCGAACCCACAGGGGCCTTTTACATCCTGGCTGACGCGCGTCGGTTCGGAAGCAATTCCTTGCGTCTGGCCTACGAAATCCTGGAGGGTGCTGGCGTGGGGTGTACTCCCGGCATCGACTTCGGCAGAAACGCAGAAGGATATTTGAGATTTTCATATGCCAATTCGATCGAGCACATAGAAGAGGCTCTCTTCAGGTTGGGGTCATACTTGGAGAAGAGGCGTGAGAATACTGAGTGTGATAGATGAGGCGCGTGCGGTCTCGCCCCACGAGTTTCCGCCAGCGACCCTTCCAGAGGTGGCATTTGTGGGGAGATCCAATGTAGGCAAGTCGTCGTTGATCAACTGCCTGGTCAACAGAAAACACTTGGCCCCGGTAAGCAAGATCCCAGGCAGAACGAGAAGCATACAATTTTTTAACGTAAACAATACACTTCGGTTGGTGGACGTTCCTGGGTACGGTTATGCTGAGGTACCAATTCATGTACGCAGGTCGTGGAAGCCCTTGATCGAGGGCTATCTCTTAACCCGGTCAACGCTATGCTCGATCGTATGGATCACCGATATTCGAAGGGATGTCGAAGCGGATGAACAGGCATTTATCGAATGGCTTCTCCACTCAGCACAGCAGGAAGTGATCGCTGTCTGCACAAAGGTTGACAAAGTTTCGTACAGCAAGGCGTGTCAAAAAGTAGCGCATCAGGCCCGGTTGCTACCTGGTAAGGGTATGCCCATCCTTTTTTCTGCAAGAACAGGCATGGGAAAGGCCGCACTATGGGGGAAGATCAACGAGGTGGTCTCCAGACGACGCATCTGGAGGACGCACTGCGTGTAGATGAGTGCCCCGTGATGCATCACCAACGACAGTGCCCTCAACGAGGGCTGTCTCATATCCTTGCTCTGGAGAGCTGTAGATGAGCGTACACAGCAATGGCGAAGGTGCTACGTCTTGGCCAGTGGAGTCTCCTTGGCAGATGCACGACCAGTACGGATTTTTGCTGAAGGCGTTCTTCAAGCGATACTTCTCCAGGATTGGTTTTGACGCCCAGGAGGTGAGAAAGCTGCAAGAGCTCGGCCGACAGGGCACGATAGTCTGGGTAATGGAGAGCGCAAGCCTGGTCAATTACCTTTTTTTGAATTACTGGCTCTGCAGGAATGAGCTGCCACTGGCGTACTTCGGAAACGATATCCCCTTCTTGCCGTTTCAGCCTTTGCGGCGTGCGATTTCCATCGCATGGTCTCTCTTAAAGGCTGTGATCACTTCGGGAAAAAGGGCATTCGACGTTCGGAGCTATGTGTTGTCTGTTGTGAGGCAAGGGAAGAGCGTCGTACTCTTTCTCAAGGTACCTTCCTTTCGCTTCATCCGATCGCCTATGGAGCCTAAAAGCTACGTGCACACCTTGGTGGCCCTTCAGCAAGAGCTGCAAAGACCACTCTACCTTGTACCAATCGGCATCCTTTGGGGTAAGAGGCCTGAAAAGGCGCAAAAGAGCATTATCGATATTTTGTTCGGCGTCAAGGATACACCGCGTCTCCTGAGGCACCTAATCGTATTGGTACGACAGGCTCGGAACTCCATCGTCATGATTGGCGAGGTCATACATTTGAAGGACTACGTGGCGTCCCACGTCCATTTAGATCAAGCGTTGCTCGTCAAGAAGGTGAGATGGGCACTTGTGCGAGAACTCACCGTGGATCGCCACGTCGTGACTGGTCCGACCCTCAAGCCACGAAAATTCATGATTGCCTCAGTCATCAGCAGCCGCACCTTACGGGATACGGCCCAGGCAATCGCCAGAGAAGAGGGCAGACCGTTCGATAAGGTCATCAAAGAGGCAGAACGATACGCGCAAGAGATTATAGCGGATTACAATTTTACCTATATCGAGTTTCTCGACTGGATCTTTACCTGGGTGTGGAACAACATCTACAGTGGGTTCTATATTGACAAAGAGGGCCTGGAGCGGCTTCGAAAGACGGCAAAACACGCTTCATTGATCCTTTTGCCCTGTCACAGGAGTCACGTCGATTATCTTGTCTTGTCGTACGTATGCTACCACCACACCCTTCCACCACCCCACATTGCCGCTGGAGTGAACCTTTCATTTTGGCCGCTTGGACATATTTTTCGGAAGGCAGGTGCATTTTTCATCCGCAGAAGTATCCGCGGTCAGAGGTTGTACGCCGCTGTATTCAGTGCTTATTTGAGGAAGCTACTGAAGGAAGGATACGTACAAGAGTTCTTTCTTGAGGGAACCAGGAGCAGGACAGGGAAACTCCTCCAGCCCCGCCTGGGTATGCTCGGTATGGAAATAGACGCTTTTGCTGAAGGTGCCTGCGAGGAATTGAGTCTTGTTCCCATTGCGATCACGTACGAGAGGGTCGTTGAGGAGGCCAGTTACACCCACGAAGCTGCTGGTGCAGTCAAGAGAAAAGAGCGACTGGCTGACCTTCTCAAGACGCCTCGGTTCTTGTTCAAGAAATACGGGAGGGTCTACATCCAGGTCGCTCCCCCGATCTCAGTGCGTGCGGTTTTTCGAGAACACAAGGTTGAACCGTCGGAACCGGACGTGGAGCTGCGGAGGAAAATCGTCAGAGAAATCGGCCATCGAGTGAGCTTTGCAATTAACGACGTGATGACCGTTACGCCTTCCTCGATCGTTGCCACCGTGTTACTCAACCATACCAAGCGGGGAATAGCACGTGGCGAACTCTCGGTATGGGCGTCTTTGCTTTTGGACGTGTTAAAGGATATCGGAGCGCGCATCTCTTTGACCCTGCGAAATGTACAGTGGGCTCTCGATGAGGCACTCGGGGTGTTTGTCGTCGATGGCCTCGTCAGGCGATATGACGACCCCGAGGGGACCATATTCATGGTCGAGGAAGCAAAGCGTATCAATCTCGACTACTACAAGAACAATATTCTGCACTTTTTTTTGCCGTGCTCGTTTGCTGGAAACGTATTTCTTATGTATGGAGCTGAGAGTCTTGATGTAGCAGAGCTCAGGACTGGACTTACGATATTGACAAAGATATTTCAGCGTGAATTCATCTTTCCTCCGCACGATCCTGTCGAGACCTATCGAACGAAACTACACGAATATCTGGTAGTCAAAAAGGGCTTCTTGTCTGTTGATGCATCAGGCCGGTACCATCGAGCAGACCCTACTATCATGTGCTATTTTTCGCGGCTTCTGTTCACTCTGTGCGAATCGTACGTAATCGTCTTTCGGACACTGGAGCGCATGGGCCATGACGCACTGGATGAACGCCTCCTTATGAGGCAGGTACTTGCAACAGCCGATCGATTATTGCGAAGAGGAGATGTGCTCCGGTGGGAGGCGCGATCAGTTCCCACCTTTCGAAATGCCATCGATCTTTGTCTGGATCTGGGCCTTTTGAAGCGAGTTGAAACAAAGGGGGGTGAGCGGCGTCTCCTTCTCAACAAGGAACCGCCTGAGATGGCTCAGAAGTACCGGATGTATCTTGAGCGCATCTTATCAGCTGAAGGTTGATACGTGGTAGCGGAAACACTCTTCCAGGGCTCAGGGAAGCCTTTCGAGGATTCCTAGGTCTGGATGCCTGAGTACTATCTCTGGTTCCTCCTTGAGCACGCGAAAGCGTGGATGTGTCTGGATCCTACATGTGGCATCGATATCCTCTTCCTCAGGATCGATGTGTAGGTGTACATAGAATCCATCGAGCGTATTACCTTCTACTATATACTTCGTAGATAGTTCACACGTTGACGTGCGTAGGTGTGCCTCTCTGAGAGGGCCAAGGAAAAGACTGCAGTGGGCAGGCCTCCGACAGGTCCAACGCCCCGTTACATCGGAGTCTTTCAGGGAGGTCACAAGGATCCAGTTTGTCAGCAGGATCACGGCAAGCGGGATAGCGTTGACCAGGTCCCTGCTGAATACATGGAGATCGACAAGAGGAAGGCGCTCTGTCGTTGGTAGCCCATGCTTGGCCCTTCCTGCTGGATGTAAGGGGTGAGGTGCTCTCAGATCCATAGCACGACACAGCAAGAAACCGAGGGCCGCCGATAGTACGTCAATTCCTGTATCCCTGAGGTCATAGATCCTGTAGGGTACGAACCCCTGCACGAGCTCGTCGATGTATCCGATAACTAGAACTACATTGAGGGCTGTACAATAGAACTGGAGCGTGTATACGCTTCGGCTCAATGCCCAAAACACCAAGCCACCCAGAATCCCATACTGGAAAAAATGGAATTGTTCGATGGGCTGATGAATTGAATGAAAGGCGAGCAAAAATCCCACTGCGACAAGGAGCATGATGAGCAGATTGATCATCCTACTACGAGCAAGAGATCGAATGGCCTGCACGAAAATCACGAGGCACAGGAGTCCGGTGACGACCTGGGAAAAGATGATCCCCACATGTCCGAGGCCCCTTGTTTGAGCTGCCTGCGCGATGGGATATAGGTATGCAGCGGAGAAGAACAGGAAAAGGCTGTACAGGCATACCACGAGCCACCGTCCCGGAACAGGACGGACCTGAGCCTGTTCGGATGGCTTTATGGAAACTGCTTCCTTCTCCTTTCGCTCGCTCGATTCCTCGCCGCAAGAGACTCTCTGTTGCACGTCCGCCCCCAGTGGACATCGAAGCCGGCCAGTCGTTACAATGTAACAGAAAAGCAGTGGCTCTGCTACATATGGTAGGGAAGCGTGTGGAAGGAGTTTCCTTCACCAGCGTTTCATAACCGATGATTGCGCACAGAAGAGACGTTTCCTTTTGGGTGGGCCATCATGGTCAGCGAGATGGGTGTATGGTATGGCAAAAGTGCAGATCGATCGTGAGCGGTGCAAGGGATGTAAACTCTGCATGTCGGTGTGTCCTAAGAAGATCATTTCGATGACCTCTGAGTTCAATCAGAAAGGGTATTCCTTTGCTTGCATAACCGACGAAGGGGCGTGTACTGGCTGCGCAGTATGCGCAGAGATGTGCCCGGATATCTGCATTATGGTGTGGCGTTGATCCACGATGTACACTGCGGTGGGAAGGATTGCCAATGGGACATAGGGACCTTGTAAAAGGAAATGAAGCGGTTGCCATGGGAGCACTCGATGCTGGCTGCCGTTACTATTTTGGGTATCCCATAACACCACAGAACGAGATCCCTGAGTATCTGTCGCTTCATCTGCCCAAAGTTGGCGGCGTGTTCATTCAGGCTGAGAGCGAGATCGCTTCGATCAATATGCTCCTTGGTGCAGTGGCAGCTGGAGCCAGGGCCATGACGTCTTCGTCGAGTCCTGGTATATCGCTCAAGCAGGAGGGCATCTCCTACCTTGCAGGTTCAGAGCTGCCTGGAGTCATTGTTAATATGTCGCGCAGTTCCCCTGGACTGGGAGGGATCTCTGCCTCTCAGGGTGACTACTGGCAGTCGGTCAAAGGCGGGGGACACGGAGATTATCGGTTGATCGTACTGGCACCGGACAGTGTCCAGGAACTCTACGATCTCACGATCAAGGCGTTTGATCTTTCTGACTTCTATAGAAACCCTGCGCTCCTTTTAGGCGATGCTGTCTTGGGCCAAATGAAAGAGCCGCTGGAGCGCAGACCTCCATCTTCCACAAACCTTCCGCCAAAACCATGGGCCCTTACAGGATGCAAAGGACGAGAACCTAATGTGATCAAGTCCCTCTATCTTGGAGAAGGCGAGCTAGAGCGTCACATATGGAAGCTGCATGCCAAGTATGAGCGCATGAAACAAGAGATCGTCATGTACGAGGAACGAGACACCGAGGACGCAGAGCTTATTGTTGTAGCGTATGGCACTGCGGCACGGATTTCAAAGACTGCGCTGCGTGAGGCCAGGAAGGAAGGTCTTCGCGTAGGACTTATCAGACCAATCACACTGTTCCCATTTCCTGAAAAGATACTCGAGAAGATCTCGGAGCGGGTAGGGAAATTCCTGGTCGTAGAAATGAATACAGGCCAGATGGTAGAAGATGTGAAACTCGCGGTCGCTCGTCGGGCAGATGTGTATTTTCACGGCCGTCCCTGCGGCGCAGGGTCACTGCCCAAAGCTGGAGAGATACTGGAGAAGATCCGTTCGTATTACTGATTACTGAGAAGATAGTGTGGCGCTATCCAGTCCTGCTACGATGAGGACACGCCAGCAAGGAGAGCAGGGCATGAAACAGGTCTTTGACAAGCCCAAGAGCCTCAAAGATACGCCGTTCCATTTTTGTCCTGGGTGCCACCATGGCCTCATCCATCGTCTCGTTGCCGAGGCGTTGGACTATTACGACATGCGCGAGCAGGTAATCGGGGTTGCATCGGTCGGCTGCAGTGTGTTTATGTATTCGTACTTCAATATCGATGTTGTCGAGGCGCCCCACGGCAGGGCAGCTGCAGTGGCTACAGGGGTCAAACGTGTACATCCGGACAGGATCGTATTTACGATTCAAGGAGATGGGGACCTCGCCGCCATTGGTACCGCAGAAATAATCCATACGGCAAACAGGGGAGAAAATATCACCGTTATTTTTGTAAACAATACCACGTATGGCATGACCGGTGGCCAGATGGCCCCCACTACGCTGCTCGGACAAATAACGACAACGACGCCCTATGGAAGGGAGTTCTCCCAGGATGGATATCCCATTAGGATGTCGGAGATGTTGGCAACCCTGGAAGGGCCTGCGTATGTTGCCCGTGTTGCTGTGGATACACCTGTACACCTCATGAAGGCAAAAAAGGCGATACGTGAGGCCTTTCGGATGCAGAAGGAGGGCATGGGCTTTAGCTTCGTGGAGGTATTGTCCGCCTGTCCTACAGACTGGAAGATGACGCCACTGGAGGCGTGTGCCAGGATACAAAACGAACTGATCCCGTATTTTCCCCTCGGCGTATTCAAGGAAAGGAAGGTGCCTGATCATCTGTAAGGACCACATGTTCGAGATCAACGCTCCAGGCAGGTGGTAAGGGAGTTGAGGCAGGATGTATTACGACGCACTTATAGCTGGATTTGGTGGGCAGGGCGTTCTGTTTTTAGGCAATCTACTTGCCTATGCAGGTATGGAAGAAGGGTACCATGTGACCTTCATGCCCTCTTATGGGGTCGAGATGCGGGGAGGCAATGCCAACTGCAATGTCATTATTTCCTCGGAGGAAATAGGATCTCCGCTGATTGACAACCCTTGTTCAGCCATCTTTATGAACCAAGCATCTCTGGAGCGATTTGAGGCGTCCTTAACTCCTGGTGCCATAGTGGTGTACAATTCCTCCCTCATCGACCCGACATGTGTTACCCGTGACGACGTTGTGGTACTGCCTGTCCCTGCCAATGACCTGGCTTCTGAAATCGGCGCCAGCCAGGTTGCAAGCCTTGTTGCATTGGGCGTATATGTGGAGTGGACCCGTGTGGTCGGAGCACAGTCAATTGAAGATGCCGTAAGGAAGCTCATCCCTCAGAAACTGCACGAGCGGGTGCTCGTTCCAAACATGTCGGCTCTAAAGAAAGGATACGAGTATGCCAAGGAGTTGCGTTCGCACCGGCCTGAAGGTAGTGTAGTGCAACTTCATGGGAAAAAAGGTGCCCTGAGTCGATAACAACGCACCGTAGGGAGTTGCCATGGACTACGAAGATGAGGTGCTCGAGCAGTTGGCCCAAGAGACCCTGTCACAAGAGGTTATCCATGTCGGCGAGAAGATCAAGCAGCTGCGCATGTCAAAAGGCATGACGCTCCACCAGCTCGCTGATGCGAGTGGATTTTCTTCTGCAGTCCTGTCTCAGATTGAGAATCACCTTGTGTCTCCACCACTAGGTACGTTGATCCGGATCGCAAAGGCCCTCGGTGTCAGACCGAGCTACTTCTTCGATCAACAGCCTGAGCGGTCGTTTACCATTGTGCGCAAGGATGAGCGAAAGCCGGTCAGTCGCTTTGCATCAAAGAAAGGTGTTCGGTACGGATATTCATACGAATCCCTCGGCCACGACATGAAGGGCCGCCATATGGAGCCTTTTTTAGTCACCCTCGAACCTACGACCCATCCGGATCAGAAGCCCTCTGCTCATGAAGGAGAAGAGTTCCTGTTTGTGCTAGAGGGGGAAATGGAGATTACCCTTGGGGAGCACAGCGATGTGCTTGGGCCGGGCGATGCGATTTACTACCATTCGAGCATTCCTCACCTTGTAAAGTGCAGGGGTGAAAATGAAACGAAGATTCTTGCGGTCATATATTCGTGAGGTCGAATGAGATACCGTTGTTTCGAACACGCCTGGGTACTTCGGCTGGACAAAGGTGAAGAACTTGTTACTGCGCTCAATGGCTTTTGCAGAGAGCAGGGCATACGGCTCGCTCTGGTCAGCGGCATTGGGGCCCTGCAGCAAGCCACCATCGGGTGTTTCAAGGTCGCCACAAAAGAGTATGTGAGAAAGGAACTTGTCGGAGACTATGAGATTACTGCACTCACAGGAACAATCACCAGTAAGGACGGAGTACCCTATCTCCATCTTCACATTACTGTAGCCGATAGCGACGGTCATGCGTTCGGAGGTCACCTAGATAGAGCGATCGTGAGTGGTACCTGCGAGATCGTGTTGCTCCGCATGCAGGGCGAGATCCAGAGGTCCTTCAACGATGCAGTGGGGCTCAATCTGATGGACCTATAGGAGCCAACGGGCCACCGTAGAGTTCCTTTATGCGTGCCCTCAAGATTTTTCCTACAGGACTCAAGGGGAGACGCTCCACAAAAACGACTGATCGTGGCTTTTTATAGCCAGCCATTTTCCCTCTGCACCACTCGATAATCTCCTCTGGTGTGGGGTGTGTGCCCTTCTTTGGAACCACCACCGCACGGACGGCCTCCCCCAGGTCGTCGTCCTGTGCCCCGATCACACAGACCTCATCGACCATGGGATGTTTGAGAATGACTTCCTCAACCTCTAAGGGAAATATCTTCTCGCCACCGCTGTTGATACACTCGGTTTTTCTCTCTACCGTGTAGATCTCACCGTCAGGGCCGCGGTAGGCCAGATCACCGGAATGGAACCATCCATCTGCACTGAGTACCTCCCGGGTCTTTGCCTCATCCTTATAGTAACCTTTCATAACTGACTTGCCCCTATACCACAGTTCTCCCACCTGACCATCAGGGACTTCTTCGCCGTGCTCGTCTACGATGCGCACCTCGATCCCTTTGAGAAGCTCGCCAACTGAGCGATCCCGGACAGTCTCTGGTTCAGCGTCGACCTTGAACGTGGTCACAGGTGCCATCTCTGTCTGGCCGAATCCATCCAGCAGCAGGGCGTTGGGAAAACGCTGGAGAAGGGTCTTCTTGTAGGTTCCAGGCATAAGGGCTGCACCTGTCAGTGCCACACGGATCGAGCTGACGTCGAAGTGCTTTTCATCCATGAGCGCCAGGAGACGCTTCCACATGGTAGGTACGAGAAATAGCCACGATACCTGCTCCTTTTCGATAGTCGTGAGTATCTCTTCGGGATTGAATTCACCAGATGCAGGGAATATGACCTGTCCCTTCTGGTAGAGCCAAAATGTAAGCCAGAAGGCAAAACTCGCCAGATGGAACATGGGTGGGACGAGCATGATGTTTTCGATCTCTTGATCGACTGGTGGTGCAAGGTGAGAAGCGATCATCTTCAGTCTGTACCGCAGTTTGCCTTCGACCTTCAATGCCCCTGAGGACAAAAGTCGTGCGAGCTGGGGAAGCACGGCAAGTCGGCCCCTTACAGAGTACGGGTAGACAGAGAGCTCGACGAATTTCCTGAACTCTTGGCCCATCGTTATCCTGACGCAGAGGTCATACTGATCGGTCGTGCCTTGGAAGATCTTGAGCTTGCCTTCTCGTAGCGTGACAGTAAGCGGAGGGATGGTGACACCCGAGGTGCTCACCAAATCCAGCAGTACTACAGGAGGGTTTTCCTGGCTTCCTCTGAGCACCGGGGCCAAAGGGGTAGCGAGGTGGCTCAACGCATTGAGCACTTTTCTTTGCAGTTCATTGCGTGCAAACATGGGGAGTGCAAGCTCCTCAATAGGTGGTAACAGCATGATCAGATACGCAATGATTGCCTCCTGGTTGCTTCGGAAGTTTTCGTAACTCAGCATGACTCCCTTTGGTTGGCCTGTCGTACCTCCAGTGTAGATAATCACAGCGATGTCATCTGGTTCTACAGGTACCCTTGGATACCTGCCGGTATGTGTAGAGATCAGTGTTTCGTAAGCGTGTATGCCACTGGGCAGGCCACTTCCCTGGCATACATAGCAGCTGATACGAGGAAGCTCCTGGCGTATCCCTTCGACAATCTGCACGGCCTCCTGTTCGAAAAGGAAAAATCGTGTATCGCAATTGTTGAGCACGTAGATCAGCTCGTGTGCCACATACCTGAAGTTGATAGGAACAGGCACTGCGCCGAGGGCCTGGATTGCAAGGGTCGATTCGACAAATTCAGGACGATTGTGGAAGAGGATGGCACACGTTTCACCCTTGCGCAGGCCTAGGTCGTGGAGTGCAGAGGCAAGCCGGTCTACACGGTCGTTGAGCTCTTTCCATGTAATGCGGCGGCCAGCCCAGACGAGGGCCACACGGTCTTTGGGGAGATATCGGGCCTTGATCTCAGTGGTCTCCTTGAGGGGCGCGATGTCCATAGTCATTCTCCAATAATTTTGACAAGAACCCGTTTTTGTCTTCTTCCATCGAATTCACCGTAAAAGATCTGTTCCCAGGGCCCGAAGTCGAGCTTTCCTTGGGTAACCGCTACTACGACCTCCCTACCCATGATCTGGCGCTTGAGGTGCGCATCTGCATTGTCCTCGCCAACATTGTGCCGGTACTGAGACACTGGCTCGTGAGGGGCCAGTCTTTCGAGCCACGTCGTGAAATCGTGGTGTAGACCAGGTTCATCGTCGTTGATAAACACAGCGGCAGTAATATGCATCGCGTTAACGAGGAGGAGTCCCTCGCGTATCCCGCTCTCCCGCAGCGCGGCCTCCACATGGGGGGTTATATTGATAAAGGCGCTCCGTGCAGGCACATTGAACCAAAGCTCTTTTCGAAAGGTTTTCATTGCTCCCCTTGCCTGTAGCCGTTAGCGTTGAAACGAGCCTGTTCGGGGCAGGTCTTCCTGTGTGGACAATGTAGTCTTTAGATAGAAAAAAATAAAGCGCAGTCCAACCGTATTCCGCCTCTATGTCAATAATTGAACGTAGCCCCGGCTTCATGCTAGAAGGATCGTAAGCAGGAGGTAAAAGGGGAAAGCCTCAAGATGGACAAGGTCCTTTTCCATCTACGTTCCTACGCACGACAGGTCGCACTCCAGACAGGTGTGCCGCGTTTTTATCGTGATTATACGCATGAGGTACAGCAATCGATACAGCATCTTTTCAACGACCTAGCCCTTATTAGACTCAAGACCTTTGTCAGCGAGGTCTGTGCAGATGATTTTGGTCACGGACGCCGCCATATCATGTTGGTGACTCGGGACACCGGTGCCCTTGTCTTTGCAATGGCCCGGACATCGGATATGTCCGAGACCCACGTGAGGAAGACTGTGCGATGTGGGCAGGCAGCGGGTTTGCTCCATGATATTCGGCGCAAGGAACCTCGGCATGCGGCAAAGGGAGCTGAAACAGCTCGACGTATCCTTCGGCACTTTCCAAGCTTTGAGGGTGCAGAGATTGAGGAGATCGCACAAGCCATTGCCAACCATGAGGCCTTTTGCGAACCTCAACGACTTCAGACAACCACCGGTCAACTCATAAGTGATTGCCTGTATGATGCGGATAAGTTCAGGTGGGGTCCTGACAATTTTACGGATATGGTATGGTCAATGGCTGCGTTTTTCGGTATACCGCTTGAAGGCATTGTTTCAGCATACGAGCGCGGCATAGAGGCCATTGCACGTATAAAGACATCCTTTAGGACAGAGCTCGGGAAGCGGTACGGACCTGAGATCATCAACATGGGGTTGCGGATTGGCGAACAGCTTATGGCGTACATTCGATCCGAGATCTTGCCCAAAGAGAGGTGCTAAGAACAAAAAGGAGACAAGGGATGGCGTATCCGTTGTTCGATCTCAAAGGAAAGGTTGCGGTCGTTACTGGTGGAAACAGTGGCATCGGCCTGGGAATGGCCGAAGCCCTTGCAGCAGCGGGCGCTGATGTGAGCATTTGGGGAAGGAGCCAGGAAAAGAACCAGGCAGCGTGCGCTGTACTGGATTGTTACGGTACAAAGGTGCAGGTACTTCGATGCGATGTGGGAGAAGAGGATGAAGTCGAGGAAGCGTTTCGACAGGTGCTCGATGCCTTCGGCCGTGTCGACGCGTGTTTTGCCAATGCGGGAGTTGCTGGTTTAGCGCCATCCTTTGTCGAACTGACAGCTGAAGAGTGGAGAAGGGTGCTACGGGTCAACCTTGATGGTGTATTTTTTACACTCAGAGCGGCAGCCCGGCATATGATAGAGAGGGGAGGAGGTGGTTCCCTTGTGGCAACAAGTAGTCTTGCTGCGGTAGAAGGACAGGCAAGGGGCGAACACTATGCCGCCTCAAAGGGCGCAGTAATTTCGATGATCAAAGCATTGGCAGTAGAGCTCGCTCGATATAGGATTCGTGCCAATGCGATCCTCCCTGGATGGATCGAGAGCCCAATGACTGCTGCAGTGTTTAACTGGGATCGTTTCAGAGAAAAGGTCCTGCCTCGCATCCCTGCCAGACGATGGGGCCTGCCAGCCGATGTAGGTGGCCTGGCGGTATATCTGGCCAGTGATGCAAGTGCCTATCATAGTGGAGATACGTTGATCGTCGATGGAGGGTATTCGGTCTTTTGATCGTTTCATGGAGCGAGCCGCTGTAGAGTACTGGTGCTGTAACGAACGAAGCCTCCTTTTAGTTGACGTACCTGTCGTGGTTCGTATCCTTGCCGCCGTGTACAACTCGATACCGTCGTTTCAGTCGCCTCAGCTTCCACCAACCCCTCAGGTAGAGATAGCCTGCGGCCAGTCCTCCTAGGTGCGCAATGTCAGTAATGCCCCGCTCTGAGGAGGTCAGCGAAAAGTAACATGCAAGAAGTCCTATCAAAATGACAAAGTGCCGAGCCTTTATAGGGAACGCAAACCACAGCAAGATCTGACGCTGGGGAAACAAGAGCCCGTAGGCAAGTAGGATGCCGTAGACAGCACCTGATGCGCCGATAGTCGGGATAGGACTTTGGGGACTGACCGCGAGTGCACAAAGAGATTCGCCGATCCCGGATACAAAATAGTACTTCACGAAGAAGCGTGTACCCCATACCCGTTCCAAATCGCAGCCGAACATCCAGATGGCAAGGAGGTTGAATCCCAGATGCAGGAGGCCGGCATGGAGGAACATGTAGGTTACGAGTTGCCAGACAAACGCCTTGTGAACTACCAGATACGGTACGAGACCTACAAAGGGTTCAATGGCAACAGCGAAGACGTGTCGTGCTATGGCCTGACAAAAGAATACGGCCACATTGAGGATGAGGAGTACCCTTACCGCACGGGTGGTAGGGCCGCCAAATGAAATAGGTACTCGTTGATAGGAATAACGCATCTATGTGCCTCTATGAGTCGCACACGAAGAGGTATCGAGATCTCCTGCTGTATCGGTAACCAGCATCCCTTGCTCGTGTGAGCACCGGTGCTTTCTTGGACCGGCAGTGGGGATTTACCGCTTCTCTGCCAGATCTCCTCCGGGCCCTTGAGAGCTACTCGCAACCTCTTGCAGTACGTCTTTTACCAGCCTTGCCAGATGCTCTTTTGCAGGTCCCTCCTTGAGTGCCTCGAGAATTCTGTCATCGATCTTTTTATTGACGACTCTTTCCAGTGAATCCTCTATCTTTTGGAAATTCTCAAAGAGCACATCCAAAATCCGCTGCCTGAAGTAGAGCGAGTAGACCAACAGTGTGAGTAGCATGCCAGCAACCACATCGAGGATGTAGTGCTGTTTGATGAAGAGGGTGGAAACTGCGATAAGCAGGGTAAGCAGGAGTGCAAGTACCCCTCGGACTCTATGCACCTCCATGATGGTCAATGATGCCAAAAGGGACATGGCGACGTGCATACTGGGGAAGCAATTGAGCGGCTTGTCAGTATTGTAGACTTTCTGCAGTGCCCACGTTGAAAAAGAGGTCTGTTCAAAAGAAGGTCGTAGCATGGCTACAGGATACGTAAGATACGTCGCATAGCATACCACCATGACCGTAATGTACGCCCAGGAGAACACGCGGAAGAAGGCAGCGTTCCTTATGAAAAAGAACGGCAGCAGGAAGAGGGGATAGATAGACAGGTAAATAAATACGAATTCCGGCTTGAATGGTATACGGTCATCGAGATCGAGCTTGGGTAGGGTCGAAGCGTTGTGGCCTTCGATGATGTGCGAGATAGAAAAATACCCAGCCGCCCATATGCCGAACATGAGGAGACCGATAAGGAGCTGCTCATTGGCGCGAAGGATCGCCCTGACGGACCTCTGAACAGGAAGAGCATCGTTCATGGGATCGGTTACCCTTGCGTTCTATGCGCCCTATAGACAGAAGCGAGAACTACCATAACAGGTATGATGACGGTCACGTTGAGACTCTTGTAGAGGTAGCGTATCTGGATCGGGAAGAAGGTCTCCTCGAGAAACGTAAAAAGGCAGGCGACGATAAGGCCAAGGAGGTAGTAAAAAAGGATCCACCTGAGTTTGTTGTCCTTCCATGTGATCGTCCAGTCCTTTCGTTGCTTTACCAGCAAGAAGCGTATCTGCATAGGAACTCCACACGTAGCAAGAGACTACCTCAGGATAGGCCGTATCCAGAGGCACTTTAGTATAAACGGATCAGCGTTGCAAGGCTGACTGAGATTTCAATAATCCAAGAGCGTGCTTACCAAGGACAGGCGGTACGTGCGAGCGCATTGTCGCAGGGGTGCAGGAAGCTGCAATGGCCTTTGCTTGCTAGTAGGCGAGTTCAATGTGTTTTTGTGTACCTGAGTCCGCTATGGCATAATCGCTGGCACTATGAAATGGTATGTGTACCGTCGCACAGATCGATCGTTGGTGCGATACGTGCTGGCGTTGTCAGCAGTGCTGCTGTGCGTAGTTCTGGCGTGTGGCTGTGGGGAGCAAGAGCGAGCAGAGGTGGCCCAGCAGCCATCTGTTACCCACGTCTACGAGTACGAGGTCCCACTCTGCAGAGAATCGCCGTGGCCGCAAATGCGACGTACGCGCTACGGAAATGGTCAAAGTCCTATTGTAGCTCAAGGCACAGGTATGCCGTGGCGATTTAAAACAGGCAAGGGTATTTTCAGCGTCCCGGTGATTGGGCACGATCATGCTGTACTTGTAGGATCTGCAGACTGTGTGTTTTACGCGATATGGCCTGATGGTACGCTCAAATGGCGCTTTCCTACTGGTGAGATTATCGATTCAGCCGCAGCAGTACGTGCGGATCATACGATTGTCGTGCCTTCAGGAGATGGCCATATCTATGCCCTCGGTCCTGATGGAAAGGAGCTCTGGCGTTTCAGGGCTCACCACAGCGCAGGCGAACCAGATGAACATCAAGGGACCCACTGCGGTCCTTTTGAGCCCCAAGGAGGCCCGAGCAACTGGTTCGAGGGCAACGTGATTGTGGGTGAACAAGGTCTTCTGTGGGCTGGAAACGACAATTATCGAATGTATGGCCTTAGCCCCCAGGGCGAGGAGGTGGTTGCCTTTTTTCCTGGACCTATTCCGTTTGGCGCGGTCTGGTCTGCAGCAGCGATACTACGAGATGGGGGTGCGATCTTTGGTTCACTGGATTTTTGTCTTTATTCGGTTTCTGCCCGAGGCACTTGCAACTGGCGGGTATCGCTTGGTGGCCCTGTGTCCTCCTCTCCTGCACTCTCAGACGATCCACGTATCGCGTATGTTGGCAGTTGGGATGGCTGTATCTACGCGGTCGAGACAGCGACAGGTCATATCAGGTGGTCTTTCAAGACCAGAGATCATGTATACGGTTCGCCTGCTGTTATGGCTGACGGGACAGTACTGTGCGGGTCTACCGATGGCACCATGTATGCGTTCACCCCAGAAGGCAACCTGCTGTGGACATTTGACGTTGGGGAACCGATTCGGTCCTCTCCTGCACTAGCTGGTGACGGGACGATCTTTTTTGGTGCAGCAGACGGACGCGTGTATGCGCTCAACCCAGATGGGACGAGACGATGGTCCTATGACACCACCCAACAGGATCGTAACGACCTTAACTCGTCTCCTGCGTTAGGTGAGGGTCGACTGTACATAGGGAGCGAGGATGGGTCGGTCATAGGCCTGCCGTATTCGTACTGCGACGACAATGCAATGGACAGCCGCTGTTCTCAAGAGCCTTTGAGCGATCTTCCTGATCATGGTGACCTACTCTACTACATATCTCCTGGAGGGAGGAGCTTTGTCGATCCGCCCAAGCCTGTGCAGCGTGGGGCTGTCCTTACGGTGCGGCTATTCCTACGAAGGCAGGCGAGGACCGTTATGGGGTCCATTCTCGCTAGATCGCTCAAGGTGAACAGTGTACCTGCTGCTGAGTTCGAGATCATAGAGTCTCCTCGAAATGACTATGTACATCTCCTGCCACGCCAGATGCTCGCGCCTGCTACTGACTACAAGGTTACCGTCAGTGCAGCATATCGTGTGGCTGAAACGAGGGAGGTTGGCACTGTCCGTAGAGTGTTTTCCTTTCGTACTGTGGATGAACAGGCTCCACCGGTGCCACTTACAGTGGGATCGAACCGTACCAGAGCCTTTCAGATTCGCAACTTGGCACCACATCAGCCTTCGCTCATTGTGAGTTTGAATCAGATAGGGTTCGATAGTCTGGATCTGCTCGGCTCGGTTGTGCATCGTGCAGGAGATCGATGGACACTCTGGCTTGTTGGGGGCAAAAGCGGCTCGCAAGAGACCGTTATCGATCCTGGCACACCTACCATGATTGCAATGAACGGGACAATGGACGGCAACTCCTTCATACTTGAGGGTGCAAACTTCAGGCTCGTCACTGGAGGACCGCCAATGGATGTAAGTCGCATACGGGTGGCCTCGCAGTTCGATAGCACGTTTTCCTTTGATGAGGGAACCTCGATTATTGCGCAGGCAGACTGTCCAAAGCTTGGCCCTGTAGGCCTGTTTCTCGTGCTCTTTGGACAGTGTAACTCAGAACTCCAGTTACCTGTGGTTGGTACGGTCCGCGGCTTTGCCTATGACGGTGGGGCCAACCAGCGGCCGCCTGATGTGGCAGTAGCACAGGTAGCCATGGAACAAAGGAGGATTGTAGCAGACCTAAGGGCTCTGCACTATCCAGCCTCAGAGCACCTGGGTGCAATAATTGTGCTTGATGAAAAAGATGGCATGGTGGTGCCTCTGGACTACCGGGCCTGTTTGACGACGGCAATCGATGCCGGAGGCAATCTGGCCAAGATCGTGCTTGACATTCCAGAAGGCGTAGTGCTTCCAGCAGAAGGCATGCGTGTCATTGTTCTGACAGACCTTTATCCCCTAGCCTCTGTGGTGTTACCGTTACCCTTGTGACAGACAGGGGCTTCAGATTATGGCTGTCGCAAGACCATACTACTTTTGATGTGGCGCTGCTGATCCTGGTGTAGGTACCTGGACAGACACTGTCGCACGGATAGCGGAGGGTCTTCTTATGAACCATACAGTCGTTGCTCGCATCAGCCAGTGGGTCCGTGCACTGCGATACGAGGATGTGCCAGACAGGGTCATCGACAAGGCAAGGGCACAGATCCTCAGCGTCTTAGGATCGATCTATGCAGGCAGTGTCGTTGAAGAGAGTGGATTGGTTGGCAAGGCAGTTGCTCAATGGGACCGGGCAAGGCAGGCAACTGTGATTGCCACGGGCCGCAAGCAGTCAGTCCATGGAGCAGTCTTTGCCAACACAGCTATGAGCATGGCCCTCGATTATGACGATTACCTTTTTATGGGCCATACTGGCCACTCGGCAGTCCTTGTACCGCTTGCGGTCTGCGAGGCCCTTGATCTTTCGGTCAGAGATCTGGTCGTTGCTCAAATTGCAGCAAACGAGGTGTCAGGACGGCTTGGCGCTTCTGCAGTCATGGGTCCGCTCAATGGACAAATGTTCAGCTTCATCCACTTGCTGTCCTCTTCATGTAGCGCTGGTAGGCTGTACGGACTTTCGCCTTCTCAAATGGACCATGCGATCGCCATAGCCCTGTCTCACCCGTGCTATCCTCTTGAACCAGGGTTTTTCAATTCAGGATCAAAGCTCCTCACTGCTGCCATGCCGTCTCTGCAGGGGCTATATGCTGTTGAGCTTGCAAGGGCTGGCATCTCAGGGCCGCTCGAAGTCCTCGATCACCCAAGGGGTTTTTACAAGGTATTTAGTTATTATCCTCTGAAGGGTATGTGGTCAGGTCTTGGTACGGTGTGGGTGAGCGACACGCTATCAGTCAAAATGCATCCAGGATGTGCATATATCTCAGCTGCCTTGGACGCCGTGGAAACGGTGCTCGAGGAGATCAAGACTACAAGAGGGGACGAACTCGACCCTGACGAACTTGCCTCGATAGTAGTTCGTACCTCTCTGCTAGGAGTCGAGATGGAGAGCCTGAGCAGCGACTACGAATATAGCGACCGTATCACTCCGGTCAATGTCACCTTTTCGCTCAGATATAGTATTGCGCTCATGCTGCTCCGAAAAATGCGAGATGCTAGCTGCCTTACCCAACGGTATCTGTCAGAGCACGAGCAGCAGATACGATCCATTGCAGAAAAGGTCCGTGTGGTAGCTGCTCGCGATCTCAACCGTGACCTCATCGTCACCCTTATCCAAACGGCAGGATTTGATAGGGCGCTCTCAGGCATGCACCTGAGAGACCTTTTCTACGTGCTAGTACAGGTGGCGAGAAATTACCATCCGGCTGCATGGTTGGATAGCGCTCACGCGGAGCGCTCTGTGAAGCCCTTGAACCTCGCTGGGGCAGTGAGGACTGGTACAGCCGCTAGCACATCCCTCAAGGCAGCGCTCCGGTTGATAGCACGAGTAGCTCGCCGTAGAGGTCATCCCTATGAGCTGGCGAGCCAGGACCTCGAGCAATTTGTCTTTCCCTTTGCTGCACGCGTTACACTCGAACTTACAGATGGCTCACGCTACGAGGCCGAACAAAAGATCCCCATAGGTGCTACCTGCGGGAATACGTACACAATAACCTCGTGCGGTCAAGAAAAATTCATACAGGAAGCACGCAGGATCTTGTCTTCTGAGCAGATCGACAGGGCACTATCATTGCTACAAGAGCTACCTTCTGGTGTGTCGGTACGGAAGTTTATTCCTTTCATCACACCAGCTGCATCGTCCACATAATCTCTGGTCAGGACCAATGCCCTACAGCGGCCTTGACTGCCTCATAGAGCTCGAAGCCTACTTGAAGCTCCTCTCCAACAGTCTCTTGTATTTTTTTAATAGCTGAAGGCGAAAGAAGCCTGTTGAGCTTACCGCACAGGTAATTGACACATATGACATGTCGGGCCTTGAGGGTGCACCCTTCTTCTCCGAGAAAAAAGCAGCTATCATCGTACAGGCGAGAGCTAGGCACGGCCGTATCGAGCAGGAGGTTGATGAGCAGCTGGATACTCGTATAGTGGTACTCGATCCCTGCACCGCAGCAGCTTCCACCCTCCAGGGTCTCGCACCTCTTGCAGATCTCCTGGAGTCCGCACGCGCGCATCACCTGGTAGCTTGCATCGAGCGCACCTCTGAATCGCTCCAACAATTCCTTGATACGTGCATCGTGCTGTAGAGCTGCCTTCCAAAAAGCATGCAGTCGATATGCTTGCATTATCCTCTCTTGGATCGAGTGTTCGTGATGAGCAGCAGGCTGGAGGGATCTCTTGGTCATACCGATGTGCTGTGTCTGCCAGGACAATTACGTCTCTGAGGCCCCTTGTGCTGTCCGAGCGAGTCGCTTGGCGAATTCATCTTGATATCGTTCACGAAGTTTTCTCTTCAATACCTTCAGGGTCATTCCATAGGGCATCTCAGAGGCAGGGATGATCATGATATCCCGAGGGGCCTTGTAGTAGGCGATGGTAGCTTTGCACCATGCGAGTAACTCTTCTGAGGTAGCTTCTGCGCCTGGCTTGAGACACACAATGGCAACAGGTATTTCCTTTTTGGTGGGATGTGGCACTCCGATCACTGCAGCCTCTGCGATTTTTTCGTTGGCGAGCAGTTCCTCCTCCACCTCCCTTGAAAAGATCGAATAACCACCGCACTTGATCACGTCTTTTTTTCTGTCCACAAAATAGACAAGGCCAAAGCGACCCTTTTTTGCCATATCGCCAGTCCTGAACCAGCCGTCCTTGGTAAAGCACGCCTCGGTTTCGGCCTTCTTGTTCCAATATCCTGACATCACCCCTGGTCCTTTTACGGCAAGTTCGCCTACCTGACCTCGGCGGACCGTGTTCCCTTGTTCGTCTACAATGCGCACCCTGGTGGGATAGACCGGAAATCCGACACAAGAGGATGGGTATCGTATTCCTGGTAGTGCAACTTTTATGGTGGCGGCACCAGAGAGTTCGACCATGCCGTATACTTCGACGATAGAGGCTGGCAGTCGGAATGGACCGACCTTGAGGAAGCTTCCAGCCCTACGAAGTACTTTGACATATTCTTCGGGCATGGCATCTGCAGAAGATCCCCAGAGCTTTACAGAACTGAGGTCGTAGTTTTCCATGCCGCCATGAATCATCATGGCATACATGGCAGGTACTCCTGCAAAGGCCTTTGCCCTGAAGCGCTGGATTGCTGCCATGACCTTCTGGGGATCGAAATGAGGGATAAAATATCCTGTGACTCCGGTACACAGGCCTATCAGCACTGTGCAAAAACCCATGATGTGGGCAAGCGGCAATGCAATGACCCCAAAGTCTTTCTTGCTCACCGGCATGAACAGGGCGGTAAGTTTCTGTGGTCCGAGGAGCCCTCTGCTGGACATGGTTGCTCCTTTTGGAAAGCCGGTTGTGCCCGACGTATAGAAGATAGCAACAGGGTCATCGGGCCTTAACTGAACAGGGTCAAAGGAGTCATCGACCTCTGCGGTCATAGTATCGAGACTCAAGAAACCACCCTCGCGAGGCACGTCCCGAGCAGGACCTGCCATGACCCACGTCTTGATACCAGGCAACAGCCCTGTATCTCCAATATTGTGTCGATAGACCTCAGGATCGGTGATGAAGGTCCTGGCGCCACAGTCCTGCAGTATGTAGTTGAGTTCTCTCTGTCTCAGCATGTAGTTCAGAGGCACTGCAATGGCACCGATCCTAAATATAGCCATAAGGATCAGAAAGAGATCCACATTGTTGGAAGTACAGACTCCTATGACATCGCCTCTGCCGAGTTTGAGGTGAGAGGCGAGTACTCGGCTAATCCTCCGAGAAAATGCAAGCCCCTGTGTGCCTGTAAGCTCAGATCCTGCGAGCGTTCGGTACTCGAGTGGGGTATCCAGCAGCGTACGGGAGTTCGGATAGAATTGATGGTGACGCTCAATAAAATTAGCCATGGTGATGGTAGTGTCGAGAAAGATTCGTAGCCGTTCGAGCATGGCAGAAACCCTCTATTCGCGATGTGTTGAGGCAGCAGGCGTGCTCCAGAGGCTGATTGCCATGGACAATATGCGGAGCCCTTGTACTCGTCAGGAACCAGCAAGCTCAGCTAGTCATCTTATAGCATATTAGCGTAGCGAAGACCATTTCATATCCCAGACGAATAAGATAAGCTGAGTGGCTAGGAGACCCAAGGGATTCGTACAATCGTACGATCTCACATTACTGATCGAAAAAGGAGGAGGGTCGTGGCAAAAAAGATACTCTCTCTTGCACCGCTGCCAGCAGAGCTGGTAAAGGCATTCATCGAGATGACGCCTGATCTGCCTGAGTTCGAGGTAATATACGGACACGAGATGGAAAGGCACACGCTTCTAGAAGAAGTAGCAGAAGCAGACATCATTTTCGGCGACTACACTTTTTCGAAGCCTATCGATGCAGCACTCATCGCTGCAGCCAGGAAACTAACGTTTATACAGCAACCGAGTGCAGGATACGAGCACATCGATGTAGCTGCTTGTGCCAGGGCAGGTATCAAGGTTGCTACAACCGCAGGTGCAAATACGATCAGTGTTGCTGAACACACCATCGCCTGTGCATTATGCCTCATGAAGAACCTGTTGTATGCTCATAGGGCAGTCAAGCAGGGCCGCTGGCCGCAGATGGAGGTAAGGCCGACCGAGCTTTACCAAAAGACATGGGGAATCGTTGGGTTTGGTCGGATTGGACAGGCAGTGGCTGAGCGGCTGCGTCTGTTTGGGCTCTCGAGCATGCTCTACTACGATATACAGAGGGCACCGGTGGAACTGGAACAGCGTCTCTGTGTCGAGTTCTCAAGTTTCAGCGCATTATTAGAACGTTCGGACGTGGTGAGTCTCCATGTACCATTGACCGAACAGACGAGAGGCATGATCAATGCCGAAACGTTGGCTCTCATGAAGTCATCTGCCTACCTGATCAATGTGGCCAGAGGCGAGCTCATAGATGAAAGCGCGCTTGCCAAGGCGCTGCGAGAGGGTAGAATTGCCGGTGCAGCCCTGGATGTCTTTGCTCAAGAGCCTGTCAGAGGTGACAATCCCTTGCTTGCCATAGATTCAGACAGGCTTATGTTTTCGCCTCATGTGGCAGGCGTGAGCGATGAAGCAGCGCGCCGAATTATCAGCATGGCCACAGCGAACGTGGCACGAGTTCTCAAAGGTCAAGAGCCGCATGCGGTGATACAGAGCGTGTGAATGCTCCTAAAAGCACAAGAGCACATCAGGAAAGACCGAGCAGAGGTGAGAAATGACAGGTGCTGAAGCGTTGGTGAAGACTGCTGCTCAGTCTGGCGTCACGATCTGTTTTGCTAACCCAGGCACTACAGAATTACCACTGGTTGCTGCATTGGACGAGGTGGAAGGTGTTCGAGCAGTTCTTGGCCTTTTTGAAGGTGTGTGTACTGGCGCTGCTGACGGCTATGGTCGTATGCTATACAGACCAGCCATGACCCTCCTTCATTTAGGTCCTGGCCTTGCTCACGGGCTCTCCAACTTGCATAACGCCCGAAGGGCCCGTACGCCGATACTCAACGTAGTAGGAGAACATGCGACATGGCATAGACCCTTTGATCCACCACTTGCCATGGACATAGAGGCCCTGGCTAGAACGGTCTCTGGCTGGCAGCGCACAGTTCGATCTGCCGCTACCATTGCCCAGGACACAGCAGATGCAATCTCTGCAGCAATGGGTGGACGTATCGCAACACTGATTGTTCCCCAGGATGTTCAGTGGCCGCACCTTGACGAGCCCGAGGCAGCACCAATCGCCCATCATTCCTTTCGTCCTGTGGATGAAGAGACAATAAAGGCTGCCACAGAATTCCTGTCCAGGCCCGGCAGAGTGGCCCTTATCCTGGGTGGCCGGGGCCTGATGAAAAGGGGACTTGTTGCAGCTGGAAAGATCAGAAAGGCAACAGGCTGTGATCTTTTGTGCGAGACCTTTCCAGCTCGGCTTGAGCGCGGTGTAGGTCTCCCTGACCTTGTACGGATCCCCTATGTACCTGAGATGGCACGGCCGCTACTTGAAGCCTACGAAAGGCTCCTTTTGGTGGACACGCGAGAGCCCATAACGTTTTTTGGCTACGAGGGTATGGATAGCAGGATGCTGCGACAAGGACAGACCACGCTATCTTTGGCACAAGATGACCAAGACAGCCAGGAGGCGTTGGAGGCACTTGCTGAAAGAGTCTGGACAGGTGATGCAATCTCTCGGAGCAACGTGGCCGAACCAGCGCCCAGCCGACCGGAACTTCCACGAGGCCGTCTCGATCCACACATGGCATGCACGGTAGTGGCTGCAGTACAGCCAGAAGGTGCTATTGTGGTGGAAGAAGGGATCACGAGCAGTGTCATGTATTATGGACTGACTGCAGGATGTCCAGTTTTTAGCCTTCTTACGCTTACTGGCGGAGCACTCGGTCAGGGTCCTGCCTGTTCTATAGGGGCAGCACTGGCCTGTCCAGACCGGCCTGTCATAAATCTTCAAGCAGACGGAAGCGCACTCTACACGGTGCAATCGCTCTGGACTCAGGCTCGGGAAGGTCTCAATATTACCACCGTACTCTTTGCGAATCGCACCTACGAGATTCTTCGACTTGAGCTTGCTCGTGCAGGCATCCTACGTCCGGGAAAAAATGCCGAGGTGCTTACCGAACTTGGAAGCATCGACTGGGTAAAGATAGGAGAATCCTACGGCGTGCCATCTGTCTCGGTCGACAAAGCAGAGGATCTTGGACAGGAACTAAGAAGGGCTTTTACTGAAAAAGGACCGCACCTTATAGAAGTCCGGCTCTATCCCTGAGAAGCATCTGAGAAGTGCACCTCTGAGCTATGCCCTCTACGGGTTCGATCTACCATCCAGCGCTACAGAGATGCGAGTACAAGGCCTAGTCCTTCAGGGAGACGACAGGAAGACCGTATCCGTATCTGACCAGAGGCAATTGGCTGAGGCCTTGCAGCATTGATTCGCCTGACGCCTGCCGATAATATGAACGGAAACTATCGAGGGGACTGCTGCTATGTTCGATTACCTTCTCACCAAAGAACAGTTGCGTATCAGAGACGAGGTACGGGAGTTTGTAAAGTGGGTGCCGCGGCAGATGATCCTGGACATGGATAGTGACAAGATCACATTTCCCAAAGAGTTCCTTCAGGAGGCTGCAAGGCGAAACCTTCTTGGGTGCCGGTATCCAAGAGAATGGGGCGGTCGGGGCATGGATTGGGTAACCAGCTGTGTGGTCATGGAAGAGGTGGGTACACTTGGGTACGAATGTGCCTGTGTGTTTGGAGTGGGCTCAGAGCTTGTCTGCGATGCTATTATGCTCCACGGTACCACCCAACAAAAGGAGAAGTACGTACGACCGCTGCTAAGGGGCGAACGATTTGCTGCAGAGTGTCTCACAGAGCCAAGGGGCGGATCGGACTTTTTCGGTGCAACAACAAAGGCAGTGGACAAGGGAGATCATTTTGTCCTGAACGGTCAAAAGCGATTCATCGTAGGCGCCGAAGGTGCGGATTTCTTCCTTGTGTACGCACGGACCGATCCTGATGCCCGACCGCAAGATTCCATTACCTGCTTTATAGTGGATCGTGGACCAGGCGTGGAAACAAAGTATCTGTATGGCCTCATGGGATGCCGGGGTGGTGGGACCGGCCGGATCGTGTTCCGTGATGTGGTAGTCCCTAAGGAGAATGTCGTAGGCAAGATCCATGGTGGTTACGCGGTCTTTACGACCATGATGATTCCAGAGCGTCTCGGCACAGCAGCAATGACCATCGGCGCTGCACGGCCTGCACTGGATATCGCCACTGCCTACACATCACGCCGCAAGGCCTTTGGTCAGACAATAAACCAGTTTCAAGCAGTGAGCTTTCAGGTCGCAGAGGCAGCCATGCTCCTGGACGCAGCGCGTGCAATGGCCTACGTGACGGCGGCTGCTGTGGATGCTGGTGTGGACATGCGCAGGATACGGCGTATGGTCTCCCAGAGCAAGAAATTCATTACCGAGTCCTGCCAGAAGGTGGTGCATAATGCAATGCAGGTTATGGGTGGGATTGCCTACACCAACGTGTACCCCATCGAGCGAATCTATCGCGATATACGTCTTGCCTCGATTTGGACAGGCACCAATGAAATCATGTCGCTGATAACTGCGCATGAGTGGTATCAGGAATACGCCCGTGAAAAGCAGCACCGGAATGAACGAGATTTCGAGCTCGATGCTAAGGAAGCAGAGGCAGATGAAAAGGTCTACGATGACAAGGACATGTGGGAAAAAGGATGGTAGGCGTGTTCGTTTCGAGCACGAGGCCTACTTGGCAACTCCAGTAAGAGGTGCGGCAGGGGAATGACCGACAGCAGTAGGTGGGGAGCGAGATGCACATCGGTCTGATTGATCTTGTAGTGATTTATGCCATCCCGTTGGTTATTGCTGGAGCAGGTTTACTCGGGTTTCTCGTCACTATATACCTCATCGTCAAACTCGATATAGGTCACTTGGATGTGGCAGAGGACATTCGTTACAACATTGAGCTCAAAAAACAGCCGGTAACGTTCATGACGGTTGCTATGGTTATGCTGCTGGATAGCGGGGTTCAAGCTGCGTTTCTCTACCGATGTGCGCGCTTCCTCTATCGACACAGGCTTCGTCCGATTGCCACTGTGCTGCACAAACTCGGTAAGTACATGACCAACGTGGATCTTCCGCCCACCGCAAAGGTCGGCCCTGGAGTAGTGTTTCTTCATTGCTGCAATATCGTGATCGGTCCCTATATCGAGATTGGGAGCCACGTGGTCTTTCGGCCCTGTGTTGTGTTGCGCGGCTGGGGCACAGTAAAGCTAGAAGATGGAGTTCGGACAGGGCTTCAGTCAGTGGTTATGGACTGCGTGACAATGGGGAATGAGTCAGAGTCAGCGCCAGGCGCAGTCGTGACCCAGGATGTCCCTCCCCGCCACATCGCTTTTGGCATGCCAGCTACAAAGATGGTTCCTCGACCTGAGACAAAATTGCGAGGAATAGTCATCGAGCTAGAAAACGTCCTTTTGGAGGAAACCAATCTTTGGGTCACTGCACTCGGCCGCAGCGTGATGGTGGCAGGGAAAGACATCGGTGCAGCAAAGATACGGGCTTTGGCAGCATTGCCTCCTCCGTTAGCAGTATCGAGATACGTCCGCAACAAAGGTGCGCAAGAGGCTGCGCTGAACGAGTACCTCCGTACCGTACGAGATTTCATGCACACAGAGCTACGGCTCAAGGCCAGAGCGGTCGAGCTGTTGAATACGCTTCGAGGCCGTGGCCTCAAAGTAGGGGTCATCTCCCGACATGCTGATGCGTTTGCACAAGAACTGGCAGCCGCAGTTGGTATCAAGGACCTTGCAGATCTAGTGACTGGTACAGACGGATGTCTTACGGAATGGAAGCCTGAGCCCTGGATTGTGTACAAGCCAATGCGCGCACTAAAGCTCGGCGTAGAGCGAGTGATCTATATCGCAGGAAGCCTTCTCGATGTCCGTACTGGTATCCAGGCAGCTTTGAGGGTCTTCTGGCTGTGCGGCAGCGAGGTTCGTGGAGGGCCTCCAAAGGGGAGGGGCCTTGTAACCAGGTTTGACGATATGGAGTCTCTCATTGCCGAGTTTTCAAAACCACAGTTACCACAGACACTATAGAAACCAGGTCGATCCAGTGCTGCCATGAAGGAACACAAGGACGCACGCAGCCTTACCACTGTGAGGGACCTTCCTCCGTTGCACGAAGTGCTTGGGTGGCCGGCAGTTGAGCGGCTGTGTGCAGACGTCCCTCGATGGCTCGTCAAGGAGGCTGCAAGGGATGTGCTCGCCCAGGAGCGTGCGGCGATCCTTAAAGGCCGTGTGCACGAGGTTGCACCGCAGCGCGAGATCGAGCAGAGGATACAGGAAAAAGTACGACTCATGATGCTGCCTCGTCTTAGAAAAGTTGTAAATGCAACAGGCGTTGTACTTCATACTGGATTGGGTAGGGCGCCCCTGAGCGAGGAAGCGATAGAAGCAGTTATCTCTGTTGCAACTGGATACTGCAATCTAGAGATCGATCTGGAGACTGGAAAGCGAGGTCATCGCTTTACGCATGTTGACGAACTCCTGTGTGGACTTACAGGGGCAGAGGCCTCGCTCGTTGTCAACAACAATGCTGCAGCGGTATTTCTCGGCGTTCTAAGCCTTGCCAAGGATAAGGAGGTGATTGTTTCCAGAGGGGAGCTTGTGGAGATAGGTGGCTCTTTTAGGATCCCGGATATCATCAAAGAGACAGGCGCACGCATTGTGGAGATAGGCACCACGAACAGGACCACTGTAAAGGATTATGAGAGGGCCATTACCTCGCACACAGGCCTCATCCTCAAGGTGCATCCTAGTAATTTCCGTATTGTGGGATTCAGCTCAGAGGCCACGCCTAGGGAGCTTGTCGATCTCGCCAAGCGCTTTTCCCTGCCGTTTATGTACGACCTTGGAAGCGGATGTCTGTGCTCGCTACAGGGAGTAGGCAGTCCCAGCGAGCCTTTGGTAAAGGATGTCGTCAATGAAGGAGTGGATCTCGTTACTTTTAGTGGCGACAAACTCTTGGGCGGACCTCAGGCAGGGATCATGGTCGGCAAAAAGGGCATACTCGATCCTATTCGTAGACATCCCCTTCACCGGGTGCTTAGGGTGGATAAGATGACATTGGCTGCGCTCGAGGCGACCTTAGGGCTCTACAGGGATTCCAGGGCCATCGATGAGAGGGTTCCGGTGATGAGGCTCTTTACAACGCCATCTGCCACACTAAAAAAGAGGGCGCAGCGGCTAAAAAAGCTATTGTATACACTGCAGCCTAAGCCCTACGATGCCTCTACCGTACAAGTTGTCTCAAGGGCAGGCGGGGGAAGCCTGCCGGCTGAAGATCTCCCCGGGGTAGGGGTGAAGGTATGGTTTCATAAGCTCTCGCCTGAGCAGGCCCTTGCGTTTTTCAGGTCGTTTCAACCTCCTATTATTGCCCGTATCGAACATGGTGCCGTGGTGTTCGATATGGGGACAGTACTTCCTGGCGAGGAAAAGACCATCTACAAGGCCTTTGAGGCATTGGTCGATCGGTCAGAGGTCGAGGGATGACCGCCTGTGCTATGAACTTTTTATAAGCGCTTTGAGATATTTTCCGAGCAGGGACCAGACATTTCCCGTAGAGACTCGCCTGAACGTAGTGTCTGATGCGGCACTAAGGGACAGTTATGCGTCGTGCGAGTGACAAAATTTGGCAGCTCGTAGATCAAAATAGTACATGTACGCAGCCCCAACCATTCATCCTTACACTCCGAGCACTTGGCATCCTTCGCAACGATAAATGTCAACACATGGTTGCGAAATGTGCTCGTCATTAGGGCACCTTCCTTGCATCCTCAGCTCCTTTCAATGCGCTGCCATCCAGCGTGCATGAGATCCAGACCGTTGTACGAGGACAGCCCTGGTACAATTTTTGCTCCCCCATCGAAACTGATCCTAACCGGGCTTTGACATGTCCGGGCAGGATCGTTCCCCCGGGTAGGATGCTCGAATAGGGTCTTGGGTCCTTCACAGCATAATTTGGCAGAGAGTGCACGATGAATAAGAGCCTACATCTCGGTGAGAAGCTGATACGAGCTGGATTGATCACTAAAGTAGAATTTGAAAAAGCGCTCGAGGAACAAAAAAAGAGCGGGGGCCTCATTACTTCCCATCTCGTCAAGCAGGGATACATCAAGGAAGATGAACTGGTGAGGTTCCTGAGTCAACAATTTGGTTTGCCAACCATTGATCTGTCTAAAATCCGTATACCGCCCGATGTGATAAAGATCATCCCCGTGGATGTCGTGCAGAAACATAAGGTCCTTCCTGTCAGTCGTGCTGGCTCGACACTCGTCCTGGCAATGAGCGACCCTACCAATTACTTTGCCATTGACGACATAAAATTTCTCACAGGGTACAACATCGATGTGGTGATCGCTGAGGAAAGCGCCCTTCGAGAGGCAATTGATTACTACTATGAGCAAGCACCTGCACTGGAGAAAGTGGTATCAGACTTTGAGGATCTGGAACTCGAGCTCCTAGATGACGAGGAGGAGGTCGATGTGGAGGAGCTCGAGCGGGCGACCTCGGACGCCCCTGTGGTAAAACTCGTAAATTACATCCTCACCGATGCCATACGAAAAGAAGCCAGCGACATCCATCTAGAGCCCTACGAGCGGATGTTTCGTGTACGGTACCGTATTGACGGCGTACTTCACGAGGTACTGCGGCCACCCATGAAGCTAAAGAACGCCATCATCTCCAGGGTCAAGATCATGGCAAACCTCGACATTGCAGAGCGAAGGCTTCCACAGGACGGCAGGATCAAGCTCAAGGCCCTTGGCAGAGAGATGGACTTCAGGGTGTCGGTTCTTCCGACACTTTTTGGAGAAAAGATCGTGCTGAGGATACTCGACAAGTCATCACTCCAGCTCGACATGACAAAACTTGGTTTTGAGCCAGAGGCACTCGAGGAGTTCAGAAGAGCTATTTATCAACCCTACGGCATGGTGCTCGTGACAGGCCCCACAGGCAGTGGCAAGACAACCACCTTGTATTCGGCCCTGAGCGAACTCAACAAGATCACCCATAATATCTCGACTGCTGAAGACCCTGTGGAGTACAACCTCGTAGGCATCAACCAGGTCCAGATGCACGAGGAGATAGGCTTGAATTTTGCCGCTGCACTGCGCTCATTTCTGCGACAGGACCCTGATATTATCCTCGTGGGAGAGATACGGGACTTCGAGACAGCAGAGATCGGCATCAAGGCCGCACTTACCGGCCACCTGGTGTTGAGTACCCTTCATACCAACGATGCCCCTAGCGCTGTAACCCGACTTCTCAATATGGGTATTGAGCCCTTTTTAGTGACCTCTGCGGTAAACCTCATTGTTGCCCAACGCTTGGCTCGAAAGATATGCACTGAATGCAAAGAGACCGTAGATGTGCATCCCCAGGCCCTTATCGAGATAGGCATGTCAGAAGAAGAGGCGTACCAGACAACAGTGTATCACGGACGAGGGTGTGAGCACTGCAATCATACAGGCTATCGAGGCCGGATTGCGCTCTACGAGGTTATGACACTTACCGAGGAGCTCAAGGAGATGATCCTCGAGGGTGCGTCTTCTTCTGAGCTGAAACGGGCTGCCAGACGTGCCGGGATGAAGACGCTGCGCGAAAGCGGTCTCCAAAAGATAAAGGAAGGCATTACCACGATAGAAGAAGTAGTTCGTGTAACTGCTGCTGATACTGAAGGACCTCAGAGACGGGCCCTGTCAGCAATGCGTGTAGAGGAAGAGGCGTATGAGGCAGCCTGAGATGCTGTCGATACGAACGCGACTGTGCCGGTATGGGTACACAGAAAGGGGGCATAGGTACAATGGCATCATTGCATGAATTGCTCAGGCTCATGATCGAACGAGGCGCGTCAGATCTCCATATTACTGTCGAGTCGCCTCCCCAACTGAGGATCGACGGCAAACTCACCCCACTGGATCTTGCGCCACTTACTGCCCAAGAAACAAAGCAGATGTGTTATAGCGTCCTCACCGAGGCACAAAAGCACAAGTTCGAACAAGATAACGAGCTTGATCTTTCGTTTGGTATCAAGGGCCTGAGCAGATTCAGGGCCAACATCTTTTTGCAGCGAGGTGCGGTCGCTGGTGCCTTTAGAACGATTCCGTATCAGATTAGAAGTTTTGACGAGCTGGGCCTGCCGCCGATCGTAAAGGAGCTTACCAAAAAGCCGCGAGGCCTCATCTTGGTGACAGGCCCCACAGGCTCAGGAAAGTCTACCACACTGGCTACTATGATCAATGAGATAAACTCGACCAGACACGAACACATCGTAACTATCGAAGACCCGATCGAGTACCTCCACCCCCATAAGAACTGCGTTGTCAATCAACGAGAGGTGGGAGCAGACACAAAGAGCTTCAAGAATGCATTGAAGTACATTCTCCGCCAGGATCCTGACGTGGTCCTGATCGGAGAGATGCGGGATTTAGAGACCATAGAGACCGCTCTTACCATCGCAGAGACCGGGCACTTGGCCTTTGCCACGCTGCACACGAACTCGTGCGTTCAGACCATAAACCGCATCATCGATGTGTTCCCACCATTCCAACAGCCGCAAGTCAGGGCCCAGCTCTCCATGGTCCTTGAGGGTGTGCTCAGCCAGGTCTTGATCCCACGTATAGGAGGGGGAAGGGTCCTTGCCCTGGAGATCATGGTCCCAAATGCAGCCATCCGCAACCTGATACGAGAGGAAAAGGTCCACCAGATTTATTCACAGATGCAGATGGGTCAGTCCAAGTTCGGTATGCAGACGATGAATCAGTCATTGTGTGATCTCTACATAAAGCGTCAGATTACGTATGAGGATGCTCTGGGCCGATCCTCTGACCCTGAAGAGCTTATGACCATGATCGCCAATCAAGAAAGGGCCAGCGGCAGGGTGCCGAAGGATGAGGCCCTAAGGGACAGATGGTTGGCAGGGGCTCAAAGGATCAAACGGTAACAAACGATAAAGGAGTTTCTGATGCAGAAATTCTTGTGGGAAGGTAGATCGCGGCAAGGTGAATTCCTCAGGGGCGAGATCGAGGCCCAGAACCAAACTGCTGCCATGGTGCTCTTGAGGAAGCAGCAAGTCATACCGCTAAAGATACAGGCACGTTCCAGGGACATACGGCTTTCCTTTGTGCCTCGGAGGAAGGTCAAGGAAAAACAGGTCGCTGTGTTCACGAGACAGCTTGCGACCATGATCGATGCAGGTCTTCCGCTTGTGCAGTCACTTGAGATCCTGGCCTCTCAACAAGAGAACAAGACATTCAAGGACGTGCTCAGCAAGGTCAAACTCGATGTTGAGGGTGGGGCTACCTTTTCAGATGCGCTCCAGAAGCACCCAAAGGTGTTCGGCGAACTCTATACCAGCCTTGTCACTGCAGGAGAGGTCGGCGGCATGCTCGACGTCATACTGAACCGCTTGAGTGTGTATATGGAGAAGGCCATAGCGCTCAAGAAAAAGATAAAGAGCGCCATGGTATATCCTGCAGCCATCCTTACGGTCTCTATCCTCGTCATCATCGTGCTTATGATCTTTGTGATTCCTGTATTCGAAAAAATGTTTGCAGGCTTTGGCCACTCCCTTCCAGCACCGACACAATTCATCATTCATCTGAGCAACTTCGTAAAGAGCAATATCTTTTACCTGATTGCTGCCGCAGCAGGCTTTGTGTTTCTCCTGCGCAGATACTACCACACAAAGAACGGACGCGAAGTCATCGATAGAGGACTGCTCAAGGCCCCTGTATTCGGCCCGCTCCTACTCAAGATCGCTATTGCACGATTCAGTAGGACCCTGGGCACCCTTGTCTCCAGTGGCGTGCCCATCCTGGACGGACTTCAGATCACAGCAAAGACCTCAGGCAATGTCGTGGTCGAACAGGCAGTGATGAAGACAAGAACCAGTATCAGTGAAGGCAAGACTATTGCTCAGCCGCTTGGGGAGGCAAAGGTGTTTCCTCCTATGGTCGTGCAAATGATAGGCGTGGGTGAAACAACAGGCTCCCTCGATAGCATGTTGAACAAGATTGCCGACTTCTACGATGAGGAGATAAACGCAACAGTGGCTGCGCTGACCTCCCTGCTCGAGCCTCTGATGATGGTGGTGCTCGGTGTGTTGATCGGAGGCATGATGGTCGCCATGTACTTGCCCATTTTCAAAATGGCATCAGTCATATCCTGACGACGAGACAAAAACAACGCGTGGGAGAACAGCACCTTGAAGAGAGACGTAGAGAGCAGCGTTCGGGTTATGCACACTGATGTTGCCAAGAGCCTGGTCACAGCCGCTAGAGGGTCAGGCGTCGAGTCAGGAGCAGATCACACGTATCGTGTACTTAGCGTGCTGGCATGGGTACGAATTGCCGGTCTTGTGATGCTTACCCTGGTTTCAGTGTCCTTGTTCTGGAAAAACGGCGAGGCCTTGTGGTGCACAGGGCTCAAGGTGCTTTACTGCATCCTCGCCCTAGGTCTATGTGTGTCCATAGCCGAACTCACAGCCCTTAGCCTCGGCGTCAGGGCAAGGGCCCTTACTGTGCCCCACATCCTTTGTAACCTTGCCCTTGCAGCAGGGTGGCTCTATGCCACGGGCGGTGCGAGAAGTCTCTTTAGCTTTCTCTTTCTTGTCGTGGTCATCGAATCCAGTGTCCTTCTCGATGCCAAGGGTACTTTTGCAGCCACGACTGTTGCAGCGTTTCTCTACTGGGTAATGGCACATCTGGAGTTCCGCAGCGTCCTTGTACCCTTGCAGGGATCGATCCATGAAGGCCTGTTGGCACGGGACCATTATCCGGCTTCTCTCCTGCTGTTTACCCTTGCAGCCATGTATCTTACTGGAGGATTGAGCAGCTATTCGAGGGAGAAGATCAGAAAGACAAGAGAGATCCTTGTCGAGACCACCGAAGGGATGGAAGACCTTAGGGCCATCCACGAACACATAGTAAGGTGCATTCATTCAGGACTGGTCACTGTAGACATGGATAATCGCATCACCTCCTTTAACCAGGCTGCAGAGCGTATTACAGGCCTACACGACAGGGACGTCATCGGAAGGCACATAGAGGAAGTGCTTGGATGGAGCGGCCAAGAGGGACCGGCATCGTATGAGGAAACCACAGGCGTGCCGTTTCGGTGGGAGGTACGGTTCAAGCATAAAGAAGGAAGGGAGGTGCCCCTTGGTGTTTCATGCTCCCCTTTGCTGGACCACAAAGGCATGCCTCTGGGATTTGTATATGTATTTCAGGACCTGACTGTATACAAAAAGATGGAAGAAGAGCTCAAACGCGCTGACCGGATGGCAGCCATTGGTGAATTGGCTGCTGGTCTTGCCCATGAAATCAGGAATCCGCTCGCCTCTCTGTATGGGTCGGTAGAGATCTTAAAGAGCGAGCTTAGTCTCAAGGATACACACAGAAGACTCATGGAGATCGTGGTGAGCGAATCCGAGCGCTTGAATGGCCTTATCTCAGAGTTCTTGAAATTCGCTAACCCCATGGAGGTGGCAAAAACCAGGATCTCGTTGCGCAGTCTCGTTCAAGAGACCCTTGTGCTATTCAGAAACAGTTGCCAATGGAAGGAGAATATTAGCGTACTGGTAGATATCCCGCCTGAGCTTGCACTGTACGCGAATCGCGGGCAAATGGGACAGGTCCTTTGGAATCTCTTGCTCAATGCTGCCCAGGCTCTCCCTCGAGGTGGTACGATCAGCATCGTTGCACGGCAAAAGAAGCTTCGGCCGCAGCAGGCAGGAGGCCCTACGAGGGCCGAGGTCTCTCTGATCGAGTGGAGCATATCGGATACAGGTATTGGCATACCCAAGGAACACCTCAAGAAGATCTTCGACCCGTTCTTTACTACGAAAACAGATGGTTCTGGCTTGGGCCTTGCTGTTGTGTACAGGATCATCGAGAAACACGGCGGAAAGATACGTGTCGAAAGTGTCCCTGACAAGGGAACTGTGTTTACGCTGCTTCTACCCCAGCATGACGACAAAGACCATCTGAACGAACGTATCGACCGCTGTGCCGCAACGAACCGAGCTCGTGGTCAACCCCCGGACCCAGTGGCAGCGTAAAGGGTTTTTGAGAAACAACGTCCTGGTGAGGTTGCTCTGACACTACAAGGGCCATAACGCAACGTCTCTCGTACACAGGACAAGGTAAAGACAACAGGAGGAGAGCATAAGGCATGGCTGGTGGCCGAATACTGGTAGTCGACGACGAAAAAGGCATGAGGGATTTCCTCGAGATCATGCTCAAGGGCGACGGATACGAGGTCGATGTGGCAGACAGTGGATCCCAAGCCCTTGATCTGCTCGATAGGCAGTTCTACGACATGGTCATCACAGATATAAAGATGCCTGATGTCGATGGGCTCGAGGTCCTTAAAAAAGTAAAAGAGATTTCATCCGAGACAGCGGTTCTTATGATCACTGCCTATGCATCGACAGAGACTGCTGTCGAGGCAATGAAACAGGGCGCAATCGACTACATAACAAAACCCTTCAAGGTGGAAGAGATCCGCGTGATACTCAAAAAGGCCTTTGAAAGGAGAAACCTCGAGCGAGAAAACGCCCTTCTCAGAAAAGAGCTTGACACCCACAGATCGTTCTCAGAGATGATCGGAACGAGTGCTGCTATGCAGCGTATCTACGACCTTATACAAAAGATCGCTGACATACCGACCAATGTACTCGTTACCGGAGAAAGTGGCACTGGAAAAGAACTTGTCGCAAAGGCAATCCATTTTACGAGTTCCAGGCAGAACAGCCCGTTTGTCACGATCCATTGTGGTGCCATACCAGAGAACCTTATAGAGAGCGAACTGTTTGGTCACATGAAGGGTTCTTTTACAGGGGCAATTAGCACAAAGGCAGGTCTCTTCGAGATGGCAAACGGTGGTACGGTCTTTCTCGATGAAATAGGAGAGGTGCCATTATGCGTACAGGTAAAGCTCCTGAGATTTCTCCAGGACCGTACCTTCCGCAGGGTAGGCGGGACAGAGGATCTATGCGTCAATGTAAGGGTCATCTGTGCGACAAACAGAGACCTGGAGCAAGAGGTCGCAGAAGGTAGGTTCAGAGAAGACCTCTACTATAGGCTCAATGTCATACAGATTCGTATGCCTGCCTTGAGGGAGCGAAAGGAAGACATCCCTCTCTTGGCCGATTACTTTGTCAAGAAATACAGCAAGGAATTGCACCGCAAGGTGTACAAGGTGTCAAAGGAGGCATTGGACATACTCAAGGCTTATGACTTCCCGGGAAATATTAGGGAGCTTGAGAACATCATTGAGCGCGCTATTGTGCTTGAATCCTCGCCAATGATCACGCCTGAATCATTACCAGCAGAGCTGCTCGATCCATCGCTAGGCAGCCGGAATCTGGTCCGAGGCACATGTTCGAGCGGCGTGCGACTTCCTCCTGAAGGGCTTCCTTTGGAACAATTCGTAGAAGATATCGAGAGAGAGCTCATCTGCCAGGCCCTTGAGAGGACCTCGGGCAGGAAGAAAAAGGCTGCCCAACTGCTCAATGTGAGCTTCAGGTCATTTAGGTATCGCCTTGAAAAATACGGTATCAATGGATATCGCCACGTAGAGGACCAGCCATAACTGCACCTTCTTCTTCATAGTCTTCCTATTATCGTCACAAGGCGTGACAAAATGCGTCGCTTCAAAAGGCTCGTAGAAGGCTACGGAGATACTATGATCTTTGATCACTGGTGTGCAGTAGCAGGAGATATGCTAGCTAACTCATTGGGTTTAAAGGAGTTTCCTGCTGCCAGGCCCTTGCCGTTGCACGTGCCTGGTAAATCAAGGATGCAAAAGGAACAGGTTGGCACAGCGCTTGCTCACTCTTCATTGCAAACGTCACCTTGAACTCGATTGAAAAACTAAAGGTTGGCCCAAGCCCATAATTCCATATGGCTATACAACAGGGAGGAGGTGAGAGATGACAAGATAGCTGTAAGGCGATTGAAGATAGGCGTAACCAACAAGCAGGGAACACTTACTAGGACACAAGAACCAAGATGGAGGAAAAGACAATGTTCAAGAGAATGAGAAACAAGAAAGGCTTTACATTGATCGAGCTCATGATCGTTGTAGCGATCATAGGTATCTTGGCTGCTATCGCCATCCCGAACTATCTCGGTATGCAGAAGAAGGCAAAGCTACGAGCCATTACAGAGGCGTGCGCATCAGCAAGGGGCGAGCTGCATGCGTGGATGTCTGCAATATCAAGCTTAGAAGACAATGTCGTTGACTTTACTGGAGATGGGGTTCTTGACCAAGTAGGTGAGAGGACGATTGATGATCTCGTGGCCGATGATTGGCTTACGCACGAAAAGTTCGCCGAGGAAAAGAGTCCTTTTGACGGGACGCCGCTTTATGTAGAGGGTGATGATTGCGGAGATGAAGGTGCGGCCGGCCATGTCCTCCTTTCCTGCGCAGGAAAAACCTGTGAAATCAGGGGGTGTGATGACGAAGGTAACGAGATATTTAACAAGCCCGTCTCTGTTGAGTAAATGAAGCGAGAGGCCCTTCACTGCGTTGCGCCGTGCTGGACGCAGCGTGGTGAAGGGGTCTTATTTGTTTCTTAGGTCCATCCCTGCACAAATTACGGCTCCTTGACATCCAGGTTAGGGGGAAAAGATATGGGCACACGAGATCCAGGTTTTTCTCTCATTGAACTCCTTGTCGTCCTTGGCATTATTGGCATCCTGGCTGCGATTGCCATTCCTTCCTATATGGGTGTACAGAAAAAGGCCATACGCAGCGAGTTCAAGACAAACCTAGAAGTACTGCGGTTGCTCGAAGAAAAACACCATAGCGAGCGAGGCACCTACATAGCAGGTGCGAACACCGATGCACTCCGATTGGCCCTTCCTGAATTCAAACCCGGCGACTCTGGTGAACTCCGATACAGTTACAGTGTGACAGTTTCAAATGATGGCCAGAGTTTCGTGGCCAAGGCCATTGGCAATGCCAAAAGTGGCTCGGACCAAGGACTCGCCTTCTGTCTCAATCAAGACAACGAAAAGCAACCTGAAGCCGACTGCCAGTCGTGGTAACCCCTTTGCGGCACCCTGGCCCCGTGCCCACCGTCATCCTGGGCTTTTTGTCATCCTGGACTTTTTGGTTTGTCATCCTGGACTTGATCCAGGATCCAGTCACGGCCCAGTGGCCCTCCGTCATCCTGGACTTGATCCAGGATCCAGTCACGGCCCAGTGGCTGCAACAAGGGCACCTTGACATGTGCACACTCTGGATTCTGGCCCTGCCCTGGATTCTGGCCCTGCCCTGGCGCAAGCCAGGGTCTTCGCCAGAATGACCGAAAGGGAGCCCGTCATCCTGGACTCGATCCAGGATCCAGTCATGGCACCGTGGCTGCAACAAGGGCACCTTGACATGTGCACCCACTGGATTCTGGCCCTGCCCTGGATTCTGGCTTTCGCCAGAATGACGGGGAGAGTGAGGCGCAAGCCAGGGTCTTCGCCAGAATGACAGAAGGGAGGCATTTATGAAGCAACCCGCTGTCTACATCCTAGCGAACAAAAGAAACGGGACTCTTTACGTGGGCGTCACCTCTGATTTGCCAAAAAGGGTCTGGGAGCACAAGAATGACCTGGTCGACGGGTTCACAAAACGTTACGGAGTCCACCGCCTTGTCTGGTACGAGGTGCACGACACTATGCATTCTGCCATTGAGCGCGAAAAGAGAATCAAGTGGTGGAAGCGAAGATGGAAATTGGAATTGATAGAGCGCTTCAATCCCAATTGGGAGGATTTATTTGAGAGGATTGTATGACGGAAAGTCCGTCATCCTGGACTTGATCCAGGATCCAGTCACGGCCCAGTGTCTGCAACAAGGGCACCTTGACATGTGCACACTCTGGATTCTGGCTTTCGCCAGAATGACAGGAGGAAAGTCCGTCATCCTGGACTTGATCCAGGATCCAGCCATGGCCCCGTGGCTGCAACAAGGGCGCCTTGACATGTGCACCCACTGGATTCTGGCTTTCGCCAGAATGACGGAAGGAAAGGGCGTCATCCTGGGCGTGACAGCGTCAAGAGAAACTGTTAAAACCATCAAGCCTACACACGTTGGTAATAACTGAGAAGGGAGCACATCCATTCGTGAACGCCTCAGTGTCCTCTTATGACATGCTCGATCTCTTTGCAATCGTCCTCGGTCTTATCATCGGCAGTTTCCTCAATGTCTGTATCTGGCGGCTGCCAAGGAATCTTTCCATAGTAAGGCCACGGTCCCTTTGCCCTTCGTGCCACCAACCGATTCCCTGGTACGAAAATGTCCCGATCCTGAGCTACATACTACTCCGAGGAAGGTGCCGCAGGTGCGGTTCAGCTATTTCAATTCGCTACCCCATTGTTGAGATACTCACTGCAGTACTCTCCTGGCTTGTCTGGAGAAAGTACGGGCTCAGTGCAGGCTATCCATTGTATTTTGCCTTTGCTGCTTCCCTGCTCATGGTGAGTGTGATCGACCTCGATCATAGGATCATCCCTGATGTCGTGAGCATACCAGGCACAGTAGTAGGTCTTATGTGTGCAGCCTTTTTTCCATACCTATCACTGCTTGACTCGCTGATTGGCATACTGGTCGGAGGTGGATCGCTTTATGTTGTGGCGTTCCTTTACGCTGCTGCGACCCATCGAGAAGGCCTAGGTGGTGGCGACATAAAGCTCATGGCAATGGTGGGTGCCTTTTTGGGGTGGCGAGGGGCACTGTTTGCCATATTCTTTGGGTCGCTTGTTGGCTCGGTTGTCGGGGTCATCGCTATGATCGCAAGAAGGGCAGATGGCAAGATGCCCATCCCGTTTGGTCCTTTTCTGTCCGGTGCGGCTCTACTTTATTTACTTTCAGGAGAGAAGATAATCGATGCCTACTGGAGCTTTCTCATCCTCGAATAATTCGTAAAAGGCATTGCTCCCTTAAGCAGAAACCACCCTGGACGATGCCTCGAGGGCCCGGTATCCGCCACCGCTCGACTCAATTTCTTTCCCATTTTTTCCGAATATGAAGGCAAGCTGCGCACATGCAGCAAAAGAGTGCGTTTGCGCGTGGTCCTGCGACACTGCAGGTACACGCCACTGACCGATACATCGATAAGAACGAACACATCGAGCAGTGAACAATAAGCAATCAAAAGCTCGTTGCACAAGGAGGGATGGAGGGAGGATAAAGGATGACCCAGCGCGTGCTTATCGTGGACGATGAAGAGAACCTCAGGCATGTACTCTCAGTAGTTCTCCAGCGAGATGGCTATCAGACCGATGAGGCCAGCGACGGCAACGAGGCCTTGGAAAAAATCAAGAGTCAGCCCTACGACATTGTACTGTGCGACATCAAGATGCCGGGTTTGGACGGAATGAATCTCCTGGAGCACCTGAAAAAAGATCCTGGAGAATCGCCCACCATTATTATGATGTCTGCATATGCGACGCACGATGACGCTATCGAAGCCATGAAGAAGGGCGCCTACGACTATATTCCAAAGCCGTTCAAGCCTGACGAGGTCCTTCTGACACTGAGAAAGGCCCAGGAAAGAGAGCGGCTCAGAAAGGAAAACCTTTGGCTCAGAAGGGAGGTAGAAAAGGAGTACAGCTTCGACAATATCGTCTCGACGAGCCAAAGCATGCTCGAGATCTTTAACTTGATCAAGAAGGTGGCTGAATACAAGTCCACAGTACTCATTACAGGCGAGAGTGGCACGGGTAAAGAGCTTGTCGCAAAGGCCATACACTACAATAGCGATCGCGCGAAAGGACCGTTTGTTCCAATAAACTGTGGCGCTATTCCAGAAAACCTCCTTGAGAGCGAACTCTTTGGACATCTCAGAGGCGCCTTCACGGATGCGACGCGCTCCAAGAAAGGCCTGTTTGAAGAAGCCCATGGCGGTACCCTGCTCCTGGACGAGATCGGAGAGCTGCCCAAGTTTCTTCAGGTGAAGATCTTGAGGGTACTCCAAGAGTCCGAGATCCGCAGGATCGGAGATACCAAGACAATAAAGGTCGATGTCCGCATCATTGCGGCAACTGCAAAGGATCTGGCAAAAGAGGTGGAACGCGGAGCGTTCAGGGAGGATCTCTATTACCGTCTCAATGTGATATCCATACACTTGCCGCCACTTCGAGAAAGGAAAATGGATATACCGGCTCTGGTCCAGCACTTTATTACCAAGTACAACCAGAGGTTGGGTACCTCGATCACGGAGGTGACCAAGGAGGCACTACGGGCCCTTATGGCCTACAATTGGCCTGGCAATGTCCGAGAGCTCGAGAACGTGATCGAGCGGGCAATGGTCTTGAGCACGTCCCAGAAGATCGAACTCCAGCACCTCCCAGACACGGTGCTCGATTCGAAGAAAGATGCAGCCCTGCCAGTCTTCCCTGAGAATGAGCTTTCCATAAAAAAGGCTATGCAGGCTATCGAGAAGGACCTTATTACCAGGGCCCTTGAAAAGACCAACAGGAATCGGACCCATGCAGCAAAGCTGCTCGAGATAAGTCACCGCACCTTGCTCTACAAGATCGAAGAATACGGCATCAATCTGTGAAGATGAAAGAAGCTTCACAGTTCGGTGTGCCACAGCGGCTACAAGGAAAAGGACCTTTATCTGCAGGCTGGTAACACCGGACAAGACGTTTCTTGTTGCCAAGCAGCTACACACACCGCCTACCTTCCTGCCGGTCTTTGGCCGTGGATCACCATGGAATGGCACAGGAAGCAGCTGTCCTTTCCTTTTCTCTGACAAGATTCTTTGTCCAGTCACGGTAACCTCAAGGTGCGGATCCTGCCTCTGGTATGCATCTTGCCAATCCAGTAAGCAACGTGGAGGCTGTGGAGATTGGTCCTCATATGTGAGGCGATTTATGCACCTGAGTAAGGCGGTTTCACTTTCAGAACTGCTTGTCGGGATAGCAGTGCTTGGTCTTGCAGCGTCCTTTTCCTCGTTGTCTTTGATCGATGTCCTTCCCAAGATTCGCGTGGAGCAGGCAATAAGAGCAGTTGGGGCCTTGCTCGAGTGGTGTCGCATCAAGGCTGTTATGGAAGGCAGTAGTTATGTAGTTGTGTTTTCTCCTGCTACGCAGCGTATAGAGGTATTCCGTGATCAGGACATGGATGGGCCTGAAGACCATGAGAGGGTCAGGACCCTGGATCTTGCCAGAGAGTATTCGGGTACGGTATTTGGTGCAGTGCCAGGGACCTATAGAACCGGCTCGTGCCTCACTGTAGATCCCAGCGGCATGCACATACCGTATCAGCGGGTCGCGTTTCTTTCCTCAGGCACTACAGACCGATGCGGTTCACTCTACCTGATGCCTCAAAAGGACTATCCTCACCGCAAAGACAGGATGAGGGCACTGAGCATCATACTCGCTACTGGTAGGGTGCAGCTCTGGCGCTTCAACCCTTACAAGGCCGATGTCTGTGGAGGGCACGGTGGTTGGGAGCCGTTCTGACCCAGTATGTGGCAACAAGCAGGACGTGCAGAGAGGATTTACGCTCCCAGAGATCCTCGTTGCAGGTTTTTTTCTCTCAGTCGGCCTGCTTGCCCTTGTGGGATTCCTGGTCAAGCTGACGGACAGCGAGGGCGCTTCAGGTCGTCGTGTCCTTGCTGCCTTTTGTGCACAGGAGAAGATGGAACAACTCGAGTTCGAGATCGCAAGTGGAGCGTTGAGCCAACGGCAGGGCCAGGAACTGCTCCATCTTCCCTGTGGACAGGTCAGTCGCAGGTGGAAAATTGTTCCGTACGAGGAGATAGAAGGTCTTGAGGAAATCGAGGTGGCATGCACGTATTTGTGGAAAAACGAGACAAAAACAGTAGCCCTACAAAGCCTTGTCCTCCCATGATAGGCAAGGACTGCCTGCCGGTATCATGCACGATAAGGCAACAGCCTCGACGCTCCCCTGGGTTTCTCCTTGCAGAAGCTATACCTGCAATGGTTGCAAGCCTTGTCATGTTCGGTGCGATCTGTTCTCTGTTCATCGCTGTGGAAAGCGGTGTGCTCGGATCAGACTTGAGGCGCAGGGCTCGGCAAACCATCGAGGCTTCTCTGTTGCGAATGCTTTCAGACCTAAGGAGTGCAGGGTGCAATCCATGGGGAATATCGGCAGTACAGGGGTTTGTAGCTGATCCGTATGGCGGCGAAAAGGGTGCTTCAGTGTATGTGGCCTTTGACCGCAGGGGCAATGCTGTAAGGAGCTTTCCGGACGGTGACATACATGACCCTGATGAACAGGTGGTCTACACGTGGGAAAGCGATACGCAGGTGCTCAGGCGTAACAGTCAACCGATGGCGCTCGATGTGGTCCGAAACCAAGACAGTAGGAGATTGTTCGAGGTAACAAGAAGGGGAGTGAACGTCCTTTTGTGCATCACAATGACCGTCAGGCCGCAAGGACCCAGTAGCGAGGTCTCGCTTTCCACAAAGGTGTGGCTGAGAAATCCACATCCGCCGTGAATATCTCACGTCCAGTTGGATCCTGATAAGACCGCACCGCCATTGGCACTCTGCTGAAGGTATGAGGGCGTTTGATCAGAATAGCTGGTAGATCGAGCAACAAGGACATGCTGTGCAGCCAAGAACCATGGGCGTTATAGCAATGGAACAGACCCTTATGAAAACCCCTCAAGGCAGCATACTGCTCGTTGTTCTGGTGATAGGTTCCCTTTTTGCACTCGTCCTATTCCTTGCGGTCAATCTTGTACTTTTTGATCAGATGGGTGCAGAGGCCACAGTCAGGGCCATAGAAGCATTCTACATTGCAGAGGCTGGCCTTGCCTGTGGCCTTGCCTATGTACTCCACTATGACCATGGCACTATGAATGACCTGCTGGCCGGTGAAGATGGCCAGACCGGTGGTGTGTATGCAGAAGATGATGGCGTTCTTCCTCTAGGTCCACGTATGTGCTACGGCAATGGCTCGGTTCGTGTACGTGTGCTTGACAATCCTGAGCCTGACAAGGACCCTTATGCTGACAGTGACTCTGTGTTTATCCTCTCTTCCACCGCTTCGATCGAACCTTCTGCTCAAAAGACCCTCTGGGCCCTGTTGAGGTGCGAGGAGGTCTGTTCTGTTGTCTCGTGGATGGAGCCCCTGGAGTGACGTGTCCAATAGGCACCTCCTTTGCATCCCCCTATCGATAGTCTCTGTAAGGTTACATTTTTGGAGCATCGAAAAAGGGTGCCACATGTCCTCAACGGGTGCCCATGTAAGTAAATTGTAATTCTTAAATTAGTTGACAAAGTTACGTCATTCGGGATAAGTATCATCAAAAACCTCCTCAGGCATAGTCGATAGGCATGCATACGGACCACAGCTCAGGACGTCAAGAAAAACCTGCCAAAGGTCGATATAGATATAGAAGGACGATGCTGAGCGACAACTGGCTTTTAGCCTTCCCCTCCGCAAGGTATCAGGAGAGAGGATAAATAACGATGTTCTTGTTTAGACGGAGCGACCTTTTTGCACTTGATATTGGTTCGTCAAGCCTTAAGCTCGTTGAACTCAAGAAAACTGCAAAGGGGTATGAACTCACCAGAGCTGGTATATTGCACCTGCCCCCAGAGACGATCGTAGAAGGCACTATCATGGATTCAAGTGCCTTGACAGAATCGATAAAGAAGCTCGTCCAAGCGCACAAGCCGCGCACTAAGAACGTAGCTACTGCTGTGTCTGGCCATTCTGTCATTGTCAAGAAGATCTCGCTCCCTGCTATGTCTGAAGAAGAGCTCGAGCACTCGATTCAGTGGGAGGCAGAACAGTACATACCGTTCAACGTCAACGAGGTAAACTTGGATTTTCAGCTCATTCAGGGGACTGTGGGTCAGGCCGAAGAGAGCGGCCAGATGGAGGTGTTGCTCGTTGCAGCCAAGAAGGAATTGATCGAGGATTATCGAACCATCCTTGTAGATGCAGGACTTCGACCAGTCGTGATCGATGTGGCCTCCTTTGCCATACAGAATATGTACGAGACAAATTACGACTGTGAGGAAGGCGAGGTCGTGGCGATGTTCAATATCGGTGCCAGTAGCACCAATATCAATATGTTTAGAAACGGCAGCTCCCTGTTTACGCGGGATATTCATTTTGGCGGCAATCAATTCAATGAAGAGATCCAAAGGATGCTCCATGTGAGCTACGAGGAAGCTGAGGTCCTCAAGCTGGGCAGCACTTCCCAAGCCGAACGGCAGAAGGCAGAAGTCAAAGCGATCATGGATCGAGTCACAGAGGCGCTCATGGCTGAAGTCCAACGTTCCTTGGAGTTCTTCTCTGCAACCTCAGGGGACGAAAAGATCCACAGGGTTGTGCTGTCTGGTGGCTGCTCATTGCTCGCAGGCTTGGCGCAAAAAATGGAGGACCGTCTTGGACTTCCTGTCGAGGTTGCGAATCCCTTCAGAAGGATAGTCTATGACGAAGCGCGCATTGCACCCGACTTCTTCGAAGGGATCGGCCCCCAACTTGGCGTGGCAGTCGGCCTTGCCATACGGAGGGTAGGGGATTAATGATCAGAATCAATCTGCTTTCAGATCGAGAGGCCATCCGAAAGGAAACCACCCGTCAGCTGATTTCCATCTATGTGCTCGTGCTTGTGCTGGCACTCGTGATCTCCGGTGCAGTTCACTTTACCCTTTACCAAAAAAAGAAGGGTATCGAGGAAGACATACAGCTCACAAAGACCAGACTAGAGGAACTCAAGGAAAAGGTTGCCGAGGTGGAAAGATACAAGCAGTTCAAGGCAGAGCTCTTGAAAAAACTCGATGTCATAAGGAGCCTGAAAAAAAACAAGATACTGTCGGTCCAGCTTCTGGATATCTTGAGTCAAACGACGCCTGAGCGTATGTGGCTGGCAAAGCTGACCAAAAAGGATGGCGATCTGACCCTTGAAGGGTATGCAATCGATAATGAAACCATTGCAGCCTTCATGAAAGACCTGGAGGCCACTGACATCGTGAGCAATGTGGAACTTCGGCTCACTGAGAACAGGGATCTTCAGGGTGTGGCCCTAAAACACTTCCTGGTCACTGCGTCCGTGACTGTGCCTACCGAGAAAACTGGTGGCACCGAAGCACAGCAGGCAACCCGTCAGGCCGGTACAGACGTAGGCAGTACCTCATCCCCAGTAGGGACTCAAGGCACAAAGGGTGGAGAGTAGTGCTCATGACGATACGACTCGAGAAGATCCTGGCACTCAGCCGAAACAAAAGGCTTTCTATCCTCGGGCTCTCGGTAGTATTCGTGCTTGGGGTGTATTTTTGGCTCCTTTCGCTGCCTGTCTACCGGGACATAAGCAGGCTCAATGCAGAGTTGGCCAAACTCCAGAACAAAAAGGCAGAGCAAGAGGCAATTGTCGAGAATCTAGAGGGCTTTAAGAAGGAGTATCTTCGCCTGCAAGCATCTCTGGACAAGGCCATGGCCCAATTGCCGAACCAAAAAGAAATCCCGTCGTTACTCGAGAGCATTTCGAATTTGGGAAGGGATTGCGGTCTTGAGCTGCCACTGTTCAAGCCCGACAAGGAGGTGCCAAAGGATTTCTACGCCGAGGTCCCGGTGGACGTGAAGATCATTGGCGCGTTTGGAGACATCGCGAGCTTTTTCTCCAAGGTGGCAAGGCTTCCTCGCATTGTCACCGTCTCGACCTTTGAAATAGCCACACCAAAGGAAAAAGAGAAAGGCCGTATCCGAGGAAACAATCTCGAAGTGACGTGTAGGGCGACGACCTATCGGTTTTTGGAGCCGAGTGAGCGTGCAGAGGCTGCGGCACAGGGTAAGAAGCAAGACCGCAAGACCAGACCTGGCCGGCCAGCTCCTTCCAAAGAAAAGGTCCAAGAGTGATGAGTACACGACGTGTAGTCTTCATGACAGTCAGTTTGTACATGGCCCTTATGGTATGCATGGCGGGCTGCAAGGAGCGTTCAGGGCAAGGCCCGAGCGATCAATCAAGGGGTAAAATCAGCTCGCAGAAAGTGCGTACAGTCGACAAGGCAGCACCACGTCCAGATACTGCTGACCAACAAGGAAGCTTAGGAGGAGCGTCTGAGGAAGCAGATACTGCGTATTTCTTCGATCCCGCGGGCAAGAGAGACCCGTTCGCATCATTCCTCCAGGTGGTAACGAGCCCGGAGAGCGAGAAAAAAGAGGATGTATTTCTTACACCGCTTGAACGCTACAGTCTCGATCAACTCAGGCTGGTAGGGACTGTTATCGGGCCAGGCCTCCAGCACGCCCTTATCGAAGATGACGTGGGCAAAGGATACACCATTCGTGTAGGAGATCGTATTGGCTCAGAGGGGGGTAAGGTGGTTGCGATTCTCAAGGATCGTATCGTTGTGGAAGAAGTCTCGCAGGACGTTCTCGGGAATCGCAAGGTCAAACGCGTCGAGAAGAAGCTCTACACTCCAGTGGAAGGGGGAGATTCATGAGTGTCACCAAGCCGGCTTCACGATCGTCTGTGGTAAGGAAACGGTCTAAACCGGGATTGGAATATATGTCACCTCACGGTAAGAGATCCTTTCCTTTGCCCGTCAGTGCCTCTCTGGTGTGGCTTATGGTTGGGCTTGCTGTTGCCATGGGATGCGCTACTACGAGTGGAAAGAGCAAAGAGGTGTCAAACGAGCTCCATGCCACATCGGCAGACCAGGCCTCCTCGCTGGTAGAAGAGACAATACTCGGACCTGAGAGCAATGCACAAGGTGATGTCAGAACGAACAGTAAGACGTGTCTCATAGGGGAAGGTTCTACGAACATCGATGCTGCCCGTAGTACGGCAACGTCAGGTCCTTCGGACAATGGCTACAAGCTCCAAACCTATTCTTGGGATGAGCACGGCATTCGCGAAGAATGGTCCCAGGGTTATGCTCGTATTGCCTTCGAACAGGTGGTAGGCGAGCACGGGTATCGGCATTTCAACATGGATCAGCCGTCGCGTCTCGTGATCGATGTGCCCGGTCCGTACAGAGATGTTGCAACCCACTCTCTCAGGCTCCACAACGGGGTCTTTGAAAAAGTGAGGATCGGACGTCACCCTGACAAGATCAGGTATGTGCTCGACGCACGAGGGCCAGAATTGCCAGTAGTTCGCGTTGCAGCTCAAGGTCGTGATGTAATTGTCGAGGCAGGAGATAAGCCTCTGGCAGTGCGAGAACCTGCTTCCTCTTCGGGCGATGCCCCCTCTAGATCGACTGCCGTAGCTCAGACTCAGTGGAAGGCAGCACAAGTCGAGAAGATCGATTTCAGTCACGTTGAGGATGTCTCAAAGGTCATTGTCAGCTTGGATAAGAGTACCCATTATGACATTAGAGAAGAGCCAGGTAAGATCATCCTGGCCCTTCCTGGAGCGACCCTTTCCCCTCAGGCTCGCTTGCCACTGGATACGAGTGCATTTGCGTCCTCTGCTGTTTCTCGTATCGAGCCCTCTCAGGCTGGTTCTGGCCCATTGGGTGAGGCGAGAATCTCGATCGGGCTCAAAGAAAAAGTACCGTACCATGTTGTCAAGGAAGAAAACGCCCTTGTTGTAGAGATCCCTGCTCCCAAGGTAAAAGCAGAAGCTCCACTACCAGGTCCCAAGCCACCTGTTACAGTACCGTCTACGACAGCAGCTCCTGTACCACCCACAGCACCTTCTGAGGCAAGGCCAGCCGCCCAAGAGCCGCGAGCACTCGAGCATAAGGTGCCGACAGAAGGAAAACCGTACACAAAGGCCGAACGGCCTGTGCTGACCGCTCCAAAGGATGAGCCTCCTGCGGAAAGGCCCTATACAGGAAGAAAGATCTCCCTGGATTTCAAGGATGCAGACCTTCAGAACGTCCTCCGTATTATCGCTGAAGTGAGCGGCAAGAACATCGTGATTAGCGACTCGGTAAAGGGCAAGGCAACCATTCGGCTCGTCGATACGCCGTGGGATATGGCCCTTGACGTGATCCTCAAGACATATGCCTTGGACAAAGAGGAGCTCGGTCCCAATATCTTTCGGGTAGCACCTTACACACAGCTAAAAAAGGAAAGGGAAGAGGCCAGAAAGGCTGATGAAGCACTCCAGCAGGTAGAACCACTCGTCATGAAGATCGTTCCGACAAACTATGCAAAAGGAAAAGACCTGGAGCCGCTCCTACAGAAGTTCAAGAGCAAACGGCCCGAGGCAGGCATCCTTGTCGATAGCCGCACCAATTCCATAATCATCAAGGATCTGCCCGAGCACGTCGATACCATGGAGAAGCTCATACGCGAACTGGACACCCAGACTCCTGAGGTCCTTATCGAGGCACGGATCGTAGAGCTGCAGGTCGACTACGAGAAACAGCTCGGCGTCCAGTGGGGTACGATGTATCGAGCTGGACCTGCGACCGGAAACCCCACCGGACTTAATTTCCCAGGGATAATAGGGGTAGGAGGGACACAGACGAGTGTTCCCAATTCCATGGGTGGCATCTCCAATCCAGTGGTAAACCTTCCTGCAAGTGTGGGAGAGGCAGCGGGAGGTGCCTTGGGGATCTCGCTCGGGTCGCTGACCAATTCCTTGCAACTCGATATGGTCCTGAGCGCCCTTGAGAAAAAGAACCACGCAAAGGTCATATCGAGCCCGCGAGTGGTGACGGTCAACAATCAAGAGGCCAAGATCATACAGGGCCAGGAAGTACCTCAGATGACGGTCTCTGCCAATGAGGGAACCAAGGTTGAGTACAAAGAAGCTGCGCTCAAGCTATCGGTCACCCCGCAAGTGACCGCTGACAAGAGCATCATCATGAACATAGTTATCAGCAACGATACGCCTACGCTGGGGGCAAACAATCTCTATATTATCAACAAGAAGGAGGCAACGACCTCTGTCCTTGTAAAGGATGGAGAGACAGCGGTCATAGGTGGCATCTTCACCAACAACGATACCGAGGCATTCGGAGCAGTGCCGTGGTTCCATAAGATCCCAGGGCTCGGGCACCTGTTCAAGGCGACGCAAAAGGTAAAAAAGCGTACCGAGCTTGTGATCTTTATCACGCCGAGGATACTCCCGGTACGTACTGCCGGCTAGGGGCTACAAGGGAGATCGAGGCCGAACAACTGTGTACACGCATGGAGGAAAGCATTCATGATGATCCCTAGAAGAATGCAACCTGTCTCAATTGCTACACTCCTTGTGGCGGCAGCGTCCCTTTTTTTTGCGGGTTGCCTTGGGAGTGTGCCAGGTGAAAACGTCGATCAGAGCGGGTCTGTTCTCAGGGTTGGGGCCATAAAAGGATTTTACAATGACAAGGAGAACGCCATTATTCAGGTCGACGTGATACAAGATATCTGCAAAGAGGGTTCAGAGGGAAGCGAGCCAGAGTATGAGTTTTTTTCAGATCATTTTGCGCAAGCTGACTTGTACAACATGCCCTTGCCAGGATCGAACTATCAAAGCGCAAGTACCATATTTATTCATTCCTACTCTGCGGAATACGAGCCTGTAGGGTTAGATCTGCCAGAGCTTAGCCCGTACCTTGACGTTCCTATAAAGGATACACTGGCAGTGCCCGCATGCCTGGCCGGACAGGCCTGTTCGCCTACTAAGACTGCTCCACTCAAATTCATGGATATGGCAAAGAAGGGCGAGTACCTCGATGGGATCTGCAGGGCCAAGCCGAGCCTATCGGAGTGTCCGGTGACAATCCCTGAGAGTAACAGTGGCTGCTACTGGATAAGGCTCGGAGACGAATGTGTGAGGGTTATCGACTCCTATAATCTTAAGCAGGCCACCTATCTGGTGACGTATACCTTCTACGGCCAGAATACCTTTGGCGAAGAGGTCTCGTGCACCGGCAGCCACCACTTCACCGTGGATAACTACGATTACTGTGTGCAAGGCAAGCCTTAGAAGTTGTCGGAGAGAGCTCCTCCTGAATGATAATGCCTTGCCTCTTAGGCCCTTCTTCAGTCCCCAGGGGCATTAGATATTTTCTTGTACACAGTCGTGACAGTCGATCGAGACGCCATTTGGGTTTCTGAAGACGCGTCAGTGGCCGTGGGTTCTACCGCAGCGGTTGAACTTATCGCATAGAAGATCGCAACTGAGCCTGTTCCTGCCCCTTTGCCGATTCCCTCGTATCCAGCAGCGAACTCTATGCTCGAGCCCGGTTGCACCCTTGCCCATAGGCGGTCGATATCTACGCTAACACGTGCATCATGCGTGCTGACCCCTGACTCGGTAGAAAGCTCAAATACTACATCAGGGCTGCCATTGTCTGGATCTGCGAGGTTGTCGTTTTCTGGATATCCTTTGATGTCTGCCAGGAGGTCGTCATCCAACCTGAAGCCACGCATGTACAGGTTCAGCTCAGGCCGCTCAGCATCGTGTATGAGTGCAACTTCCTCGTCTTCTGTAGGGTAGTCGGCAGATGGATCGACTGCTTCGTACAGGTGATCCAGGATGACCTGGACGCCCACGTGGGCTCCGCCGTCGCCAAGGCTAAAGGCCTGCTGTGATAATTTTCGATTGCCTGCAATGCGCAACTCGGTCGTCGAGTCGCCAGCAAGGCCAAAGGCAATCAGAGAAACTGACGCAAGGATGAGCAAAGATGAGATGAGCACCATTCCTGTTTGTGTGGCACACCGGCAATCGATACTAGCGTGCCTCTCGCATGGTGGGGTGTGAAGCGATATCCAGGTCTTCATGCTCACTCTCCTATCTGGTAATCACGTTTGAACGTGGCAAGCCGTGAGGAATAAGTGTTGCCTTTTTCCTTCCACCTCATCTGAGCATAAATTGTTTTGATACTTCGTACATAGGCATTCGGATTACTGGATACACCGGTCCAGTCTCCCACTGCCCATTCGATCTTATATGCGTGGCCACTCTCGTAGTCGGATTCGTCTGCCTGATCACACAACGTCTTTGAAAGGTATTCAGGAGGCTTATCAGTGCCTGCGTGGAGGCTTGCCGCATCGAATGCTTGTGCGAGTTTGTTTTCTATATCTGTCACGCCGGCCGCGAGTGCCCCACCTACATTTTTTGCGTAGACGCGGCTTGTGATGCTATGGAACTGAAGTGCCATGTAGCCGAGCACTCCTAGCGCCAGGACCGCAAGCGTGACGAGAATCTCTATCAGAGTGAAGCCAGAAGCGTCCTTCCTTGGTGCCAAGCGTTTGGTACTGTTAATTGTCTCCATAGGGCTTGTCCTATAGGTTACTGTTGCGTATCAGTACTGTTTCCACAAGCAGATAGCGGTGGTAGTGCATGGCTTGTGGGTCAGGGCTCGAGGTAAGGTCGATGGTATGGTCTGCGATAGTAATAGAATCTGTCTGCTCTGTGTACCCAGGATCAGGTAGCACGGTCCTTGCCAAGATGAAAACCCGCACCGCGCGGACATTGTCCTCAATGCCTGATGGGTTATTTGTCCACTGGTCCTCATCAATTGTGCCGTCGTTATCAGCGTCGCCACAGTCAGTGCAGTATTGAAATTGTAGATCTTCGATTCCTTGAGCTATTTTACAGTTGCTCTCCTCTTCGAGATCCTCTGTATTGTCGTACACGTACAGGTCTGGAATAGATTGATTGTTATGGAGCTCTTGTTCCCTTTCAGCATCAGCGTCCTCGGTTGACCCGTCTCCATCGACATCTATCAGGGTGCTGTCGAATGCTTGATCCAAGGTGATAGTGTATGCGGCCACGCGAAACACCTGGTCATTGTCGTTCCAGCGTATAGACTCTGAAAGGGTTACCTGTGAACCAGCGATGCCTGTGACAAGGAGAAAGCGGTTCTCAATTGAAGGGCCCAGGAAGATATAACGACGCGTTCCAGTGTCAAAGGCGCTGGCATCACGTATATCTACCACGCTGCCCTCGCAGTACGAGCAAGGATCTTCTTCTTCCCGCTGACAGCTGCAGATGGCGGTAGCCTGGGCCAATGGCCGAAGTCCAGTCACCACGGTGAGTGTATCAGGGCCATTGGAGCTATTGGAGCCACTCAGTATCCGGGAGGCGCTGCGGAAGGACCCTTGAAGTGTGTCAGTGCCTAGAGGTGGAAAATTATCTTTGCACCCAAGTCCAGCGCTCATAACCAGTGCCCTTATCCGGTCCATGGCGGTATGGGCATTCATCTGCATGTCGCGGATCCCTGTCTCCTCCTCGTACGAACGCTTGTTCACGATGTAACCACTGGCGACCCCGATAATTAAGACCAGGGCCACTACCAGGGCCACGAGCAGTTCGGTCAGGCTAAATCCCTGGTTTGTCCTTATGAATCCTTGCATGCGCACTCAGCATGTCCTCCCCTGGATGTTCATTCTGTACAGGTGGCACACTGTTGTTGAGGTTCTGATATCGATATCCTTCCGATGTGGTTCGTTGTGACGTCATACCAGGTCTTTAAGCAAGGAGCATCCACAGGGCAATTTTCATTTCTGACTTCGCTCGCCAGTGTGACGGTCGATGAGGTACTGGTTCCGTCTCTCCGAAACACAATCGTTTGCGTCTGAATGTCAATGGAAGGTTCGATCTGGACAACCCGTAGGTGGACGTATGCCCCATCACGATCCTCGTAGAGCACATAACACGAGTCATTGCTATTGCGTAACCCGTCGTTGTTACAGTCCACGTCGTCAAGATCCTTGGAGAAGGCAACAGCCACGGTAGTATTTCTCTTGACTGCCTCCTGTCTGGCCTGCTCGAGGTCGAACTTGAGGTTTGCTACAGCGCTTCTGAGCCGCGTATCGCCCGCACTCAAATAGACAATTGCAGCCAAAGAGAGCAGCCCAATGACCGCCATGACAACGCACAATTCAACAAGGGTCACCCCGGTGCATGCGCACCACGATCTACCAGATGTCATTTGGAGACTCCGCGTACTGGTGCGTCTGTATGATGCTATTTCTGATACCACGTCACATGCCCACTCTTTATCGGTAATGCAGGGTTCAGCTCGATCTCCCTGATCTCGCCAGTGCTTTGCTGGACATAGATCTTTCCTCCAGCCTCTTGACCAACATGAATGGCAAGGCTGGAAGGTCTGCCCATCCCAAGGTCGAGGCTGCGTTGAATCAGCTCGCCTTGGCTTGGAGTCGTGAAGCTAAATATGGGCAGTCTAAATGGCGTGCCTGTTTCGTAGTAGAGACCGTAGAGCCTTCCGTCTCCTCCGAATCCACAGATGTCTTCAACTGGCTTATACGAAGTGAACATGACAAGCCCGCCAAAGACACTGGGTTTTTCGAGCACGCGCTCGCCTTGGTCTGGTCCTGCCGTATCGATCACATCGAACATCCAGCCAACCTTGCTCGAATCGGCACGCATTGCAGCCAGCATGGATTGCCAGCTATTGTTCGGATCGAGCGTAACAGGAGCGTTGGCCACCGTGCTGAGGTTCTGGTCCTGGTAGGTGACCGTGACATTGGTTACATTGAAGAGGTCTGCATACGTTTTGTTTTCTGCAGGAGTGCCGGATTGCAAGGTTCGATCTTTGACACCGTAGAATGTCTGTGTACTCGTGCACATGACATTGTATCCGGTGCTCCCTTCTGGGTAGCTAGGTTTGTCTCGTTCAGAGAAGAACCGGCCCGTCCCCCAGTAGACCCATGGTGTATTGTGTGCATCTGCGCCAAGGCCTGGTGCAGCAACGATCACTTGATTGTTTTTTGTCGTAGCCAGGACCGAAGCTGTCCAGGACCCAGGCGACTGGTATCCGTTTTGATGAGTGCCTACAAGGAGGCGGTACATTTTGGCTCTCCATGTACTGGAGGCAAAAAACGATTGACCAAAATAGATGGCGTTCACGTTGTAGTCGAGATCGAGATCAAGCGAGGATACGCCGCCGATAAAGGCATTGGAGTCAGAAAGTTCGAGTCGTCGCGCCAGGGTACCGTCCAAAAGATTCAGGACATAGATGGACGCTCTCTGGGAACTAGTTCCATAGTAGTCAGTGGGGCCAGATCCAAAGATCACATACCATGAGCCAGGATCATCAGGGTTGCCGATCCTGGCAACAGCAGGATAGGAGGTCGTAAATCCTAAGTGATCAGGATCGCTATACTCCCATAACAGGTGTGGCGAACCAGGGTTTGTTATGTCGAGTGCAAAGTAGCAGGATGAGAATGTGGCTGGATCGTTGTGGGCCCCATCCATATTGAAATCTGTTATCTCGTAGGTTCCCCCTCCAAATGCCAGACCGCCGATAAGGACCGTTCCCCAGCCATTGGGGTGTGTTCCGTCATCAGGAAAGATCCGTGCGTCCACGATCTTAGGAGTAAGGTCGACATAGTAGACGTGTGAGTAGTTGGGGTCAGTAAGCCAACGTAGATGCGGCAGTAGGTTCTTAGGTATAAATGCCCAGAGTTCCTCCGCCTTCTCTGGCTGACGTCCAAACGCGCTGACAAAGTAGGAAGGGTATTCATCGGTAAACCTTCCATGTTCGACTGCCTCTGTTTCAGGATCGTCTCCAGGGCGATAGCAACCCGCATTGAAGGCATGAAGCATTCCATCGTTTGCACCTGCATAGATCACTGTAGGTCGTGGAATAGGAGACGATGACGAACCCCGTGCGTAGAGGGTCTCGAACGTGCCGTAGGTCCTGTCGCTGTAGATTTCGTCATAATTCTCCATAGGTCGTGACACAACAGCAGGTGTCGAATACACAATATCACCTAGCCTCCATGTGACCTCAGTATCTGGGGTCCTATCGCCATTGGTATCTATAAACAAGTTTCTCGATCGCATGCCGCTCACATGCTCACCGCTTATGAACCGTATGAAGGATTCAGCTTCTTCTGTGCTTGAGGCCCTAAGATAATTCTTCAAGACCGATGCATTGGATGGTGTAAACGGCAGCAACGTGTGTCCGTCAAGAGACGTATAGATCTTTCGCGGTGTTCCCGTATCGCTTATATCCCGTAAGGACAGCTCCTTTCCTGCCTCCCACATGGACCGCACGTCGGACAGGTCGATGTTGGTCTCGTCCCAGACGCCATCACCGTAAGGATAGTCCGCTGAGACGTGATCTCTTCTCACCTTTGTCCAATTGTTCTCGTCGAAATGGAATCCAATAATAGGATCGTCTTCATAGATCAGCTTGAAGTCGCCGTTGTCCTCACGCATATTGCCGCGGTCGTCCACCCAGAGGCCGTGGAGGTAGCCCAGCCAGTAGGCCTCGTCAGTCTGGTCTCCTAACGAGGTAATCTCAGCAGGCTTGAAGTAGGCTTGAAACAGCGATCCTTCGCCGTGGGCACTGGTGGAAAGTATCGAAACTGCAGTTCCTGAGGAGACTCGTCTGAGAATGTCGGTTATGGCAGCTACAAGCGCCCTTGCCAGCTCTTCACCGTTGTTGGCCTCGAAATAATTGTCAGGGTCACCGTCATTGTTTTTGTCGTACTCTGAGGAAAGGTCAGGAAGGAAGTTTCCGTTTCGATCCTCAAAGCCTCCGTTGCGTGCAGCCTGCTTTATCACACGGCGGCCGTCAGGGGAGGGATTACCAAAGGGTACATACACAAAATAGGAGGTAATGTACTGATCGCCTGCAAGGTCAGACCTGAGATCTCTGTACGAGCCGCGCGAAAGGTCGACACGGCTCCATAGTGCCACGTCGTCAAGATAGTGCGAGCCGCGGTAGGTATCTGACCAGAAGTAGTTGCTCGGGTTCGATGGATCGGCCCACGAAGGAACATATGAAGTTGTATCGGTATACGTGGGATAATATCCAGTGATGTTCGAAGGAAGCTGTCGGTCCATAGTGGGCTCTCCACCTGTAATCATGAGCACAAAGCTTTTTGCGCACCAGACGTAGTCTGGTTGCCCACCGGTTCCGAAGTTGAATGGGTCTGCAGCAGCGGCCACTCGATATGATTGTGGGTTGGCGTTGTAGTAACGGGGTCCATTGCTACTTGTGGTATTGTCCTGGCCAAAGTAGCCTGTTGCAGTCCAGAGTGCTTCTCCCAAGGGGGCATCGTCTGCAGGCCTTTCGTTCTCGATAGCTGTTACCATGCTGCTCACTACGTTATCGGCAATCTCCGTTACTACCTTTCCGCCCTGATTGGCGTTGAAGAACTCGAGCCCCCACCTGACCTTATTACCATTCATCTGCAAGATCCCTATTGGCTCGTCAGCATCAGGGCACTCAATTTTTACGTTATACGTGTCTGCGGTGGTGAGGTTGCAGCCGTTGGGTTTGCTGCATGCAGGGCACTCACCGGCTGTCGTACTTACATCGAAGGTGGAAACACCGCTTGAACCGCGATTAAACACAAAGCAACGGGTGCCATCGTACGTCGAAGGTATGTAATTTTGCGCTTCAGAGACCTGCTTTCTGTATCCCCTCCCAACTGAATCTGTTTGCTCGCCAAGAAGGATATGGGGGTTGCCGGTATAGTTGCGGGAGTCGGCTTTGCCTCCTACAAGAACCTTTCGTGCGATATCGACTCGTCTCATAGTGAGCCAATTCAAGAAATTGCCATCCCACTCGTTTGCACCTTTTGTCGGCCTGGTTGTCTTGTCACCAGATATGACAAACCTGCTGCTACTGTAACTGTACCACTTGCTGGGGTCGAAATAACCGAAATAAGATGTAGATGGATTGAAACCCGTGCTCACGCTCGAGCCGTTGTAGTCGTAGGCAAAGTTGTTCATCATGCCGGAGTTGTCGAGCACGATAAGCACATTGGGCTTGACACCCCCATAGGTAACAAATGGCGGTACAGAGGAATAGTACGATGCATAGTCATTCATGGATGGCTCAGCGCTGGCGATGTATGGAATTCCAAGGATGCTTAGGCTAACGATAACCAGTGCTGTGGTTCGCATTGTTGTTTCTCCTTACCGTAGCTCACGCGTTGCTCTGGCGTATGTTCAAGCAGCCCTCAGGATAGAGCTCACGAGGGATCCCTGGGCTTTTCTGTCCCTATTACAAAAACGTTATGAGATGACGTCCTTATATCCATTTTCGTACTACGGATGTACCTTTCCCTGCTGTTGGCTGGTGTGTAGGTTCAGTTCCTCCTTGAGTCAGTTTTGTGTAGCCACTCTTTTCATATGGAGTTGGACCGGCACTTTTTTGTCAGCATAATTGAGTAAATTACTCCTTTGCCCGGACCCAAAAGAGTGCTGATGTCACCCAGGTCGCCTTAAGGGTAATATCGTTTGTTTTGACCAAAATAATTAGCCTGCGCCGTTGTCGGTCTTCTGTACTTCGTATCAGGCAAGATGTATGCCAGCACAGCGCCTGGTCATGGTCCTTGATGGTCAGTGCTGCTGGCTGGGTCAACACCTTTGACGTTCTCCCACCCGAGCCGAAAGGATTGCAAGGTTCCTTGACTTTGGTCTTGCAATTTGTTTAGTTTGACACCAATGTACAATCGCGTCCTCTGCACTGCGACGATCTTCATCACCAGTAAAGTGGATGGCCCCAATGGCCGATAAGAGCAATGAAGCGGGCAATGGATCATGCCTGCCCAAGGAGATCGATGAAGAAGCGGGTGAAGAGATCAAACGCTACAGGGAGATCCTTCAAAAGGATCCTTCTTCACTCGTGTTCGCCGTGCTTGCCGAGGCCTATCGGAAAAGAAAATTGCTTGGTCACGCCATAGAGGTCTGTAAGATCGGACTCAGGTACCATCCTGAATTCACCAGCGGCAGAGTAGCGCTCGCACGGGCCTACTACGACTCAGGCGAGATCGAAAAAGCCCAGCGAGAACTCGAACGGGTCGTGCTCAGTGTACCGGACAATTTAATAGCTCAGAAGTTGCTCAGGACCATTTATCGAGAAAAGGGCGATATCGACAACTTAGAAAAGACAGTGTACAGGATCCTCTCGTTCGATCCTTATGACGAAGAGAGCAACGAACTACTTTTGTGGATCGATGCAAGATCAAAAGGTGGTGTAGCTGAGGATGAGGACACACGATCAGAGCAGGAGATCGTGACAAAGACCCTTGCCGATATCTATGCTGCACAGGGTTACTACGACAAGGCCTACTCGATTTACAAAAAGCTCTTGGCCAAAGATCCTCGCAACAGTGTCTTTCATGAAAGGCTGGCAGAGATCAAGGAGAAGATTATCCAGCGTGGGACACGAATACGGGAAAAGAGGGGAAGCGAGGATCCTACTAAAACCACGGAGTAGGAAGGAGGCAGAAGAAAGGTGAGGCGGGTGGAGCGGATGAAGATCTTGGTGATTCACGGGCCGAATCTTAACCTATTGGGTACAAGAGAGCCCCACGTGTATGGTACCTGCACGCTCTCAGATATCGACAGGATGCTTGAGGAACGGGCAGCAGCACTGGGAGTCGACCTGGAGACTATGCAGGCCAATGCAGAAGCAACGATAGTCGATCGGATCCATAGGGCGAGGGCAGCTGTGAAAGGAATCCTGATCAATCCTGCTGCATTTACCCATACCAGTGTTGCAATCCGAGATGCATTGTTGGCAACGGGTATCCCGTTTGTCGAAGTGCACATATCGAATATCTACGCCAGAGAGGAATTCAGAAAGACTTCTCTTTTTTCCGATATAGCCAAAGGGGTCGTTTCTGGGTTTGGCCCGTATGGGTATGTACTGGGCCTCGAGGGGTTGGTGCAAGGATTGCAGGCTTTGGGGAAAGTGGGGGAGGGGAGCCCCAAGAGAAGATCACGTAGCCGGAGAGCACAATAAGAGAAGTCGAGTAATCATGTCATTTCCCGTGTTCAAGAAGATCCAGGATCTCTTTCAAAAACGGCAGCTCAAGAAATCTATCGAAGATCTTGTGCGTGCGCTCGAGACGAATCCTGATGACACGAGGATACGTCTGAGGCTTGCAGATCTTTACCACAAAGCAGGGCTCAAGGAAGAGGCGCTCGAACACTATAGGCGTTCTGCAGAGAGGCTTGCTGCTGCAGGATTCCAATCTCGAGCCATCGCTATCTACAAACAGATACACAGGCTCGATCCACAGGCAGCCGAAGTCCTCGGTACGCTCGCTCGGTTGAGCCGTGAGCAAGGTCTTCTTGGTGACTCGCTGCACTACTATACCGAATTTGCTCGATCGCCCGGTACCGCTGCTGGAACCAAGGAAATCGTCTCAGGCCTGGCTGGGATCGAGGTCAAGGATCTTGAACTCAAACTCACCTTGATCGAGGAAGTCTTGGCGGGCGACACCAAAGCCAGGGATCCGTACGAGCGCATCTGTACGAGACTCAAGGAGTTCTGTGACCAGCTTGACAGCGTAGAGGATGTCTGCACTATTGCCCAGTACCTCTGTAGCACCTTTCCGGAACGATGGCAGGCGTATGAGGTCCTGGCCTATATCCTGCACAGGCAGGGTGATCGCAAAAGGCTGGACGACATCCTAGGGCGACTTGAGCAGATGTACAGACACGCAGGTGTCTACAGTGAAAAGGTACGGGTGATAGATTCGCTGAGGGGAAGGCCGACCACGACGCAGATTCCTGAGCCTGAGCAGATACTGACCCGTACCCCGGTGCGAGAAGCCGAAACGCTCGTTGACCAGATAAAGATTAAAATAGAGACGAACATTTACGATATCTTGAAAAGAAAGGCCGAGGAGGACGGGTTACCCGAGGAAGGAGGGGCACCCGAGCGTACCGCCCAGGACGTGGGATTTGAGGAACTCTTTCAGAATTTCAAGAACGACCTCGACAAGAAGATTGGTAAACAGGACTATGAGACACACTTCAATCTTGGGGTGGCATATCGCGAGATGAGTCTCCATGAAGATGCGATCAGGGAATTCGAGATCGCCATGACCGATCCCAAGCTTCGGTACGATTGCTACTTTCTCATTGGACAATCGTTTATGGAACTCGACAGGCCTGAGGCAGCTATTGACATCTACCAAAAAGGCCTGAGCATGGAAGGATTGACCACTGAAAAGCTGCTAGGACTTAGTTACGAGTTGGGCCTGGCATTTCTCAAGGCTGGTAGAACTCAGGATGCGTTACAGGAGTTTACCAGGGTTTCACGACTTCAGAACGACTACCGAGATGTTGCTGAACATATACGAGCACTCGAAGAAGGCTTAGACGTTGTAAAGGGCGACAAGGCCTCCCACCCCTGAACATATACACATAACACTTCGTTGCCAGCATGGCAGGCTCTGGTCCAACGGGCAGGACTGTTGGGGCAGATGTTAGCCTGACCTTGGCTCCATGTCGATTTTGCACTCTTTGATACGAGTACAGATTTCTCTGAAGACGTCGCTCAGTCTCAGAATACCCACTATCTCTTTCCCTCTGGTCACAAGCAAGGACTGATGTCGGCCTATGATCAGCTGGTGGATTGCTTCATCCAGTGTGGCGTCCTCGTCCACATATTCGCCCTCGGTGGGAGTATACATGATGTGCTTGACCTTGATGTGGTGAGCTTTTCGGCATATATCGTCCAATGGCTTTTCCCAGAGGCTAAACTTTTTCATCAAGGACTTTATGAAATCCGGGGTGTACCCGTGCCGTGCGATTGTCGTAAGATCGCCTAGTTGGTCATATTTTGGTTCGAGAGCACGAATCACATCCAATTGGCTGAGCTTGCCCACGATCTTCTTGTTGTTGTCATACACGAGGATCGCCCTGTGCCGGTCTCTGCGTTGATCGAACCTCTGTTGCGCCTCCTCCAGGGCGAGCACTGCCTCGTACAGGGTTGCCTCTTCGAAGACAGTGGCGTAATCGTGCAAAGGAACCATAAGATCTTTTGCTTTGACTTCTTTCATCGCTCCATATACCCAGCTATGAATAGCTTCCTTCTGTTGACCTCTCTTAGCGTTTGGATTCTGTTCCTCTTGTATACTCCTGTCTCATCTGGCTCAACGAAATGATGCCAGCCGCTGTGGTGTCTCGGCAGAGGTGGTGGTCCCAACGGGAATCGAACCCGTGTCTCTGGCGTGAGAGGCCAGTATCTTAGGCCGCTAGACGATGGGACCTCCTGTGTAGCTACGTGACGATATCAGTTGTGGCTGGGGGACTAGGATTCGAACCTAGGTAGCCAGATCCAGAGTCTGGAGTCCTGCCGCTGGACGATCCCCCAACGCTAGATGGCCTCCAATGATACCTAGATGAATGATATTACAGCAAGGTCATGGATTGTCAATAAGAAGGAGGTCTCGTGATACCTCAATGAATCATGATCCCTGCATACCCTACAACGCTCGAGTAGTCACCGCTGACCCGGCCAGAGGTTGCGTACGTGACGAGTTCAGCCTCCTTGGCTCCCAGACTGACGCATGCAGCAAGCATGACCGTTGTGGGGATGACACCACACATCGTAATATGCTCCTTATGTACGGTCATGTAGAGGCCATGGGGGTCGAGTGCGAGGATTCGATCGATAGCCAACTTGTCTTTTTTCTCAGCCACCTCTTGTGACTCAAAGTGGGACATATCATTGCTTGCCAGCAAAAGGATCTCTGCCTTGCTTTCTGCAACCGTTTGAGCGATAGCTTTTCCGATCTCTTCACATTCCTGATAGGTCAAATGCTGAAAAATGATGGGAACCAATTGTACGTCAGGGTTGCGGTAGGTGAGGAACGGCACCTGGAGTTCCAGGGAATGCTCCCGAAGATGGGGAATGCTGTCTTCCTGCAAGAGTGGCGTCTTTGCCTCGAGCATGAGCGATACTTCCTCGTTGATCTGCACATTGCCAAGAGGCGTCTCCCAGGTCCCTGAACCCATGAGGGCTGCTCGTGCCCCTACCGAGCGGTGGTTTACTCCGAGTGCGATCACAAGGTGAGGGATGTGGACGCGACCATAAACAGCGCCAGCCACATGTCCAGAATATACATATCCTGCGTGGGGACATACGATGCCGAGCGCTCTTCGTGGTTGTCGTATGGTACCCACATACGAGCGGATGGTCGAAAGGAGGAGATTAGGGTCACCAGGATACCACTCATACGCAAAGGCAGGCCTGCGAATCATTGTTTACCCCGTGCGTGGGATATATCGTATGCGTTTTTACGTCCACGCGCGAAAGAAGA
>FWPU01000286.1_pt1 | contig 75170 bp, 73 predicted proteins | sample 2228361 | NCBI WGS metagenome assembly FWPU01 (sample SAMEA103939777, study PRJEB20133) | metagenome | reverse complement strand
TACCCGGGTAGTCCTGGCTGTAAACGATGGGCGCTAGGTGTTGGGGAGAACTAACTCCTCGGTGCCGCAGCTAACGCATTAAGCGCCCCGCCTGGGGAGTACGGTCGCAAGACTGAAACTCAAAGGAATTGACGGGGGCCCGCACAAGCGGTGGAGCATGTGGCTTAATTCGACGCTACGCGAAGAACCTTACCAGGGCTTGACATGCGGGTTTAAGCCTGTCTGAAAGGACGGGTTATTCCGACTTTTGTCGGAAAGCCAGCACAGGTGCTGCATGGCTGTCGTCAGCTCGTGCCGTGAGGTGTTGGGTTAAGTCCCGCAACGAGCGCAACCCCTGCCCCATGTTGCTAGCGGGTCATGCCGAGCACTCATGGGGGACTGCCTGCGTAAGCAGGAGGAAGGTGGGGATGACGTCAAGTCATCATGGCCCTTATGCCCTGGGCTGCACACGTGCTACAATGGCCGGTACAATGGGCTGCGAACCCGCAAGGGGGAGCGAATCCTATAAAGCCGGTCCCAGTTCGGATTGCAGGCTGCAACTCGCCTGCATGAAGGCGGAATCGCTAGTAATCGCAGATAAGTATGCTGCGGTGAATACGTTCCCGGGCCTTGTACACACCGCCCGTCACACCACCCGAGTTGGGGGCACCCGAAGTCACTGGGCTAACTCTGGCGTTTCGTCGGAGAGGCAGGTGCCGAAGGTGCGCTTGGTGAGGGGGGTGAAGTCGTAACAAGGTAGCCGTACCGGAAGGTGCGGCTGGATCACCTCCTTTCTAAGGAGTAAGGTGCTTAAGAGAACTTAACGAGCAGAGGGGAAACACTGTTTAGTTTTGAAGGTGTAAGTTGGCTATCGATCGCGGTTGTTGGCGTTGGCTCTTATTTTTCTATGTGTTCAAAAGCCAATAGCCAACTAATAGCCAATACTGTACCTTGAAAACTGCATAGTGGTGAAAGGCCAATGTATCCTTCTAGCTAAGCTACTAAGGGCACACGGTGGATGCCTTGGCGTCGGGAGCCGATGAAGGGCGTGGCAAGCTGCGATAAGCTCCGGGAAACTGCAAGCAAGTATTGATCCGGAGATGCCCGAATAGGGAAACCTGACCCGATTAATATTGGGTCATCTGCACCTGAATCCATAGGGTGCGGAGGGCAACCGGGGGAACTGAAACATCTAAGTACCCCGAGGAAGAGAAAGCAACTGCGATTCCCTGAGTAGCGGCGAGCGAAAGGGGAACAGCCCAAACCTCACGAGTGTAAAAGCCTCCAGGCGTTGCTCGTGGGGGGTTGTAGGACTTACCAGAAAGGCCTGGGGACCTTTCAGGGAGTTACAAAACTCAGGGATAGCTGAACTTGCTGGAAAGCCAGGCCAGAGAGGGTGAAAGCCCCGTAAGCGAAATCTCTGGGTCTCCCGGTGAGTTCCTGAGTACCACGGGACACGTGGAATCCTGTGGGAAGCTGGGAGGACCACCTCCCAAGGCTAAATACTCCCCGACGACCGATAGCGAACTAGTACCGTGAGGGAAAGGTGAAAAGAACCCCGGGAGGGGAGTGAAAGAGAATCTGAAACCGTGTGCCTACAACCGGTCGGAGCCCGCCCCCGGGCCAAGTGCCTGGGGATCCGGGTGACGGCGTGCCTTTTGCATAATGAGCCGGCGAGTTACGGTAGTGGGCAAGGCTAAGGGCAAAACCCGGAGCCGGAGCGAAAGCAAGTCTGAATAGGGCGATTAGTCCGCTGCCGTAGACCCGAAGCCAGGTGATCTACCCCTGGACAGGGTGAAGTCTCGGTAAGACGGGATGGAGGCCCGAACCGCTCGGTGCTGAAAAACCGTCGGATGATCTGGGGGTAGGGGTGAAAGGCCAATCAAACCTGGAGATAGCTGGTTCTCCCCGAAATAGCTTTAAGGCTAGCCTTGGACGGTCAGTTGCGGAGGTAGAGCACTGGATGGGCTAGGGGCCTTAACCGGTTACCAAACCCAACCAAACTCCGAATGCCGCAACTCAAAGTCCGGGAGTCAGAATGTGGGGGATAAACTCCGCAGTCAAGAGGAAAAGAGTCCAGACCGCCAGCTAAGGCCCCCAAAAGCAGGCTAAGTGGGGAAGGATGTGGAGCTGCTCAGACAGCCAGGAGGTTGGCTTAGAAGCAGCCATCCTTTAAAGAGTGCGTAATAGCTCACTGGTCGAGCGGCTCTGCGCCGAAAATTTAATGGGGCTTAAGCCTGCTGCCGAAGCTGCGGGTCCGATGTTGCATCGGACGGTAGGGGAGCGTTCCCTGCGGGATGAAGTCAGAGCGAGAGCTCTGGTGGACTGCAGGGAAGTGCGAATGCCGGTATGAGTAGCGAGATCTGGGTGAGAATCCCGGACGCCGTAAGCCCAAGGGTTCCTGGGGAAGGATAATCCACCCAGGGTTAGTCGGGACCTAAGGTGAGGCCGAAAGGCGTAGCCGAAGGGCAGCCGGTTGATATTCCGGCACCACCAGGCTCCGTTATGAGCGATGGGGTGACGCAGGAGGGTAGGCCAGCGCGGTGGTGGATTACTGCGTTCAAGCCTGTAGGAGGGTCTGGCAGGTAAATCCGTCGGACCATTGACTCTGAGAGGTGATGACGACCCGCCGAAGGGCGGGGAAGTGGCTGATCCCACACTGCCAAGAAAAGCCTCTAGCCAGGAGTTCTGGTGCCCGTACCCACAACCGACGCAGGTGGGCGAGTAGAGGATACTAAGGCGATCGAGTGAAACCCCGCTAAGGAACTCGGCAAGTTAGCCCCGTAACTTCGGGAGATGGGGCGCCTCATTAGGGTGAAGGAACTTGCTTCCGGAGCCTGAAGAGGTTGCAGTGAAAAGGCCCAGGCGACTGTTTACTAAAAACACAGGTCTCTGCAAACCCGTAAGGGGACGTATAGAGGCTGACGCCTGCCCGGTGCCGGAAGGTTAAGGGGAAGGGTTACCCCGACGTCACATCGGGGGAAGCTCTGAACCTAAGCCCCGGTAAACGGCGGCCGTAACTATAACGGTCCTAAGGTAGCGAAATTCCTTGTCGGGTAAGTTCCGACCCGCACGAATGGCGTAACGATCTGGGCACTGTCTCGGCGGGGTGCTCGGCGAAATTGCACTACCCGTGAAGATGCGGGTTACCCGCGGCTGGACGGAAAGACCCCGTGAACCTTTACTGCAGCTTGGCACTGAATTTCGGTACGCTATGTACAGGATAGGTGGGAGGCTGAGAAGTTCTGGCGCTAGCTGGGATGGAGCCGTCCTTGGGATACCACCCTTAGTGTGCTGTGGTTCTAACGACACTCCGTTATCCGGATGTCGGACAGTGTCAGGTGGGCAGTTTGACTGGGGCGGTTGCCTCCTAAAAGGTAACGGAGGCGCTCAAAGGTCCCCTCAGCGCGGTCGGCAATCGCGTGTTGAGTGCAATGGCATAAGGGGGCTTGACTGCGAGACCTACAAGTCGAGCAGGTGCGAAAGCAGGGCATAGTGATCCGGTGGCTCCGTGTGGAAGGGCCATCGCTCATCGGATAAAAGGTACTCCGGGGATAACAGGCTGATCTCCCCCAAGAGTCCACATCGACGGGGAGGTTTGGCACCTCGATGTCGGCTCATCGCATCCTGGGGCTGGAGCAGGTCCCAAGGGTTGGGCTGTTCGCCCATTAAAGCGGTACGCGAGCTGGGTTTAGAACGTCGTGAGACAGTTCGGTCCCTATCCGCCGCGGGCGCAGGAGGCTTGAGGGGAGTCGTCCTTAGTACGAGAGGACCGGGACGAACGGACCTCTGGTCTACCAGTTGTCTCGCCAGGGGCATCGCTGGGTAGCTATGTTCGGAAGGGATAAGCGCTGAAAGCATCTAAGCGTGAAGCTCTCTCCAAGATAAGGCCTCCTACCTTCACTTCGGTGAGGGGTAAGGCCCCGGGTAGATTACCCGGTTGATAGGCCGCAGGTGTAAGGGTCGCAAGGCCTTGAGCCGAGCGGTACTAATCGGCCGAGGGCTTAGCTTTGGATACTAAAAGCCTGGATCCACTATGCAGTTTTGAGGGTACACTTTTGGCAGTTTATTTTTGACCGCGGGCTGTTAAAGTTTTTGTTAAAGTTTTAATATTTAAAAGCTAACAGCGAGCAGCTAAGAGGTGAGAGGTGCTGGTGCTCATAGCGAGGGGGAAACACCCGGCTCCATTCCGAACCCGGAAGTTAAGCCCCTCAGCGCCGATGGTACTGCCTTGGAGACGAGGTGGGAGAGTAGGCCGGTGCCAGCACCTTTATTTTTAAGGGCATTACTTTAAAATAAAAATCCCTATTTACAATTAACTTCTTAGAGGGAGGTCTTTCTTAAACTCTTTTAGCCCAGTTTCCCTGCTATATAGTTTTCAGTAAGGCTACTTCTCGGATTTACAAAGATTCTAGAAGCCTTTCCAAATTCTATCAAACGGGCGGGTTTGTTATCATCTGCGTACAAAAAGGCAACATAGTCTGAGATTCGCGCAGCCTGCTGCATGTTGTGAGTGACTATGGCAATTGTATAATATTCTTTCAGACTGAACATCAATTCTTCGATTTTCGATGTTGAAATAGGATCTAGAGCACTGCACGGCTCGTCCATCAATATAACTTCAGGCTCTAAAGCAATTGTTCTAGCTATGCAAAGTCGTTGTTGCTGTCCACCTGAGAGATTCTCCGCTCTTTCCCTAAGCTTGTTTTTTACTTCGTCCCATAAAGCCGCTTTCCTCAAACTGGTTTCACATATCCAATTGAGCTTTTCCTTGTCCTTAATCCCAAAAAGGCGAGGACCAAAGACCACATTTTCATATATACTTCCGGGAAACGGGTTCGGTTTCTGAAAGACCATACCTACCCTAGTCCGCAAAAGAATTACGTCTATTCCTCTACTCAATATATTTTCTCCATCAAGATAAATAGAACCCACTGCCCTCGTTGATGGGTTCTCATCATGAAGACGATTTATAGCTTTTAATAAGCTAGTTTTACCACAGCCCGATGGACCTATTATTGAAGTTATTGATTTTTTTCTAATAGGGAAGGAGATATCTTCAATAATTTTTCTATTGCCGTAATAAAAAGAGAACCTAGAAATAAAAATTTTCACTTCTTCCTCTTGAATACTCCTCTCATGGAAATTTAAATGTTTTTTTAAATTACCAACTTTTTCTTTCACCATTAACTTATTTGCCTCCTGGCTCTATGCCTCAAAATAACCGCTAGTGTATTAAAGGCAAGAAAAAGCGCAAGAAGAACAATAATGGCAGCAGCAGCAACCCCTTGGAACTCTTTTTGAGGACGGGAAGCCCAGGTGTATATCTGAATTGGAAGAGCTGTAAAAGGGTCAAGAGGGCTTCGGGGAACAAAAGCGACGAACGATAATGCTCCAATAGCGATGAGGGGAGCGGTCTCTCCAAGTGCTCTTGCTAAAGCAAAAATTATTCCGGTTAAGATTCCAGGAAGAGCTGTGGGTAAGACTACAAATCTTATAGTTTGCCATTTCCTTGCTCCCAAAGAAAAAGAAGCTTCTTTCACCGCTCGAGGAACAGTTTTAAGAGCTTCTTGAGTAGCAATAATGATGATTGGAAGCACCAACAAACTCATAGTGAGCGCTCCAGCTAGAACGCTTCTTCCCAAAGCAAAAAAACGGACAAAAAGCGCAAGTCCCAGAATCCCATATATGATTGAAGGAACTCCAGCTAAATTAGATATATTTATGTTGATAATCTTAGCAATAAAGTGTTTACGCGCATATTCTTCGAGATATATAGCTGAAGCTATACCCAAAGGAACTGCTATTGCAGTGGTGAGAACAAGGAGCCAAAATGAACCGACTAGAGCAGGAAGAATTCCAGCCTTCTCTGCAAATCTGGAAGGAGTTCCTACAAAGAAATTCCAATCTGTCCATTCTATCCCTTTCAAAAATATCTCCAGAAGAAAAACACAAATAAAGAGGAGGCCTACAACTGACGCTATGAGAGCAAAAAAAGAAAAAATTTTATTAACTTTCTTTCTCATATTTATACTTTTCCTTAACCTTGCTACTGTTAGTAAATTTCTCGTTTCCATCCTAAAAGTACCTTCCCCACGATATTCAAAATAAGAGTTAGAAGAAATAAAACTAAGCCCACAGCGAATATAGTTTTATATTCAAGGCTTCCGAAAGGTGTATCACCCAAGCTTACTTGAGCAATATAAGCTGTCATTGCTTGAACGCTCTCCAAAGGATTAAAAGTAAGATTTGGCGTTGCCCCAGCTGCTAAGGTAACGATCATTGTTTCCCCCACAGCTCGGGAGATAGCTAAAATGAACGAAGCTATTATTCCTGAAAGAGACGCAGGAATTACGACTCTAAAAATAACATCAAACCTTGTTGCTCCTAAAGCAAGAGCGCCTTCAATTAAGTGTTTGGGAACGGCAGACATTGCATCCTCGCTTAGGGAAGAAATAATCGGGACTATCATTATCCCCATCACAAGTCCAGCACTTAAAGCATTAAAGATATTTGTCTGCGGGAATAAACTTTTTAAAAAAGGTGTAACTGCCACAATTGCAAAATAACCGTAAACCACGGTAGGAATTCCAACAAGAATTTCTAAGACTGGCTTGACCACATTGCGAAAAGTCGGCTTAGCATATTGACTTAAATAAATAGCAGTGAGTAAACCAACAGGTATAGCTACACAACAGGCAATTATTGAAGTAAGAAAGGTACCAGTTAAGAGAGGAATTATACCGAAGCTAGGTGGTTGGTAAAGAGGCGCCCACTTTGTCCCGGTAAGAAATTTTAGAGGAGAAACTTCCCTGAAAAAAACAATCGATTCTATCAAAAGAATGGAAACTATAAATAGAGTAACAACTATGGAAACAATGGAAGAAAGGGAGAAAAGACCTTCAATAAGCTTTTCTCCCAACTTTTTAGGGAAAAAAAGGTTAGTTCTCTTTCTATCGCTTGGCATCTTCGAGAATTTTTATCTCTCTTTGATAATCTTTCTTGGAAAGTGGAGTGTAACCAACCTCTGGAATGATTTTATCCGCGTTTTCCAGATAGAGCTTAACAAAAGCGAAAACCTGGGGTTTCTGAAGAGAATCTTTATTCACATAAATAAACAGGGGACGCGAGAGGGGATATTCACCACTATTTATACTGCTCATATTAGGAGAAACGCCATTTATTTTTACAGCCTTTAGCTTATCTTTATTCTCCTCATAATAAGCAAACCCGAAGTAACCAAGGCCATATTTTTCTCCTGCAACTCCTTCAACAAGAACGTTGTCATCGGCACTGGCAGTATAGTCTGACCGACTTTTTCCCTCCTCACCGGTAATCACCTCTGTGAAAAAGTCAAAAGTACCTGAATCAGTATCAGGACCAAGAAGAAATATTTTTTTGTCTGGCCACTCAGACCTTATATCGCTCCACTTTCCTACTCTGCTACCAGGTTCCCAAATTCTTCGTAGCTCCTCAACAGTTAATTTCTCACACCAGTCATTTTCTGGATTTACAACTACCGTTATCCCATCAAGACCTATTTTCAACTCGATATAGTCAATCTTATTTTTTTCGCATTCTCTTTTTTCACTTTCCTTTATAGGCCTTGAGGCATTATTTATATCAGTCTCGCCCCTTACGAACTTCTCGAAACCGCCGCCTGTTCCAGAAACACCCACAGTTACTCTGACATTTGGGTTCTCCCGCTGAAACTCTTCAGCAACGGCCTCTGTAATGGGAAAGACGGTACTTGAACCATCGATTTTGACTTCACCACTCAGTCTATTGCTATTTTTCCCTTGCTCACACCCTACTACCAAAATTGAAAAAATCAGCAAGATAACGATGCCAACTGCTAAAATTCCTTTACTCACTTTTGATTCTCTAGAAAACGTACTCTTCTTTTCCATCACAAACAACCTCCTTCTCAAACTTAAGCTCATTATAGGAAAAGAAAATTAAATAATAGTAAAGGGAAAGTTAAATTTTGGTTAAAAGGGGGTTAAATTTGAGTTAAATTCTCACTAGAGATTGGAAGGAAGAGGGTAAACTTAGAACCTCTATTAAGCTCACTTTCAACCTCGACTCTTCCATTATGAGCTTCCACAATGTGTTTAACTAATGAGAGGCCTAAACCAACCCCACCAGTGGAACGAGAGCGATGCTTCTCTCCTCGATAAAAGCGGCGGAAAATGCGAGGAAGATCCTCCTGAGGTATACCAGGACCTTCATCGCGAACAGCAACTAAAACTACACCCTTTTTTATATTAACTTCAAGAAAAATCCTCCTTCCTACTGGACTATATTTAACTGCGTTATCCAAGATATTTATAATGGCTTGAGTGAGAAGTCCTCTATCTCCTTCTACTAAAGGGCTAGCTTTTAGAGAAACAAATATGGGAACCTTTTTCTTCTCAGCTTGAACCTGAACAGCTTTGACCGCCTGTACAACAATCTCTTCTAAATTGAACTTACTCCTCACAAGAACATTCTCGGCTCCACTTTCCAAACGAGCAAGTTGCATCATCTTCCCCACCAAATCAGAAAGGTTATCAACCTCTCTCCGAACATTTTCCAAAAATTTTCTTGCTTCATTAGGATCATCCAAGGCACCAAAATCCACTAGCGCTTCAACTGAAGATTTGAGAGAAGTCAAAGGTGTCCTTAGCTCATGGGAAAAGTCAGAAATAAGACTTTGCTTTAGTTTCTCCAGCTTTCTGAGCTCAGTAATATCCTCCATCACTACTACTGCTCCTCCTGCCCTTCCTTCCTTCAAGAGTGGTTTGATATGAGCTTTCACTATTCTTGGACGATGTTGCTTTATCTCAATTTCTATGGTTTTCTCTTCGCCTGATAGAGCATCATTTATAGCTTGAGAAATTTCCAAAGTAAAAGTGATAGGAGAGAGAGGTGTTTCTCTAGCCTTTGTTGGTGAAGAAAGCAAAAACTTGTTAGCTGTTCTATTTGTAAAAATGATCTTTCCACTTTTATTCACTAGCACAACACCAACAGGCATCTCATCAAGGAGAGAAGTATAAATAGAAAGTTTTTTTTCCAATGAAGCCGACTTTTTTCTCAGGTTTTCAAGGTTTTCACTCAATTTGTCGAGGGAAAATTCTCCAAAAACCTTTTGTATCTCTTTCTGAATTTTATGAAACTTTCTTCTTAAATCTAGAACATAGCGAAGAAGAACTAAAGTAAAAGCTACAGAAATCGCTAAAGAAAGGAGTGACAAGGGAGAGTTTATTTTTTACACCTCCAGTTTGTAGCCAATTCCTCGCACAGTTTTAATTGCTCCACCATGCTTACTCAATTTTTCTCGAAGTCTCTTGATATACACATCTATATTCTTTGAGGAAACGTAATCATGACCCCAGACAGCCTCAGTTAGTTCACCTCTTGTCCAAACGCGCTTGGGACGCTTCAAAAAAAGCTCCATTATTTTAAACTCTTTTGGAGTAAGCTCAATCACCTTATCTTCTACTTTAAAATCATGCCTTTCCTTATCAAGGAAAAATGGTCCCACTCGATATGGCTCTTCAAAAAGCTTTTGTTTTTCCTCTCTAAATTTTTTAAGTCTCTTCTTAGTTCTTATCAAAAGTTCGCGAATAGAAAAGGGCTTCGTTAGATAGTCATCAGCTCCCAGTTCAAGAGCAACTACTCTATCGATTTCACTATCTTTAGCGGAAATTACTATGATTGGAGTATCAGACCTGTTTTTTATAAACCGACAGAGCTCTTCCCCTCGAACTTCAGGAAGCATTAAATCAAGAATGACAATATCCGGCTTCTCTTCTAAAAACTTTGCTTTACCCTCCTTGCCATCCAAAACAAAACTAACCTCGTAATCTTCCTGTCTAAAGGCAAGAATGAGTGAATCAATTACACTTTTTTCATCTTCAATAATCAATACCTTCGTCACAGCAAAAATTTTATCACTTTTTTGGTCTGGGATTGCTTTATTTTGCGGTGATTGATGAGAATAGGCTCGCTCCAATGTTACTCTAGAGATATCCATTAAGTTCCTTTACTTCAATAGCCAGAAGCTAAAAGCCAAAAGTCAACAGCCGATAAACTCTCAAGTATAATAATCTAAAATGGAAATCAAAGTAAGAAAGGCTCGTTTGAGTGATGTGAAAGCAATAACCGATATTTACAATCAAGTTATTTTAAATAGTACAACCACTTTCGATACTGAGCCCAAGACAATGGATGATAGTCGAAGATGGCTTACTTCTCGGGGGAGAAGATTCCCCGTTCTTGTAGGGGAGATAGATGGCGAAACTGTAGGTTGGGGTGCTTTAAGCCCGATTTCAGAGAGAGGAGCGTATTTTAAGACGGCAGAAGTTTCTGTTTATGTGAAAGAATGTTTTCGCAACAAGGGTGTGGGAAAGTCAATTTTAAAAGGGTTAATGGAGTTTGCCAGAAAAACAGGTTTCCATACTTTAATAGCGCAAGTTGTAAGGGGAAACGAAGCAAGCATGCATCTTCTCAAATCCTTTGGTTTCCAGAAAGTAGGCACATTAAAAGAAGTAGGGTACAAATTTGAAAAATATCTTGATGTTGAAGTTCTGCAGTTAATTTTGGATTGAAATTTTTTTCTGCTTTTAAGTAGATAAGCTTTCTTTCAAATCTCTATGGTAAAATTTTCAGCATGACTTTACGTCACTCTCTCATTGACTTGGAAATCACCAGAACTTTTTTCCACATCTTTTCTCTTCTTGCATTTTACTTTCTTTACTCGCACTTCCTTACCAAACAGGCCTTTTTAATTTTCCTTGCTATTCTCTTGATCTTTCTCTCCTTTTTGGAATTTCAGAAAAGAAAAGACGGTTCATTAGGAAGGATTTATATTTCTTTAGGAAAACCCTTTTTCAGAGAATCTGAGAAAAGGAAGAAATGGGTAGGGGCTATAACGGTTCTTTCAGGATGTTTTTTCACAGCTCTCTTCTTTCCAAAAAATATTGCGCTGACAGCTATTTTGTTTTTGGCACTTGGCGACCCTGCTTCTAGAATTTTTAGAGTTTTGACGAGAGGAAAAACTCTCGGGAGTAAAATAAGCGTAGGAACACTTGTTATGTTTTTAGTTTGTTTTTTAATTAGCAGACTCAGTAAGTTTTCTTTTTCTACTTCAATTACTGCTTCATTTTTTGCCTCTTTAACAGAAGCATTTTTAGAAATTAAAGTGACAGATGATTTCTATCTCGATGATAATTTTTTCGTTCCTTTTGTGAGCGGCATTCTTCTCTTCTGGTTGAGCTAATGTGAGTAGGCAGAGACTGAAGTAAACTGTTCCACGCTCCTAGAATTTTATGCTATGAAGAGAAAAGATTTTTTCTTTAATTCTTTGGATGAGTTCTCCAGTTTTTTCTATTAATTCTCTCTGTTCTGATGCAAAAGGTGATTTTTCGTTTTTTAAAAGGTAACGGGGGAGAGGTTCTGAAGTGTATCTTCTGCACATTTCCCGCCAGGAATTTGGGATTTCATCAGGAATTTCTGTATGGGCTAAATCGGCGAAGAGGAGGGCGAAAGCGCGGGGGACTACCTGAAAGGTTTGATAACCTCCTCCTCCAAGAGCCAGAATTTTTCCCTCAGCAACCTCATGAGCCAAAAGGTGGATTCTTGAGACCAACTTTTTATAACCTTTAAGAGTTAACCCGAGGTGGGTTAAGGGGTCTGAGTAGTGTGAATCGCAGCCATTTTGTGACACAATAATGTCTGGTTTAAAAGTTTGAGCAAGAGGAGGAACAATTTCTTCGAAGGCAAAAAGAAAAGCTTCATCCGATGTATAGGGCTCGAAAGGCACATTGACACTAAAGCCCTTTCCTTCTCCTTCTCCAATCTCATCAATAAAGCCGGTTCCTGGAAAGAGATATCGGCCTGATTCGTGGAAGGAAATGGTAAGAACTTCCGGATTCTTATAGAAGGTGAACTGAACTCCGTCTCCATGGTGAGCATCGATATCAATATATATCACCCGCGCTCGATAGGTTTTTATAAGATAAGCTATGGCAACTGCTGCATCATTATAAATGCAAAAACCAGAGGCTTTAGCTGGCAAGGCATGGTGGAGCCCTCCTGCTATGTTAAAGGCGTGATCTACTTCTTTTTCCATTACCAGCTTAGCTGCTAAAATTGAACCGCCGACCAATAAGCTGGCTGCTTCATGCATCTTTGGAAATATTGGATTATCTCCTGTTCCAAGCCCAAATCTAAGAAATGAGAAACTGGGAGAAGCTTGGCTGACTTTTTTGACCATCTCAATGTAATCATTTTGATGAATTAGTCCAATTTCTTCATCAGTAGCTTGCTTGGGTGAGAATAGCTTAATTGTAGGAGAATTGAGCAGATTATACGCTTTGATTAATTCTGCTGCTACTTTAAATCGAATAGGTTTTAAGGGATGCTCAAGCCCAAGGTCGTATTGGGAAAATTCTTCGCTGTAAATCAGAGCCGCTTTTGATTTCATTAAAATTCTCCCGGATTTTTATATGCTTTCTATTTTTTATTAGTGGAGTGAATTAGGCAAGAAGCTGCGCCTGCCTAAGTTCAAAACGTAGTGGAGACATAGCTATAATGACATAGCTATAATGAGAAAAACTTAAACCTGACATCCAAAAGACCCATCAATTGCTTAACTATTTAACTCCCAAAAATACTACTTTTACAGGATTTTTAAAATATCACCAGGGGGCAAGCTAGTGTTCCCCAATTTACTTTTGAATTTTTATCTTCTATTTGTTTTTCGAAATGCGCTTGAAGGGAAGTTGAAATCGCTTGAGTTTTTGCATAATTAAATGGAGTAGTTATGCGTTACAATGCTAAAGGGTGAGAGAATGATGTATTACTTTTCTTTTGAAACTGAAATGGGGGAGATAAGTTTTGTCTGGAGCCTGGGCTCTAATAAGAGAATTTGCGTTAATAGAATTTTCCTTTCAGGTGAGGTATCAGCTTCAATAAAGGTAGAGAGAGTGTTGTCTAACGTTGTTTTTAAGAGTGACGAGAGGTTGAAAGTCGCTTCAAGAAAAATCCAAGGGTATTTAAGAGGGGAAGAAGTTAATTTGCCTTTAGAAATTATCAGCTGGGGCATTTTAAGTGAGTTTCAAAAGAAGGTTTTTCACGTTCAGTTGAGTGTACCGAAAGGAAGAGTTAATAGTTATGCTTGGCTTGCTGAAAAAGTTGGCGTAAAGGCCTTTCAAGCAGTTGGAAGAGCATTGGGGAGTAATCCTTTTCCTATTCTCATTCCTTGTCATCGAACAGTTCGGAAAAATGGGGAGATTGGAGGATTCACGAGTGGTGCGAAAATAAAAGCGCGCCTTTTAAAACTTGAAGGCGTTGAGGTTGATTCGCGTGGCAGGGTGAGAAAAGAGTGCTTTGTAAAGTAAGCCCTGCGTAAGAAGGAGTTAATGCTTGCGGAAAAGAAAAGCTAAAATCCCCGAAAAAATTAGAGTAATTAATATAGTAGCTGTGGCTACATAGAATTCTTCCATATTTTCATTTTATCTAAACATTTTTCTAAATTAAAATCTAAATCCAAAATCCTAAAAGGTGGTATCATTAAATTCCTTTTTTGTGCTTAGGATTTTGAATTTGGGATTTAATAATGGAAGTTTTTCGCTTATCTTCTAAGCAGTAGAAATGTCCATCTTGTGAACCTACAAATATTTTTCCTCTCCAAATAACGGAGGTTGATTCAAAAGCGCATTTGGAAGAAAACTGAAAACTCCAAATTTCCGGAGGCTCTTTTTCTTTTTGGCTTACGTCATAAGCGTGAATTACACTAGGAGGTGTCAGTCACGATAAGAATATTGCCGACAACAATGGGAAAACTTCAAGCATGGTAAGTAAAAGGTTTTTCCCAAACTATTTCCCCGTTTTTTCTATTAATTCCCAGAAGTTCTTAAACTCCTCCCTTACCGCTGCCTTTTGCAGGCACGTGTATCGACGAGGCTTCGATGTCATCGCCAGCCTAAAACTTAAACTTCACCGGAAAATTAAAACCCGGCTTTCCTAAACCGCTGCTATCAATTCCATATATCATTCCTCCGCTTCTAAAATATTTTCTCTGGAACCAAAGTAGAGAAAGGGAAATCCATTAGGTTCAAAGGGGACAGAGCATTTTCACAAAATAATAAGGTTTGATTGAGAAAGAAAAATTTTTAAAGTTTTAAGTAAAAGGGAAACGAAAGCAGGTTTGACACGGCATTTTTGTTTTGATATAGTTAAAGTAATTTTAAAGTTTAAGGTAGCTTGAATGGATAGAGAAAAGGAAATTGAAGAGACTGTAGAGTTAATTACTAATTTTTTTTCTCTCACACGCAGGAAGAGTTTCGAGAGGTGGCAGAAGCTGAAGCTTACCATGCCTCAAATGAAAGTGCTTATGCTGATTGCTTGCAGAGGAGATGTTCCAGTGGGGAAATTAGCTAAGGTAATGGGAGTCAAGGCATCTAATGTTACCTTTATCTTGGACCAGCTTGAGACGAAAGGCTTAATAATGCGTAAATCAGACCGGAATGATAGAAGAGTTGTTTTGGGAAGCTTAACGGATAGAGGAAGAAAGATTTTGGAGCAGAGCGGGAAGGAGTGGAAAGACTACTGGAAAACTGTGTTCACCGATTTGAATTTGGAAGAGTTAGAAAAGGTGAAGGAAGGTTTAAAAATAATTTTAAATAGACTGCAGGAAGAGGGAAAGCAATGAATATTATTGAAGCCAGAGAGCTGGTCAAAATTTACAAAGGGAATATCAGAGCAGTTGATTCATTATCTTTTGAGGTAAAAGAAGAGGAGATTTTTGGTTTTCTGGGACCTAATGGAGCTGGAAAAACAACTACTATTATGATGCTCGTCACGCTGATTAAACCTACTCGTGGAATGGCAAAAGTGTGCGGCTATAAAGTTGAATCTCAACCTGATGCAGTGAGGAACTGCATTGGATACGTTTCCCAGGACCTGGCAGTGGATGAAGACCTTACAGGAAGGGAAAATCTTCTTCTTCAAGCTGGCTTTTATCATCTTTCTCGGGAAGTAGCAAGGGAAAGGATAAAGGAAGTTTTGGAGATGGTCGAGCTTTCAGAACATGCTGACCGTCTCGTTTCTCAGTACTCAGGCGGTATGAGAAAAAGGCTTGATATATCCAGCGGCCTCATACATCGTCCGCGACTTCTCTTTCTTGATGAGCCTACTTTGGGTCTTGATATTCAAACGAGGAGAAGAATTTGGGACTACATAAGGCGTTTAAGAAAAGAGGAAGGAATAACTATTTTCCTCACAACTCATTATATGGAGGAGGCCGATTCTCTCTGTGATCGAATTGCCATTATCGATTGCGGGAAGATAAAAGCAATCGATTCGCCTCAGGCTCTAAAGTCCAAGCTGGGAGGAGATGTTTTGAATATTAGATTCAGAAAAGTTAATGAGCTTGAAAGGGCAGTTCCTATTCTGTGTGAGCTTCCTTTTGTGAGAGGAGTGAAGGAAGTAGATGGGAGTTGTCAACTTGTAGTGAGAGAGGGAGAAAAGAGCATGCCTCAAATTCTTTCTCTACTTTCTGAAAAAGACTTTTCAGTGGAGTCCGTTTTTCTTAAAAAGCCCTCGCTTGACGATGTTTTCCTTCACTATACCGGGCACGAAATGCGGGAAAAAAGTGGCGAGGATGTGATAAGGACACAGATGGCTTTAAGGAGGGCAAGAGGAAGATGAGGTATCTGTCCAACGTTTACTGGGTATTCTGGCGAGAGACAAAGAGATTTTTTCGCCAGAAAATAAGGATTCTTATGATTCTTATTCAACCTGTAGTTTGGCTTACACTCATTGGAAATGTTTTTGATAAAGTGGCTCAGGTGCCAGGATTTCCTGCGGGTTCTTATCTCGACTTTATGGCTCCAGGGATTGTAGTGATGGTGACACTTTTTGGAGGTTTTTGGGGGGGCATGACCCTTGTTTGGGATCGCCGCTTTGGTTACCTGCAGAAGATGCTGGTAGTGCCCATTGCTCGTTCAGCAATAGTTTTGGGGAAAATGCTAGCCATTGCTTTTCAAAATGCTATGCAGGTTGTAGTAATACTTTTTATTGCTTTAGCGATGGGAGTTAAGTTTAGTGCTGGAATTGGTGGATTTTTAGTTCTTTTACTGATGGCATTTCTTCTCTGCTTAGCATTTTCTGGTATTTCTCTTTCTCTCGGTTCAGTTATCACTTCTCATGAAGCTCTTATAGCTGTGGTGAACTTCCTCACTCTTCCAATCATGTTTACCAGCAATGCCATGATGCCTCTGAATATGATGCCTGATTGGTTAGAAAAGATAGCTAGAGTCAATCCCATCACCTATGCGGTAAATCCTATTCGCTCACTTTTTCTCACTGGTTTTGACTGGGGAGCAATAAGCGCAGGAATTCTTTTTTTATTTGCTATTTCCTTGCTCATGGTGGTAATAACTTCTCGGATTTTTCGAAGAGCCGTAACTATTTAATTATTAATAGTGCTAAAGTGGTGTCTGACACTCTGTACTTTGGTGAAGAGGGAAAATGAGTGCAAGCTGCTTAAATTTACTACTAAAATAGTAGAGTTAAAGATGTTTAAATTTTAAAGCTCTAAGTTAGTCTACAAATCTAAAACCTTATTATTATAAGTAGAATAGCTAAGTTAGGAAGTAAATCAAAGCTACTTCATCGCAGTGGGGGAATTTAACACAGTCTACACAATCCTTCCAAATCTTTTGAGGAAGACTTTTTTTGGATATCTTTTTAAAGCCTATTTTTTCAAAAAACTCTGGTTTATTGGTGAGGCAAAAAACTTTTTTTAATCCTAGCTCCCTTGCTTCTTCAAGTGCTTTTTTCACCAGCTTTTCTCCTAGCCCTTTATTTTGCTCCTCTTCCTTTATTGCTAAGCTTCTTATCTCACCGATATCTTCCCACGCTGGCCTTAAGGCGCAGCAGCCGACAACTTTTCCCTTCTTTTTTATGAGGTAAAAATCTCTTATGTGCTCAAAAATGCTGTAGAGGGAAAGTGGGAGTAGTTCACCTTTTTGAGCGAAGCTGTTGATTAAAGAATGTATATCTTTTGCATCTTGTATTTTAGCTTTTTTTACCATTTTATCCCTTCTCTTTTTCCATTATAATAAGGGAAAATCTTGGAGAAAGCGATGGAGGAAGAGGAGAAAAGAAATACCTTTAAAGAGAAAATGGAGAGGGGAAGCGAGTGGGAAGGAGAAAGGTGTGAAGATGGTTTGGATGAGGAAGCTATTGAGGAGCTGAAGCCGACTTGGTGGATTGTCTCCGATATTTTTCTTGTTTTTTTAGAAAATCTTTTGGCTTTGAGGTTAGTCTTTAGTTTTTTAGGTGTCTCTCCCTCTAATTTGCTGGTTAATGCTGTTTACGTTCTTACTTCACCCTTAGTGAGCTTCATAAATTTAAACTTTCCTTCCCTTTCTATACCTGCTGAGAATTCACTTTTTGAAGGAGGGACAGTCATTTCTTTCTTTATTTTCTACGGGCTGCATTACGCGCTCTCACAGCTAAAGGAGAAATTTCGCACAACTTGAAAAGGTCTTGTTAGATATTTTATCTTTTCCAGAGGAGGTGTTAGTAATGGCAGGAAAACGTGCTTTTTTGGTTATTGATATGTTAAATGATTTTGTAAAAGAGAATGGAAGGCTGGTTGTGCCGGGAGCAAATGAGAAACTTTCTCAATTTAAAAAGAGAATAGACGAGGCAAGGGAGAAAGGTGAAATTGTTATCTATGTTTGTGATAATCATCGTCCTGATGACCCTGAGTTTGAAAGGTGGCCACCTCACTGTGTAGAAGGAACTTGGGGAGCCCAAGTTGTAGATGAATTAAGCCCTCAAGAAAATGATTTTAAAGTGCGCAAGAGAAGATATTCTGCTTTTTTCGGCACGGACTTAGATCTTTTGTTGAAAGAGCTTAGGGTAGAAACACTTATTTTAACAGGATTGGTGACAAATATATGCGTTATGTGCACAGCAATTGATGCAGCTATGAGAGGCTACAAGCTGGAAGTAGTGAGGGACTGTGTAGTAGCTTTGAATGAGGAGATGAACAAGTTTGCTTTGAAGGAGATGGAGGAAGTATTAGGGGCGAAAATAGTCTAGGCAGTGTTTGGAGGAAATAAGTGTATTTAAAACTGCTCGGCATAAGAGGTTTCAAATCTTTTGCTGAGAAAACAGTTCTACACTTTGAGCCGGGGATAAGCGTTATTATAGGACCAAACGGGAGCGGGAAGAGCAACCTTGTGGATGCCATCCTTTGGGCACTGGGGGAACAAAGCCCTCGTTCTTTAAGGGGCGAAAGCATGGAAGATATTATCTTTTCCGGAAGCCCTCATCGTCCTCCTTTAGGCATGGCAGAAGCAACACTTGTTTTTGATAACTCTGATGGTTTTCTCCCGTTGGATTACACCGAAGTTTCCGTTACAAGGAGACTTTTTCGAAGCGGGGAGTCTCAATACCTTTTAAACGGGGAAGTGTGCCGTCTATTGGATATAGAGGAGCTTCTTTCTGATGCCTGTTTGGGTCAGAGACTTCACACCGTGGTCACACAGGGAGAGTTGGAGGAATTAATAAATGGAAGGCCAGAGGAGCGGAGAACGCTGATTGAAGAAGTGGCTGGAGTTCACAAACATCGGAAAAGGAAAGGGAGAGTTATTCGAAGAATGGAGAACTTGAAAGAGACTTTAAATGAGATTCGGGGGTTTTTGAGCGACTTAGAAGCGAGGATAAGACCTGTGAAGAGGCAGGTAAAGATGGCTAAAGAGTATAAAGAGTTGAGTGAAGAGCTTCGAGAACTTTCCTTAAACCTTATTGCATTTGAATTGAAGAAGGCAAAGAGGAGATGGCAAAGCATTGAGGAGGAAGAGGAAAGACTAAAAGAAAAAGAGAAAGTCCTTGTAGAGAATCTGGAAAAGGTGAGGGAAGAGATAATTCACTGCCGAGAGGAGATGGGGAGCAGGGGAATCGCTGCCACGGATGTGGGTGAGATAAAAGAGAGCTTTCAAAAGGTAGGGGAGAAAATAAGCGGAAGCCTCAGGGTGCTGGAGGAAAAAGGCCGAAACTTAGTGGAGAAACTCTCTGAGATAAGGCGGAAAATATACCGTTTAGAAAGGCAGAGGAAGGAAAAGAAGGAGAGGATTTCGGAGTTTGAAGGAGAAAGAAAAGCTTTAGAAGCACAATTAACTGACCTTCATCATTCACTTAAAGATGCCCGTTTAAAAAGCGAGAAGGCAAAGAAAGAAAGACTCAGGCAAGCAGAGGAATTGAGAAAGAAAGAGGAAGCTCTTTCTAGGGCGGAGAAGGAAAGAGGAAGAATTGAGAGAAGAAATTTTGAAATGAAAGAGGAACTCGGGGAAGCAAAGTCAAATCACTTTTTGCTCCAAAGGGAGCTTGAAAGATTAGGAAAGAGACTCAAGGAAATAAAATCTTCGCAAGCTAAACTTTTAGAGGAAGAAGAGGAAGAAAAGCGCATTTTTAAAGAGTGTTCAAACTCTTTTAAACAGATGGAGAAGGAGTTTGAAAAAGCGAAGACGGATTTTGATGACCTGGAGAGCAGGATAGAAGCTTTAAACCAGGAGATAAGCAACTCTCTTTCTCAGAAAGCTTTTTTGGAAAGCCTTCTTTCTTCCTATCCCTTTTCGAATGAAGTTACTTTAAAGGATGAAATTGAAGTGAAAAAGGGGTATGAGAAGGCAGTTGAGGCGTTTTTGGGAAATCATCTCTTTTCCTTCCTCCAGGAAAAGGAAGCGGATATTTCAAAAATTAAATCAGACGAGGAAGGGAAAAGCTTTTTCTGTTCCTTTCTCGTTCAGAAAAAGCGCGAAGTTACTCCTGATAAGCCTACACTTTCTCAGTTTGTGAAAACAGAAAGAGAAGAAATCCGCGCTCTTTTTTCCAAAGTCTTTCTAGTGGGCGGCCTGAAAGAAGCAGTTCGCTATGCCAGAGAATGGCCCAATTTTTCTTTTGTTACTAAGGAAGGTGCTCTGGTGAAAGGCTGTTTTATAGATTTTCCCTCCAAAGAAAACGTTTTAGTTAGAAGAACTGAATTTAGGGAAGTGAAGGAGAAAATAGAAAAGCTTGATAAGGATTACTCTGAGCTTTTAAGGCGAAAGAAAAGTTTTCAGAATTGGCTTAACCGTTTGAGGAGAAAGATAGGAGAAGTTAAAGGACTGCAAGAAGAAAAAAAGAGCACCATTTCTTATTTGGAAGAAAAGAAAAAGCGACTTTCTGAAGAAGAAAGGGAAGTAGAGGAGAAAAGAGCAGAAGCAGAGAAAAAAATAGAGAGCATCTCGCAGCGGATAGAAAATCTTTCTAATGAGATGAAGAGAATTGATGAGATGGAGGGAAAAATCTTAAAGGAAATAAATAGACTCAGTGAAGAAGTGGTAAAAGCTCGCAAAGAATATCGCAGGTGCGAAGAGCAGGAGAGAAATAACGCTGAAGAAGTGGGAATTTTGCAGCTCAGAATCACTTCTTTGATTGAGAAAAACAACCTCCTCCGCAGGGAAGAGCAGATTTTGAGAAGCGAAGCGGAGGAAATAGAAAAGCAGCTTGAGGTGGAGAGTAAAGTTGCTGAAGCTTTGGAAGAGCTTAAAGATAGAATTGAACCTTTGCACAATATTTATGTGATGGTTCTTTCAGCAATTGAAGAGAGAATGAACTTTCTAGATGAGCTTCGGGCAACGGAAAAAACTGCCTTTAGTGCTTTGCGAAAGAAGCTAGAAGACGCTCAAGAGGAAGAAATAAAGCTGCAAAGTGAAATGGACGAATTGAAGGAAAACTTACCTCGTTTGAATGAGGAGAGAGGGAAGCTAAAAGAGAGAGTGAGCAACTTGTCGCGGGAAGCGTTTGAGGAATGGCGGGTTCCTTTAGAAACTCTGGTAAGAAATTATCCAAATCGTGAATTTGTAAAGGCTGAGCTTTTTAAGGAAATCGAGAAAATTAAAAAGAGGTTGAGCAGGTTAGGGGGAATAAATCTTTTAGCAGAGAAAGAATACACTGAACTTATGAGGCAGAAAGAAGAAATTGAAAAACAGTTGCACGATATTTTAAAGACTCGCCAGCTTGTGGAAGGAGTAATGATATCAGTTGATAAGAAGATCAAGGAAAAGTTTTTGGAAACTTTTGAAAAGACAAACAAAAACTTTAAGGAGATATTTAGTGAGCTTTTTCCTCAAGGCAAAGCTGAGCTTGTTTTATCGGGCAAAAATCCATTAGAGTCAGGGGTTGAGATTGTCGCCCAGCCTCAGGGAAAAAGTTTGAGAAGGCTTTCGCTTCTCTCCGGTGGGGAGAGAGCTTTGGTAGCTTTGAGTCTACTTTTTTCTTTCCATCGTACTCTTCCTAGCCCTCTTTATGTATTTGATGAAGTGGAGCCAGCACTTGATAGTTCTAACTTAGAAAGATTCATGAAATTTTTGAAGATGATGAGAAATGAGGCTCAAGTAATCATCATCACTCACCAGCGAAGCACTATGGAGGTTGGAGATGTTCTCTATGGAGTGACAATAGGTTCTGATGGAGTCTCACGTGTTTACAACCAGCGAATGAGAGAGGAAGTAAAGGGTGCTTAAAGTACTTAAAGAAAAACTCACTCGCACAAGAAATGTTTTAAAAGGTAGAGCTACTTCTCTTATAGAAAGAGTTCGAGGCTTGCCTGAAGATTTCTATGAGGAACTTGAAGAAATACTCATTCAGGCCGATTTAGGTGTTGAGGTTACCCAAGAGGTCATTTCAAACTTGCGAAAGCAAAAGGTAAAAAGAGATGAAGTGTTGCCTATCTTGAAGAAAATCTTTTTGGGAATATTAGATAAACCTCTTCCGCCTCTTCTCTCTGGAAAACCTGATGTGTATCTCATTGTGGGTGTTAATGGGACGGGCAAAACCACTACTGTGGCAAAGATAGCTTATTTTTTCAAGCGTCAGGGAGAGAATCCTGTTTTAGTAGCAGCGGATACATTCAGAGCTGCTGCTATTGAGCAGTTGATTATATGGGGCGAGAGGTTAAAAGCTCCCGTGATAAAGCAGGAGAGGGGAGCTGATGCTGCTTCCGTGGTTTACGATGCGGTAGTTTCAGCACAAAGTGGAGGAAATAAGTTGGTAATTACTGATACGGCAGGAAGGATTCATACCAGGGAAGACTTAATGAGGGAATTGAAGAAGATAAAGAAGGTGGCTCAAAAAGCTTCCGCTTCCGCCAGAGTAGTTACCCTTCTTGTCCTGGATGCAACTTTTGGACAAAATGCTCTTTCTCAGGCAAGTGAATTCACTCAATCACTTGAGTTAGACGGGGTTATTCTTACTAAACTCGATGGAAGTGCAAAAGGTGGTTCTGCTATCCCTATGGTGAAAAAACTTAATATACCTATCTGGTTCATTGGATATGGAGAAAAGGTTGAAGATTTCTCCCTTTTTTCTCCCCAGGAATTTGTTGATGCCCTTTTAGCTTAACTGCTCAAGAGTTTTTGGGCTACGTTTCTCACTTCTAAATCTTTATCTCTAGTTGCTTTCTTAATAATCTCTCTCGTTTCCTTAGTGTTGATTTGAGAAAGTGCCATGAGGCAAGTGATACGAAGTTCTTGGGGTCTGATTGGTTTTCCCAAGAATTTCTTTTCTTGGAAAACGCGGGAAAGTATTTGAACTGCAGATAATCCTCCAATTTCTCCTAAAGCAAGAACAGCTTCTCTTTGCACCATTAAAGGAGCTTCCCTATTTTGTAAAATTTTTTGAGCGTGAGGAAGAGCAATTTTAGCCTTCAACATCCCCGCCAATCTAAAAGCCTGAGCCATTACTGAGAGGTCAGCATCTTTAATGAGAGCTTCAATTGTTTCTTCAGGTGGGGAAAGCTCTTCAAGCAGCTTAGCTGCTCTCAACCTCACTTGAGCATCAGGATGAATTAAAAAGGGTTTTAGAGGGTTGATTGAATTCGGGAGGAAGTTTTGAGCTTCTTCCAGTAGAGGTATGACTGACTTTGAAGAGGTGATTTTGGAAAACAAGTTCCAGAAAAGAGCTTTATTTTCGCTGGCGATAGTTTTTATGGCCATCATGAGCCTTCCTTTAGCTTCTTCGTCAGAAACTTTACCCAGAGTTTCGATAAGACTTGGGAGGACAATTTGTGGCATCTTGACTATGTTTTCCAGTGCTTTCTTTGAAACTTCTTCATTCCTAGAGAGGAAGTCGCTTAAAAGAGATTCGGTTAAATTCTTACTCTCTTTTTCAAGCTCTGTTTTTAATTCCTGGGGAAGTGACTGGGTAGCTTTTTCATATATTTTTGATGTAAGGTGATGCTTTCCGTGGCTGGAAAGGGTGGAAAGGTAATTAAGAAGAATGTTTAGGCGAGAGCGAGACTGAGCAATTTCAATGATTCTTTCGCCTACAGAGGTAGCCATAGCCTCATCATCAATAGTGCTCTCTAGCGAGGTGTTGATAACCTTTTCTAGTTCTCGAGCTTTATTTGTGGGTGCATTGAGAAGAGCGAGGAAAAGTTTGCTTAAAGCGTCTTCTGCTTTCTTTTTTTCGCCTTTTTCTAGGAGCTGTTTAATAGTGAGGGCGAACTTTTCAGCAATGTCCATTTCCTTTTTTTGCTCTCTTTTTTCTGGTTTAGAGGGTTTAGGCGGAGCCTTCTTCGCAGAAGGCTTGGAGACTTTTTCTTTTTCGGACTGGAGAAATTTTTTATCTTTTAAGATGCTTTTTAATTTTTCTAAGATTTCTCTTCTCTTTTTTTCTTTTTCTGGGTCTCCTTCCTTCACTTGAGAGAGATTCTCTATCATTTCTGGCGTCACTGTTTGATAAAGTTTCTTCCATTCTTCAGATGAGGAAGCATTAAGAATAAGAGGTTCGAGACTTTCCCAGTCAAATTCTTTCAATTTCTCTTCTAGCTCTTGTTGTTCACCTAAAGGAATAGCTTGTGGTGCTGTAGGAGGGGGTAAGGTGGTAGAAAAGGGCGTTGTTTCTAAAGGAGTAGTTTCTGCTGGCACGTAGATTTTTTCATTAATCTCAATTTGAGTAAGTTTTGCCTTTTCCAATTCTTCTTCAAATTCTTGTTTGTCTCTGGAGAAAAGCAAAAGGAATTTTTTGAGTTCTTCAGGCGTTACTCCTTCGTGGAAAGTAACACTGTTAATATCATACTCAATAAAGAGGTTTAAAAGGGAAGTGAGATATGTCTTACCTTTTATTTCAATTCTTTCTCCATTTACAAGAAGCCTCTTTTCAGTTTCGCTAATGGTGAGAGAGTCTCTTTTCTGCAAGAGAGTTTTTAATTGAGAGAAAGTTTTTTGTATATTCTGTTCGATGAGGGAACTAGTTGGAGGATAAAGCTGAAGATTGGTGAGGGCTGCTCGGAAGGCTCTTAAAAAATCGTAAAACTTATCCCATTCTTCTCCCTCTAAAGGTATTTCTTTAGTAATGGTTTTTTCTTGCAGGAGATTCTGGTAGTACTGGGCTTTATCTTGCAGTCCAGCGTGTGAGAAGTGATAGACGAGGATTGGGGCGCCACCCACAGGATTTGTGGAAAAGATTTCTTCTAATGCTTCAGCCAGAGCTTTATGGAATTCTTTTTTCTTTTCTTTGGAGAGCGAGGAGTAGATTTCTTCTCTAAAGGTATCAGCTGAGAAAACCAGTTTATCTCCTGATTCTTCAACTACACCTTCCCTTCTTGCCTTATCTACAGCTTCCCAAACCTTACCTTCATTCTCTCCCAGCATTTTAGCGAGAGTGGGGACGTCTATCTCAATACCTGAAGCGGAGGCTTCTTCAATCACTTTTCTGACTTCCTTGTCAAGCCGTGAAATTCTTTTTTCCAGTGCTTCTTTCAAGGTAAGGGAGAGTGATTGAGGTTGAATTTCTTCTACTCTATAAGCGCCTTCGCTGTAAAAAATTTTTCCTTCCTCGTAGAGAAGGCGGAGCACTTCTTCCAACAAAAGTGGAGTCCCCCGAGAGGTTCGATGTAATGCCTCCACAAAGCTGGGTCGAAATGTGTTTTTAGGAAAGAAGCTTTCAACTAGCTGGACAGTATGCTCATAGGTGAGGGGTTTAAGATTAATAACCTTTGCTTTTTTCTCCTTAAAATATCTATAAAATGGGGTTTCAGGTTTAAGTTCCTTAGGATCGATAGCATGGACTATTAATATGGAAGAATTTTTTACCTCTTCATCTTGGAATATTTGCAGGCTTTTCTCATCTATAAATTCTGCTTCATCAAAAAGGAAAATGGCTGGTTTTCTAAGAGAGAGGAGTGTCTTTTTAAAGTCTTCTTTGGTGGGAATGGAAAAACCGTTTTTTAAAGCTAGAAGATAAGAGGGGTATGAAAGCAATTCTTTAATTTTTGCCGGTGCATTTTCAAAAACATCCTTTTTTACCGAGAAAAAAGCGTCAGTGAGATAGTAAAAGGGGAACCCTACTTCGCTTTCCTTCCCTAAAGTTTTAAAAGTTAAGTTTCCTGTGCTCATTTTCTTCATCTCTTCAAGTAGTCTGGATTTTCCGAATCCTGCCTCTCCTGAGATAAATATTTCTTCAAGACCCCCTTTTTCCTTTACATTTGCCAAACTTTCTTTGAAAGCGGATATTGCTTCTTCTTGATTTACATAGATGGGAAAAGTGGGAGGAAGAGGAGGGATTTCAATTTTTTGGTAAACCGAGGCTCTATTTCTGCCCTTTTCTTTGGAGACATAAAGAGCTTTATCTGCTTTTTCAATTAAGCTAGTGGCCTCTTTTGCATCTTCTGGGAAAGTGGCTACCCCGATACTTAAAGTCACTTTCACCTCAGGATTTTCTTTTAATTTAAATTCGCGAGCCATTTTTACCATTTCAATAGCGATGGAGAGAGCTTTATTTTTTGTAGAGTTTGGGAGAACAGCTGCAAACTCATCTCCTGCATATCGAATTGGAAGATCTTCTACGCGTAGCGCTTTTCGGATTAAATTCGCTACCTCAGCTAAGACTTTATCTCCTATAAGATGACCGAAAGTATCATTTATGTTTTTAAACTCATCTACATCTATCATAAAGAGAGAGAGAGAGGCGTTATTTTCCTTTGCTTCTTTAATTTTTTGGGGGAGAAGTCTTTTGAAGAAGCGACGGTTATAAAGTCCAGTAAGCTCGTCTGTCCAAGCTAGAAGAGCCAATTCCTTTTCACTGATGTCTAAACTTTCAACAATTTGACTAGAAAATAACTCCGTATTCATTATTCAGAAATTATATCTCTTTGCTTTGTGCCAGCCAAGTTAATCAGCCAAATCAGATTTTCAAATTTTAGAGGGTTATGTCAGGCAAATGGAAGCCTTTTAGTGGCGGGAAACTCGGAGAATTTCTTCTAAGGAAGTAACACCGTTTTTAACTTTTTCTGCTCCATCTTCAAGTAGAGTGGTCATACCTTCTTCTTGGGCTACTCTGCCAATTTCTTCAGCTGTTTTTTTCGCCAAAGCAAGTCGGGCTATTTGTGGTGTTATAATCATGAGTTCAAAGAGGCCTATTCTTCCAAAGTATCCTGTTCCTCCACAGTAGTTGCACCCCCTTGCTCGGTAAATGATAGGACACTCTTCTTTGCTGATAGGGAGCTTGAGAAGTCTTAGGGTTTCCTCTTCAAGTTTGTATGCTTCCTTGCACTGCGGACAGAGTTTTCGGGCTAAGCGCTGCGAGATAATGGCATTGATAGAAGAAGTAACTAAGTAGGGCTCAATTCCCATATCCATGAGTCTGGCTAAGGCGCTGGGAGCATCGTTTGTGTGGAGGGTGGAAAGGACAAGATGTCCAGTGAGAGAAGCCCTAATAGCAATTTCTGCTGTTTCCACATCTCTTATTTCGCCTACCATGATAATGTCAGGATCAGCTCGCAGAATTGTCCTTAAACCTGAGCTGAAGGTTAAGCCAGCTTTGGGGTTAATGGACATCTGAGTGATTCCGGGAAGATAATACTCTACAGGGTCTTCAATTGTTATCACTTTCTTTTCAGGAGTAGCGATGACCTTGATTGTAGCATATAGAGTTGTGGTTTTACCGCTCCCAGTGGGTCCGGTAACTAAGATGGCTCCAGTTGGCTTCATAGCAAGGGAAAGATATTTTTTCAGGATGTGAGGGGGCATTCCTAGCTCTCCAAGTTCGATAAGAGATTCGTCACGATATAAAAGCCTCAAGGAGACACTTTCTCCTAAAACTGAGGGGAGAACTGAAACCCTTACGTCAACTCTTTTGCCTTCATTTTTCACTTGGAAACTCCCATCTTGTGGCTTTCTTCTTTCGGCAATATTTAAATTGGACATTACCTTTATTCGACTCACAATGGCATAAATATCTTTTTTTGGAAGTTTCATTATTTCTTGGAGAACGCCGTCGACGCGGTACCGCACCAAAACATCCTTCTCTTGAGGTTCAATATGGATATCGCTTGCTCTTTGGGAAAGAGCATCAGCGATTATTTTATTTACTGTTTTAGAAGCAGCTGACTGGCTAATGGTAGGAGTTACTTCTTCTCTTTCTTCCACTGTTTCCAAAGTTACTTCTTCTGAGGGAAGATATCTTTCAATCGCTTCTCGAATGCTTGAAGCTTCAGCTACTATTGGAACGATGTTTAACCCCGTTATCATTTGAAGGTTATCAAGTGAGATTACATCAAGTGGATTGCTCATAGCTACCAAAAGATTTTCCTCATCTAAAGATATAGGAATGATGTTGTATTTCACAGCAAGTTTTCTGGGTATGAGAGCTACAGCTTGAGTTTCTATAGGGTAGTTCTTGAGGTCGATGAAAGGTAAGTTCTTTTGCTTCGCCAAGGCTTCAGCCAAATCCCTTTCAGTAATTGCTCCATTCTTTACCAGGACCTCTCCCAGTGGTTCATCTTTCTCTAACGATTTTTTTAAAGCATCCTCAAGCTGTTTTCGGGAAATGAGGTTTGCTTTGAGAAGTATTTGCCCCAGTTTGTAGGGAGCATCTTTTTCTGTCTTTCTCTTTTTTCTTACCATCATATCTCTAAACGGCTTTTTAGAAAAAACTTTATTCCTTTTTGAAGTTTAAGTAAAGTGGAGAAAGGAGAATCCAAATGCTCAAAGACAACAAGTATTTTGCCCAGGTTCAAACACATGGTGGACACCTAGCTATAATTAAGAAAAACTTAAATAGGAGGTGTCCATGAAAGGAAGAGTAGGTATATCTATGAGTTATCGAACTCGCTTCCCAAACCAATGGCACTTGGAAAAATGGGCTTAAAAGTCGTATCTTAAAAAAGAAGGGTTTAATCGATGAAAGAAAAGCAAACAAAAGAAAAAAAGCAGCCAAGAAAAGAGCTTCTTTAAAAAAACAGAGAAACACTTAAAGGAAGCTTTTTTAAGGCTTTTTAGTTTACATCGACACCAAGCACCTTGCCTTTCCCGGAAAGAAGTTTTATCAATTCACTGCTATTGACTCGAAGACAAGGATTAAGTTTATCCGTATCTACTCAGGAGCTTCTTCTAAAGCAGGAAAGCTTTTCTTAGAAAAGCTCATAGAGTTTATGCCCTTTCCTATCTTTAGCATCCAGACTGATAACGGAAGTGAGTTCTTAAGGCATTTCGACAAAGAACTAAAGAGAAGAGAGATAACCCATTACTTTTCCCAGTCCAACTGTCCTAAGCAGAACTCAAAGAGTAGAAAGGGCAATCCAGACAACTGAAGATGAGTTCTGGGACGCCTCATCAATCTCTTAATTATCTTACTCCTATGGAATACTTGGAAACTTTGAGAAGGGGGGTAAAATTGAGGCTCAAGTGTCCACGATGTAGTGAACCAGCGCACCATCTTTTTTTTGAACTGTGAAATTGTAAACTTTTCAAAATATTTTCTTTTGTTATAAATGACAGATAGTATGAAAAGGAGATCTCCCAACTCTCTTTGCACTCTTTGCCCATAGTATTCAAACTCTACTTGGGATTTATTCCCATGAATAAAGATACTTCTGGCAGAGATCTTAAATCTATTGGCTGATACTGATAAACCATTCAAACTATTTACAATTCCTTCTATTACTGCAACCATAGCTGGTTCATAAAATCTTCGCTTATATCCTTGATTTAAACCTATTTGAAGTCTATATACGAAATCTTTTTCAAATTTTGCAAAATATTCTGTGTTTATCAATTGAAGATACTTTTCTACTACTTCACCTATGGGCATTTAATTTTTCCTCATGGCGATGGCTATAACGTTCCGCGTATTTGTGAAGTGTCGAAGGCATTTGGGTGAACCCATTAGAGCGAACCGCAAACACCGTGTTAAGCGATGTTGCTATCATTCCGAGTAAATCTCCTTTAACTGATGTATAAGCCGGTGAAACTCTTCATGCTTTCCATGACCAATTCTTTCTATTTCCACTTTTTCAAATTGCTGGATAAGCTCTTTTTGTTTGCTCTCAGAAAGATGCATATCTGCCCTTGGGTAGAGAATGTTATTTTCTTTATCAATATGTTGTTCAAGAAGTCCAATATACCCTCTGGCGTTTTCGATAAATTTTTTAAAATCCTGGCTTTAAACAGACTCATTTATCCCTTTTACATAATCTCTTCCTATATTATGTTCCATGAGCATGACACCAATTGGACCTCCTTCTCAGGGTATCCCTGCCTCTTCCATTGCTGGGAAAAGTAGCTCTTCTTCTTTTCCATGATGACATTTATCAGCGAAAACCTTTATGAACTCTATTACATTGTCAAGATGCTCCCTCGGAAGATCTTTTGTATTTTCCAGTCTACTACAGATAGCCTCCAAGACTTTAAGCATGGTCTTTATTAATTCATCATCCTCTTTTAGTTGTTCAGTTGGTTTCATAGCATTCCCTCCTTTTGTTTTTAGCAATTTCGCCTAACGGTATGGGGATATGTGAAGTTTGCGATAGCAAATTTAGGCGAAGCGTAGCGAAGCCTTTTATCCGCTGTTATATGACCCGAAGGGTAAAGTTGTGAAGCAACCGCAGAGTTCAGCTTGGTGGTAATCTCATCAATCATTGTTTTATCCCACCTTCTGCCAATAGTGCTTCATCTGTATACATTTGTTTATTGGTAGAATTGAACTCGTGCTTTATCTGCCCAATTAAATTATCGGTGCTAAAAATTTTCCAATATACTGGAATGAATGCTCTTTTGCCTTGCCGTTCGGCTCTTTCGACTTTAAAACTAACGACCAAATGTCGTGCATCATAGATAACTTTGAAATCAGTTGGTCTTTCTGCAGGTGAGAAATAAAACGACCTCTGTGTTGTCTGATAGTTTCTTTCATTATAAGTTTTGCACTCTATATAATTTGGCCTTCCGTTTCTGTCTTTAAGGAAAATATCTGGGTAACCCACAGCTTTTTTCTTTTTTTCTCTTGTTTCAGGTCTATACGCTATAAGTCCGATTTGGTTTAGGGCTTCAATCATAAAAGGCTCAATATGATTCCCCACCTCGTTTTCTCTTCTCGTGAATATCCCCCTTTCATTGGCATTCTTTATTGCAATTTTCGTCGCTGCAATTAAATCCTCCAATAATTGCCTATCATCTGGATTATTTTTGTCGAATGGAATTACATCACAACCAGACATTGCTTTTATAGCAATCTTGAAAGGAATATTTTTAAGCGGTTTAAGAAACTGAGAGATTGTTTTCTCTAATTCTTTTATGTATTTTTCTTGTTCGTTATTTGTCATGTTTTTACACCTTCTGGAAAATTAAGATGTTTTCTTTTTGCATCACATTGTAAAGCCCAAAGATTATTTTATCTATGTTTTTCACTAATTTGAATCCAATTTTTTCTGCATAGTCTATGATGAATTCAACGGTTTTTACTTCCTGTCCCATATAGGTGGCATTTCCAATAACTATGACTGCATATTTTTTAGGTTTGAGAACTCTAAACATTTCTTCCAAACTTTTTTTCATATCTTCGTTGTATAGGTCAATCCTTGCCTGGCCCTTACCCCTCACACCAACAAACTCTTCTCTAATCTCCGAAAGGTCATACCCTAATTCTCTCAAAGCATGAGCATCGTTTGAAACATAATCCAAAGCGATTGAGTATGGGGGGGAAGTAACTATGCCATCAATACTTCCCTTTTTTAAAGGTAGTGTCCTCGAATCTCCAACTCTAATATCCATTTTACCTAATTTTAGGTCAAGTTTCTTCACTATCTCGACATAATCTGAGACTGAAGAAATCATCACGTCTAGATTTTTCAAGAATGCACTGGAAAATTCCCTCCCTCGCCTAGCATTATCGCTTATGGCTACAAGTTTCGCCATTCTGTAAAAATTCTTTACCTTTTCGTCAGGGATTAAATTAATTGCATCGTCAATAGTTTTTCCATCGAGATTGAACAAAGAAGGTCTTATCCTTTTTGTTATCTCTTGTTTCCATTCTTCAATTTGTGATAAAGCATCAATAGATGTTTTCACTTTGCTTTGAAGAACGCAAAGAGGAGATATATCTATACCAACACAGTTTATTCCTAAAAGTTGTGCTTCAACTGCAGTAGTGCCGCTTCCAATAAACGGGTCAAGCACGGTATTCCCACGCTCAAGACCAATAATATTCAGAAGCGCTCTAATCATTTGAGGGTGAAATTTTCCTTTGTAAGGATAAATCCAATGTGTAAGATACTGATTGACGGAGCGTGTTCTATTCTTCTGGATAATTCGGAAATAGTCCGTAGGTTTGCCCTTTACGAACTTAAAATAGGCTAATTTTCTTCTGAGTTCTTCTTCATCTCTTGTTTCCAATATCTTGAACTCTCTCAGCCCATTAGTCACTTCAAAATTTACTCCGAGAGATTGTAACTCAAGTTGGGCTAATGCCAACTCATAGATAAACTGAACATTGTCGAGAAGAAGCAACTGTTTATCTTTGGGCAATTCCTCTGTATTATAAGCCCAAAAAGAATCTAACTCAGCTCTTTGAAGCATTCTTTCCCCTTTGAAGTTTTGTATTTCGTTTGTCATAATGTCTCCTTTATATTAGACAGTAACCTTTCAATACTCTTAAATCTTCCTTTAGCCGTTGAACCGCCAAGCCGAATTTCATATAACGTTTCGCGGATAAAAGAAATTACTGCAGGCAATTTAGGCGAAGCGTAGCGAAGCCTTTTATCCGCTGTTAAGTGACCGAGTGAAGCGAAGCAAGGCACGGAGTGCCGTAGAGTTGCCCGAAGCCAAAAATTATATAACATACGCAAACACCACACCGATCACAAAACTTCCAATTGTTCCATTAACAAACTCAACAGCAAGCAACTTGTTTGGATAGGTTGATTGAATCCACATGTCAAAGAACCTAGGAAAGATTTTTACAGCAATTAAGATAAGACCAAAAATGAAACTTTTTATCAAGACTCCATCGGGAAGAGCCGTTTTTGCCAGTGCAAAAACAAAAGCCCATAATAAACATTGAGCCAATATGCCAACATATTGGAGACCAATGTACTTTGGAACACTTGGCCATTTCTTCAATGCTGGTGAGTTCTCAGCATCTTTGTATATCTTTGCAACAAAGGGATTCATATACAAAGCTCCACCAACTATAAACTACACTATTGAGGCTACAAAGCCCCCTAAAATTGTTTGAAGTATGTCTATTGTCATGTTTGTCCTCCTTTTATTAGTATTGTTTCGACATTTATAAATTTTTCATCCTTCAGCGGGCGAAGGGCAATTTCACTTAACGGGTTGTTTACGATTGAATTGCTCGTTTATCCCCAAATTTTTTAAATTTTGCGAACCAGTAGTTCCTTTATCTAATTCTTGAGTCTCTCTTACGAGCTTATCCAGTGGACTCCGTATCCGTGCCAAATCTTTGCGCATAACATGAGTATAAATTTGTGTGGTTTCTGAGCGCTTATGACCCAAGAGTTCCTGAATATACCGTAGGTCGGTTCCTGATTCTAATAAGTGTGTAGCAAAGCTGTGCCGTAGGGTATGAATAGATACGTTTTTTTTGATTCCAGCATTTTTTGCAACTTGTTCAAAGATTTTCTCCGCTGAACGAGCAGTCAGGTGACTGCCATCTTTTGCCCCAGCAAAAAGCCACTTGCCTTTTGGTTTGTAAGCCTTCCAGTGCTCTCGAAGTGCTTGAAGAGCTATTTCTGAAAGTACGGAGTAACGATCCTTTCTTCCTTTCCCCGCATGCACCCTTAACAGGCGTCGACCTGCATCAATATCATCAACTTGAAGACGAACTACTTCGCTAACACGAAGGCCCGCGGAGTAAATAAGCATTAAAAGAGCTCGGCGTTTGAGGTTTCGAACAGCTTCTAGAATCTTTAGAACTTCGATTTCACTTAATACAGCAGGAAGTTTTCGTTCCTTCCTGGGGCGGGGAATAGTCGTAACCTTTTTGATATAGGCAGAATTATAGGGGAAACTAACGATTATTTGATTATCGCAATTTTTGCTAATAGTTACTAGCAATGCAATGTCATTGTAACAAATCGTTATAACAATTTAATTATAGATAGCTTGCAAGAGAAATAAAGAAAAACTTAATGGGGAGGCGTTTATGAAAGAAAGAGTTGGCGTGTCCACTTTTCACCGGGCCCACTTACCAAACCAGTGGCGTCTGGAAAGGATTGCCTTTCTTTCAAAAGAAGCTAAGAGGCGCTTAAAGTGGATTGACTGAGAGGGTAGGAATTTTGGCAAGGGCAAGTCACTATCCATCTGAGCTCTCAGGCGGTGAGCAACAGAGAGTGGCTATTGCCAGAGCACTCGTTAACCAACCTAAGGTAATTATTGCTGACGAACCCACAGGCAATCTAGACCGGGTGACTACCCATGAAATACTGGATTTACTTTGCGAAATTCACAAGTTCGAGAAAGCAACGTTGGTAGTTGCGACTCACGACCCGTTAGTAGCTGAAAGGGGAACTCATGTTATAGACTTAAGAGAGTATTTACGATAGTAATGATTTTGATAAACTTGTAGTATAAAAAATGTTTTGAGAGGAGGGGATTTGAATTGTTGGGTTTTGGTATTACTGAGATTTTCATTTTAGCGATAATCTTAGTGCCTTTGATTTTGATATTTTTCTTGATTAAGAAAGATATTTATCGGCTTGGCTTTGGTTTTAGAGAGAAGTTTCTGCTCCTATTATCGTTGGTAATCTCTTGGCCCGCCACTCTGATTACTTGGCTTGTTCTCCGTCCTTATCTGGAGAAAGCTAGCGAATCCGAAGAGGCAAGCTAGTAACTCTTTTTAAGCGACATGGGGTGCGACAACCAGCGCTTCAGTGAGGAAAGAACCTTCTTTTGGTTCAGAATGGCTTTTCGTCTGATTTGTAGGGAGGTTTCCCTATATAAATCCCTGTTGCCTCATTTAAAAGTGCTGTGTTATACTAAAGAAAACCTTTAATCTGGTCCTGCGAGGCCAGGAAGGAGGAGATTAAAATAAAAAAGAAAATAAGTTCCTGCACAGAAGGTGCAGGATTTTTTTTGTCTGGGGGAGGCTATGAGATTTAAAGAAAAAGCGAGGGTTATGGATGAAGCAACCATGCGTCGCACTTTAACAAGAATTGCTCATGAGATCATCGAGAGGAATAAAGGTGCGAAAAACCTCGTTATTGTAGGGATAAGAAGTCGCGGTATCTATTTAGCAAAGAGAATAGCTCAAAAGATAAAGGAAATTGAAGGGGTGGAAGTTCCAGTGGGAGAGTTGGATATAACTTTTTACCGAGATGATTTAACAGTTCTTTCTAATCCTTTGGTGCAAAAGACCCACCTTCCCTTTGATATTACAGATAAAGACGTTATTTTAATCGACGATGTGCTTTTTACAGGAAGAACAGCCAGAGCTGCACTCGATGCTCTAATGGATTTTGGAAGGCCAGCCACTGTTCAGTTAGCTGTTTTGGTGGACAGAGGACATCGCGAGCTTCCTATAAGAGCGGATTACGTGGGGAAGAATGTTCCCACTTCAAGAAGGGAAGAAGTTCGGGTGAATGTAAGTGAGCATGACGGAGAGGACTCTGTCGTTATTGGAGAATGGGGGGAATGGTAGTTGTTTTTTAAATCTAAACACCTTCTGGGAACCAAAGATTTACAAAAGGAAGAAATCGAACTCATCTTAAATACAGCAGAGTCTTTTGAGGAAGTTTTGGAGAGGGAGATAAAGAAAGTCCCAACTTTAAGAGGAAAAACAATAGTTAATTTTTTTGCAGAACCCAGTACTCGCACTCGAACGTCGTTTGAGCTTGCTGCTAAGAGGCTTTCAGCGGACGTGGTAAACATTTCAGGGAAAAGCAGTGCCTTAGTCAAAGGCGAGGGTTTAGTAGATACAGCTCGCACTTTAGAATCCATGCATGTTGATGCTGTGGTGGTGAGGCATAAAGCAGCTGGCGTGCCGCATCTTCTCTCTCAAATGGGAGATTTTTCTGTCATCAACGCAGGTGATGGAATGCATGAACATCCTACTCAAGCTTTACTTGACCTTTATACTGTGCGAAAGAGATTTGGAAGTTTAAAAGGGTTAAAAATGGTTATCGTGGGAGACATTTTGCACTCTCGGGTAGCTAGATCAAATATTTTTGCTTTTGCAAAAATGGGGGTAGAAGTGGTTTTAGTTGCTCCCTATACTTTAATTCCAGCCGATGTTGAAGCACTTGGAATTGAGGTTTTCCCCTCTTTAAAAGAGGTTCTCGCAGAAGTTGATATTATTTATCTTTTGAGGCTTCAACTCGAGCGTCAAGAAGAGACATTTATTCCCTCTTTGAGGGAATATTCGGAGTTTTACGGTTTGGGCAGTGAGGAGCTTAAGAATTGCAAGGAGGGAGCTGTGGTTATGCATCCAGGGCCTCTCAATAGAGGCGTTGAAATAAGAAGTGAAGTGGCAGATTCTTCCATTTCTCTCGTTCAAGCCCAGGTGGAAAGTGGAGTTGCTGTAAGGATGGCTTTGCTCTATCTCCTTTTAGGAGGGATGAGGAGGGAATGAAACTTTTATTTAAAAATGTGACTCTCGTCGATCCAGAAAACTTAACTTTGAAGAATTCTGATGTTCTCATTGAGGATGGAAAAATTCTGCGGGTGGAGAAAGGGATATCAGCCAAAGCCAGGAAGATAGAAGGGAAGGACTGTTTTATCTTACCAGGTCTTTTTGATATGCATGTTCACTTGCGCGAGCCGGGGAGAGAGGACGAAGAGGATGTAGAAAGGGGTTCAAAGGCTGCTGTGAGTGGAGGATTTACATCTGTTGCTTGCATGCCGAACACTGACCCACCTCTTGATAATCCCCCAGCTATTGAGTGGGTGAAGAAAAGAGCAAGGGAAGTGGGATTAATCGATATCTTTCCAGTTGGAGCTATTTCCAAAGGGTTGAGAGGGGGAACATTGACAGAGATGGGCAGGCTTCTTAAGGCTGGAGCAGTTGCGTTTTCTGATGATGGAAGAGGAGTCCAAAACGCTCGATTAATGCGCTTAGCGATGGATTATGCGAGAGGATTTGATGCTTCGCTTATTCTTCATGAAGAGGACGAAGATCTTTCTGGTGAGGGGCAAGTGCACGAGGGTTTTTACTCTACAATTTTAGGCTTAAAGGGGATTCCTTCAGTTGCAGAAACAGTGATGTTAACTCGGGATATTCTTTTGGTTCGACTTACAGGATGTCGCGTGCATTTTACACATCTTTCTACGCGAGAGTCTGTAGAGATTATTCGAAGAGCTAAAGAAGAGGAGCTTAAAATTAGTTGCGATGTGACTCCTCATCATCTTTTGCTTTCTCACGATTTTCTCTTAAATTACGATACAAATTTAAAAGTGAAGCCACCCTTAAGAACAAGAGACGACGTGGAAGCTCTGCGGGAAGGCATTAAGGAAGGATTTATAGATGTAATTGCTAGCGATCATGCCCCTCATGCGAGAGAAGAGAAGGAAGTGGAGTTCGAAAAAGCTCCTTTTGGAATTGTAGGTTTAGAGACTACCCTTCCTCTTCTCTTTACAGAACTCGTAGAGAAGAAGATAGTGAGCTTTCCTGATCTTGTCAGGAAGCTTTCTTTAAATCCTCTTCGTATTTTAAAACTGCCTTTCAAGAATGTTATTCCGGGCGAAGATGCAAATTTAGTTTTCTTCGAGCCAACCGAAAAGTATAAAATTGAGCCCTCTCTTTTCCAGTCGAAAAGCACCAATACACCTTTTAAAGGTTGGGAGGTCTCCGGCAAGGTGAAGTGGGTTTTCTCTCACGGAAAATTAGTTTTTGAGGAAGGAGTTTTTAAGTGATTAAAGAGAAAAAAGAAGCTTTGCTTGTTCTTGAAGACGGCAGATTTTTTAGAGGCTTTAATTTTGGAGCAAGTGGAGAAGCGTTTGGGGAAGTAGTTTTCAATACTTCCATTACAGGTTACCAGGAAATTCTCTCAGATCCTTCATATGCAGGACAAATTGTTACAATGACCTATCCTCACATTGGCAACTACGGTGTCAATGAGGAGGATATGGAATCGAGAAAGCCATTTGTAGCTGGATTTGTAGTGCGGGAAGCTTCTCCTATTTATTCCAACTGGCGAGCTCAGAAGTCTCTGCAGGATTTTTTGAAGGAGCACGGGATAGTGGGCATTGAAGGAATCGACACCCGTGCTTTGACGAAGCACATCCGATCAGTAGGAGCTATGAAGGGAGGCATCTCCACAATTGACTTAGGACCCGAAAGTTTGTTAGAGAAAGTTCGCAGTTATCCTTCCATCGTTGGTCGTGACTTAGTGAAGGAGGTGACAGTTTCCGAACCTTATTGGTGGGAAGGAGAAGAAGAGGGAGATTTTAGAGTTGTAGCTTATGACGGCGGATTGAAATTTAACATTGTCAGAGAGTTAAGGAAGAGAGGATGTGCTGTCTACATTGTTCCCGCTTTTTTCCCAGTCTCAAAGGTGCTCTCTTTAAATCCGGATGGGATTTTCATCTCTAATGGGCCCGGTGACCCTGCCCCTCTCTCTTATTTAATTCAAAGCATTAGGGATGTTTTGGGGAAGAAGCCAGTTTTTGGAATTTGCTTAGGGCATCAGGTGATTTCACTTGCTTTGGGAGCGAAAACATTCAAACTTAAGTTTGGGCATCGAGGAGCAAACCACCCCGTGAAGAATCTTTCCAGAGGTGAGATTGAAATCACCTCTCAAAATCACGGGTTTGCGGTTGATATAAGCGTTTTCGGTATTGAGGTTCCAGCTTGGGAAGTGGAAAAAGTTTTCCCACCGGCTGACGAGTTTAAGGGGAAAAGTGATTTTGGGGAGGTTATGCTTACTCACGTCAACTTAAATGACGGAACCGTTGAGGGGATTCGCTGCCTCGATGTTCCTGCCTTTTCTGTTCAATATCATCCTGAGGCTTCTCCAGGACCGCACGATTCGAAGTATCTTTTCGATGAGTTTATAGATTTGATGTGGGAGATGAAGTAGTTTGCCGAAAAGGAAAGATTTAAAGAAAATACTGATAATAGGCTCTGGGCCTATAGTCATAGGGCAGGCTTGTGAGTTTGACTACTCCGGTACTCAGGCTTGTAAAGTCCTTAAGTCAGAGGGATTTCAGGTTGTTTTAGTGAACTCTAATCCTGCTACCATCATGACTGACCCGGAGTTTGCCGATAGGACTTACATAGAACCTATAACGCCTGAATTTGTGGAGAAAATCATTGCCCGGGAGAGTCCTGATGCTCTCTTACCTACACTGGGAGGACAAACAGGGCTCAATGTGGCAGTTGCTTTAGCTGAAGGAGGTGTTCTGGAGAAATATGGAGTGGAACTCATTGGAGCAAAACTTGAGTCCATAAAGAAGGCTGAAAACAGGAGCCTTTTCCGTGAATCGATGAAGAAAATTGGACTGAAGGTGCCTCGAAGCACCTTTGTCTACTCTTTAAAGGAAGCAGTAAAAGCAGCGGAAAAAATTGGTTTTCCTGTGGTAATTAGACCCAGTTTCACTTTGGGGGGAACTGGCGGAGGAATAGCTTATAATTTGGAGGAGTTCCAGAATATAGTGACGCAGGGGTTGATGCTTTCACCCATCTCAGAGGTTCTTATTGAGGAGTCTGTAATTGGGTGGAAAGAATATGAGCTTGAAGTAATGAGGGATTTGAATGACAATGTGGTAATCATCTGCTCTATTGAAAATTTCGATCCCATGGGCATTCATACTGGTGATTCCATTACTGTAGCTCCCGCTCAAACACTTTCAGATAAGGAGTATCAGGAAATGAGAGACGCAGCTATAGCTATTATGCGGGAGATGGGAGTGGAAACGGGAGGTTCCAACATTCAGTTTGCCGTTAATCCTCTCAACGGAGAGATGGTTGTGATTGAGATGAATCCACGTGTTTCCCGCTCTTCTGCTCTGGCTTCGAAAGCAACTGGTTTTCCTATTGCAAAATTTGCTGCCAAGTTAGCGGTGGGATACACCCTTGATGAAATCTCTAATGATATAACTAGGGAAACACCTGCTTCTTTTGAACCCACTATCGATTACGTGGTGGTGAAAATCCCCCGCTTTACATTTGAGAAATTCCCCGGTTCAAAAGATGTGCTTGACACGCAGATGAAGTCGGTGGGTGAAGTGATGGCGGTGGGGAGGACATTTAAGGAGTCTCTGCAAAAAGCAGTACGCTCTTTAGAGATTGGGAGATATGGGCTTTGCGGTGACGGTAGAGAAGAAATAGAGGAACACCTTCTTCAGGAGAAAATTTCACTGCCCAACTCTGAAAGGATATTTTACATTGCCTACGCATTGAAAAGAGGAATTTCAGTAGAGGAGATTTCTGAGCTTTCTAAGATTGACCCCTGGTTTATCTATCAGATGAAAAAAATAGTGGAGATGGAAGTTTATTTAGAAGGAAAGAAATTTGTCGAGCTCAATAGAGAAGAGTTAGAGAAAGCGAAAAAATTGGGATTTTCAGATTATCAAATTGCTTTTCTCACAGGTGCAACCGAGATTGAGGTGAGAGAAAAAAGAAAGAACTGGGGAATTGTGCCGGTTTACAAGATGGTTGATACCTGTGCAGCCGAATTTGAAGCCTATACGCCTTACTACTACTCAACTTATGAGGAGGAAAATGAGGTAAGAAAGAGCAGTAAACCAAAAATTATGATTTTAGGAAGCGGTCCAAATCGTATTGGTCAGGGAATTGAGTTTGACTACGCTTGTGTGCATGCAGTTTTTGCTTTAAAGGAAGAAGGGTATGAAACGATAATGGTGAACTGCAATCCAGAGACTGTCTCAACAGATTATGACACGTCAGACAAGCTCTTTTTTGAGCCGCTTACATTTGAGGACGTAATGAACATCATTGAGGTAGAAAAGCCTGAAGGCGTAATCGTTCAGTTTGGAGGTCAAACCCCTCTTAAATTAGCAATTCTGCTAGAGAAGGCAGGGGTAAGGATTATCGGCACATCGCCAGAGTCAATTGATTTAGCTGAAGACCGAGGAAGGTTTAGCGATCTATTGAGGTCTTTGAATATACCGCAAGCTCCTTATGGAACAGCTACTTCTATTAAAGAGGCTCAAAAGGTGGCAGAGGGAATTGGTTACCCAGTTCTGGTAAGACCTTCCTATGTTTTGGGAGGCAGAGCTATGGAGATTGTTTACAACGAGGATTCTTTAAAGAAGTATATGGCTTCAGCGGTTAAAGCTTCACCTGAGCACCCTGTGTTGATAGACCGTTTTTTGGAAGAAGCTATTGAAATAGATGTTGATGCCCTCTGCGACGGCGAAGAAGTTTTTATTGGGGCAATTATGCAGCACATCGAGGAAGCAGGTGTTCATTCTGGAGACAGTGCCTGTGTAATTCCCCCTGTAAATATCGAGCCAAAAAAAATCGAGCAGATAAAGGAAATTACCAGAAAACTAGCTTTTTCTTTAAATGTGGTTGGTCTCATAAATATCCAAATGGCTTATAAAGATGGAGAAGTATATGTTCTTGAAGTAAACCCTCGTGCTTCAAGAACTGTTCCTTTTGTAAGCAAGTCCATTGGGATTCCTTTGGCAAAGATTGCTGCCAAGCTTATGGTGGGAAGGAAACTAAAGGAGTTTGGCATATTGGGAGAGCCTGTTTTAGAGCATTTGACGGTCAAAGAAGTTGCTCTTCCTTTCCGTCGCTTTCCTGGGGTGGATGCGGTGCTTGGACCGGAAATGAGATCGACTGGTGAAGCCATGGGAGTAGATTTTTCCTTTGGTCGAGCTTTTGCTAAGGCCCAAGAAGCAGTGGGTCAAAAACTACCCCAAAAAGGGAGAGTTTTTATTAGTGTAGCTGATAAGGATAAGAAAGCAGCTATTTGGTTAGCAAGAAGGTTGCATGAATTAGGACTGGAGATTGTATCTACAAAGGGCACAGCTGGAGTCCTTCGAAACCAAGGCATTCCGGTGCAAGAAGTGAGAAAAGTTCATGAGGGGAGACCAAATGTAATTGATATGATAAAGAGCGGGCAGATTGATTTGGTTATAAACACTCCTTGGGGAGAGGAAACAAGAAGTGACGGTTATTATATTAGAATAGCAGCGGTAATGCGTGGTGTTCCCTGCATAACTACAATTTCCGGAGCTACAGCTGCTATCCAAGGCATTTCTTCATTAAAAGAAGAAGAAATCTCCGTGAAGAGCCTCCAGGAATATCACTCTAAACTTCGAGTTCAACTTAAACTTTTCGAAGGAGATGAGATTGCAAGAAAGAGCGGAAGTAATTGAGAATTTCAAGGTGGCGAGGAACCAATTTCTTTTAGCAGTGAAAGCTCCTCAGATTTCTCAGGAAGTTAGTCCGGGTCAATTTGTGATGGTTAGAATAAATGAGACTACGGACCCTTTACTTCCTCGCCCCTTTACCATTAGTTTTGCTTCGGGGGAGGAGGTCGAAATTATTTACAAAGTGGTGGGGAAAACTACTTCTTTAATGAGCAATTTAAAGCCAGGAAATAGCGTAGTTCTCGAAGGACCTTTTGGAAAAGGATTTGAAGTTGCATCCGATAGATGTTTGCTTGTGGGAGGAGGAGTTGGAATTGCCTCTTTAAGGTTTCTCTCCTGGGAAGTTCACAAAAGAGGAGGAGTTCAATTTCTCCTCTACGGCGAGAAGAAGAGGGAAGATTTACTTCCTCTTCATTCCCTCTTCCCCTCTGAGATTGAGAAAAAGGTAGTTTTAGAGGAGGAAGGGAATCTTGTTACAGATTTACTTGTTTCCTGTATTTCACAGTATTCTCATGAGGTTATTTATGCCTGCGGTCCAAAAGAGATGTTAAAGGTGGTTGCTTCCGAGTCTTTAGGAAAAGTTCAGCTAGTGATGGAGGAAGTAATGGCTTGCGGTAGGGGGCACTGCTACGGTTGTGTGGTAAAAACTCCTATCGGATATGTGAGGGTGTGTCGGGAGGGGCCAGTTTTTTGGAGGGAAGAAATAGATTGGACTTAACTGTGTCTATTGGCAGTTTAAAGCTCAAAACTCCTCTTATTATTGCTTCCGGTGTTTTTTCCCTTGATTGTGAGGAAGTTCTGGAAAGCAATTGCTTAGGAGCAGTGGTGACCAAAACAGTTACTTGGAATGAAAGGAGAGGTAATCCACCTCCTCGAATTTGCGAAACTTACTCCGGTCTTTTAAATTCAATTGGGCTTCAAAATCCGGGGGTTTTAAACTTTCTGGCACAAGTGAATTCTTTTAAATGGGATTTCCCCTTGGTAGGAAGTGTAGGGGGAGAGAGCGTTGAGGAGTATGCAAGGGTAGCTGAAAAGCTTTCTGAATTTAAATTTATTGCGTTGGAAATAAACATTTCCTGCCCCAATGTAAAAGAAAGCGGTGTGGCTTTTGGAAAAAATCCCAAAACTGCTAGGGAAGTGGTGAGAGAGGTAAAGAAGGTAACTTCTTTACCCCTTTGGGTGAAACTTACTCCTCTAGGCGATGTGGTAAAAGTAGCAGAAGCTGTGAGTGAAGAGGAAGCTGACGCTTTAGTGGTAGCGAATACGCACCCCGCTTTAAGGGTAGATGTAAGGGAAAAGAAGCCTCTCTTAGGGGGAGGGTATGGAGGACTTTCTGGTCCTGCTATCAAGCCTTTAAATTTGCGCTTGCTTCGGCTGGTCAAAGAGAATGTGGATATTCCCATTATAGGATGTGGAGGTGTGTTTACAGGAGAGGATGCTTTGGAGTATTTAATATGTGGTGCCAGTGCAGTTCAGATTGGAACAGCATTCTTGGTTGAATCCCGTTCTCCCCTTCGCATACTCAATGAGATAAAAGAATATTTACAGAGCGAAAAAGTAAACTCCATTCAGGAGATAATTGATACGGTGAGGTTTTAACTTGCAGGAAGAAAGGGTAATTCTGGCTTTAGATGTGGAGAAGAGAAGAGCACTTTCTTTAGCCCAAAAGGCTTCAGAGTTTATTAAAACTGTTAAAGTGGGATTGGAGCTTTTTTATGCTGGTGGTAAGGAGATTGTGAGAGAAATAAATGAGGTAGGTTTAAACGTCTTTCTCGACCTCAAATTTCATGATATTCCCAGGCAGGTGAGAAGAGCAGTGAAGACATTTTCGGATTTACCTATTAAAATGCTCTCTCTTCATACTCTGGGCGGAAGAAAGATGCTTAAGCATGCCGTTGAAGCTTCAAGGGACCTATCTCAAAGACCAATTCTTTTAGGAGTAACTATTCTTACCAGTTTGAAAGAGGAAGACCTTAAGGTTTTTTGTAAAGAAATTTCTCTTAAAGAGAGCGTTCTTAGGCTGGCGGAAATGGCTTTAGAAAGCGGTCTTGATGGAGTGGTTGCTTCTCCTTTAGAAATCGAGCTTTTGAGAAATAAGCTTGGGAAAGATTTTATAATAGTCACTCCAGGTGTAAGAGTCAAAGAGAGGGAGGAAGACGACCAGGTGAGGATTTTGCATCCCAGGGAAGCGCTTCTAAAGGGAGCAAACTATGTGGTAGTGGGAAGAGAAGTCACGGAGAGTGTGGACCCAATTTCTGCGCTGAAAGAGGTATTATACCAGTTAAATTAGGATAAAGTGCAAAAAGTTAGGGTAAATTTTAATTTTCTTTTTAAGAAAGCTTGCTCAAAGGGTAGATTTGTTAGTATAATCCTGACGTTGGCTAATACCTAGAAAGGGGGTTGGAAGTATGGCTCTACCTAAGCTGTCAGATGCAGACAGGAAAAAAGCTTTGCAAAAGGCATTGGAGGTGAGAAAGAGAAGAGCACAGCTTAGAGCTGATTTGAAGAGGGGAAAAGTTAAGTTGGCAAGTGTTTTAAAGAAAGCTGATGATCCTGTAGTGGGCAGAATGAAGGTTTCTACTCTTCTTGAATCATTACCGGGGTTAGGCAAAGTTAGAAGTAGAAAGGTAATGGAAAGGATTGGCATCAGTTCTTCTCGCCGTATTCAGGGTCTTGGCTCTAAGCAGAAGGAAGCTCTTTTAAAGGAGCTTAGCTAAAAGGAGGTAATGGGGACCAGCAAACTTTTTGTAATTTCAGGTCCCTCAGGTGCAGGAAAAAGTGCTTTAGTAGGTGAGCTTTTAAAGCGAATTCCGCTGCTTGAAAAATCAGTTTCGGTTACGACACGGAAACCGCGCAAAGGCGAGAAAGATGGTGAAAGTTATTTCTTTGTAAGTAATGAGGAGTTTGAAAATAAGATAAAGAGGGGAGAGTTCTTAGAATGGGCAAAAGTTCATGGAAATTTATACGGAACTCTCTCCTCTTTAGTTGAGGAAAAGCTGAAAAAAGGCAAAAGTGTAGTTTTGGAAATAGATGTTCAGGGAGCAGCGCAGGTTAAGAAAAAGTGTTCCCATTGTGTGTTGATATTCATACTTCCTCCAGACCTGCAGACGCTTGAAAAGAGGTTAAAGAAAAGAGCTACCGAAGACGAAGATGCGCTGAGAATAAGGTTGAGAAGAGCCGTAGAGGAACTTGAAGAAGTTCCTCAATATGAGTATATAGTATTAAATGATGAATTTGAAAGAGCAGTAGATAAGCTTGAAAGGATTGTAAAGGAGGAGTTAGAGAAAGGTGCTGACTAAACCAAGTTACTCTCAGCTTTTGAAAAAAGTAGGAAGTAAGTATATGTTAGTAATGCTTTCTGCCAAGAGAGCGATGCAGTTAGTAGAGAACTTCAATGCTGCTCGCAAAGGAGAAATGCCCAAATACAAGCCGCCTCAAGTTGAGTTCTTTGGCAAAACTCCTTTAATCATCGCTTTGGAGGAAATTCTCCAAGAGAAGATTACTTTATCGCAGCCAGAAGAAAAAAGTTAGGTGAGTATTGAGTTTCTCTTCTCTTTTTGAGAAAAAAAAGATAATTTTAGGGGTTACAGGAAGTATTGCTGCTTATAAAGCAGTTTATTTAGCTAGTTTTCTCACCAAAGAGGGAGCAAAAGTTTACACTGTAATGACGGAAAATGCTTCTCATTTTGTAACTCCTCTCACTTTTTCTTCTCTTACAGGTGAGCAGTGTATTAAAAGTCTTTTTGATTCCACCGAGATAAAGGTTCACCATATTGAGCTGGTAAAAGAAGCTGATATTTTTCTCATTGCCCCTGCTACAGCCAACTTTATTTCTAAAGCAGCTTGGGGAGTAGCTGATGATGCCTTGACCACTTCTCTTCTGGTTGCAGAATGCCCCATTGTGATAGCTCCAGCCATGAATACCAAGATGTATTTGAACTCTACAGTGCAGGAAAATTTGGAAAAACTTGTTTCGAAAGGTTTTTATATTGTGGAACCCAAAGAAGGAAAGCTTGCTTGCGGTGAAGTGGGAGTAGGGAAAATGGCAGAACCTGAGGAGATAATAGGCTTTTTAAAAGAGCTTCTTTCCACAGCTCTTAAACTTAAAGGAAAGAAGTTTTTGGTCACTGCAGGTCCTACCAGAGAATATTTGGATGATATTCGATTTATTTCCAACCGCTCCAGCGGCAAAATGGGCTACTCTTTAGCTCAAGAAGCAGCTCAGATGGGGGCGGAAGTTACTCTTATTTCAGGACCTGTTTCCCTTTCCCCACCAGCAAATGTAAAATTGATAAAGGTTGAGAGTGCAGAAGAAATGCTTGATGTGTGCAAGAAGCATTTTCTAAAACACGATGTTTTAATCATGTCCGCTGCGGTTTCAGATTATCGCCCTCAGGTAAAAAGGAGGGGGAAAATCAAGAAAAAAGAGGGTATGGAGTTTATTCCTTTGAAAAGAACTCCAGATATTTTAAAAGAGCTTTCTAAAATGAAGAAATCCCAAATACTAGTGGGTTTTGCTGCTGAAAGCAGCTCCTTAATACCGTTTGCAAAAGAGAAGCTTAAAAATAAGAAGCTTGACCTTGTGGTAGCAAATCCAATTGAAAAAGGAGTGGGTTTCGAGAGCGAATTTAACCAAGGCTATCTCATATTTTCAGACGGGCGGGTGGAAGAAATAAAGCGCCTTTCTAAAAGAATCTTTGCCCGGAAAATTCTTCAGGCAGTAACCACTTTCTTTGATTGGAACTGAAAACCTTTAGCTAATAACCACAATTAAGGCCAATAGCCAAAAGCTAATAAATTGCTCTTCTGTCATACTCCTTTGCTAAAATGCTTTAAAATAATTCGGAAGGGAGGGTGGCGATGCTTTCTTTCTGTGAAAGTGCTTCAATTTATGGCCTGGAATGTTTTCCTGTTCAGGTGGAAGTCGATATTTCTGCCGGAATACCCAGCTTTTCTGTGGTAGGCTTGCCCGATACTGCTATTCAGGAGTCCAGGGACAGAGTGAGGTCTGCTATTTCCAACTCCGAGTTTAAATTTCCCCTAAAAAGAATTGTGGTGAATTTAGCGCCTGCAGACTTGAGAAAGGAAGGTCCATCATTTGACCTTCCCATAGCCTTGGCTATTTTAAAAGCTTCTAATCAGTTGAAAAAAGCAGAGTTAGGTTCCTTTCTTGTAGTGGGGGAACTTTCTCTTACAGGGGAAGTTAAAGGAGTGAAAGGTATTCTTTCTTATGCTTTATTAGCTCGAGAAAGAGGAAAGAAACTCATTCTCCCTCTGCAAAATGCGAAGGAAGCAAGTGTAGTTTCTGGGCTGGAAATTGTTCCGGTATCTTCCCTCATGGAAGCAGTTAATTATCTGGAAAATAAGGAAAGGGCAGATTTTGAAAGGGATGATTTGAACTCTCTCCTTTATCGGATTTCCAAGTATGAAGTCGATTTTTCTGAAGTGAAGGGACAGGAGAGGGCAAAGAGGGCTTTGGAAGTGGCAGCAGCTGGTGGTCACAACATAATCCTTATTGGACCTCCTGGCTCAGGGAAAACAATGCTTGCTCGAAGGCTTCCTACGATATTGCCTGAACTAACATTAGAAGAAACGATTGAAGTTAGCAAGATTTACAGCGTGGCTGGCCTTCTGGACAGCCGAAAACCACTTTTAGCAACTCGACCTTTTCGCAGCCCTCACCACAGCATTTCCTCGGTGGGTTTAGCTGGTGGAGGTCAGTTCCCTCGACCTGGCGAGATTTCTCTCTCGCATCGAGGTGTTCTTTTCCTGGATGAGTTTCCAGAGTTTCCCAAGAATGCTTTGCAGATACTCAGACAGCCACTTGAAGATGGGGTAATTACTATTTCTCGTGCTAAAGGTTCAATTACTTTTCCTGCAGATTTCACTCTCGTAGCTGCTATGAATCCCTGCCCTTGCGGGTATCTAGGTGACAGTAAAAGAGAATGCGTCTGTCCTCCAGCCAGAGTATTGAAATATCGCTCCAAAATAGGAGGACCTCTTATGGACAGGATAGATATTCAAATTGAAGTGCCTAGGCTGAGTAAAGAAGAGTTAACTCGATCTTTACCGGGTAAGTCATCTCAGGAAATAAAAAGGTGGGTGATGAAAGCGCGAAGAAAGCAAGAGGAAAGATTTAAGAAAACAAAGATCAACTGCAATGCTCAAATGGGGACAAGGGAGATTAAGAAGTTTTGCACTTTAAGCAGTTCAGCGGAGAAGTTGTTGGATAGAGCCATTGATGAACTTTCCTTTTCCGCGAGAGCGTATAGTAAAGTGCTTAAGGTGGCACGCACTATTGCTGATCTTTCCAACTCCGAAATTATAGAAGTTGAGCACGTAGCAGAGGCTGTTCAATATAGATCTCTAGAAAGGAGTTTTTATCTCTCTTGAGCGAAAAAACCTTTCTAAGCAAGAGCAAAAAATACGCTCTCTTTTTAAGACACATTTTGAGTGAGAGGAAACTTTTAGCTCTCTGGGAAAGTTGCGGCACTTTTGAGAAAGCTTGGAACGCTGGAACGGAGGATTTAAAGAAAGCCGGTTTTGATAAAAGCGATGTAGAAAACTTTTTCAGAAGAAGGGAAAGCTTGAATTTGAAAGAAGTATTAAAAGAGCATGAGGAGAACGAATGTTCTCTTCTGACTTTGGAAGACGATGATTATCCTGAACTTCTCCGTGAAATTTCACTTCCTCCACCAGTTCTTTTTTTCAAAGGGAAGTCTATGGAAGAGTACTTTTTCTTGGTGGGGATAGTGGGAACGAGAAAGCCAACTGCTTATGGGAAAAGTATAGCTAGGGAATTGGGGAGGGAGCTTTCTAGGGCGGGTGTGGGAGTGGTCAGCGGTTTGGCAAGGGGAATAGATAGGGAAGCACATTACGGAGCGCTGGAAGGAGAGGGAAAGACGATTGCTGTTTTAGGATGTGGCGTGGATGTAATTTATCCTTTTCACAACGCGAAACTTTACAACTTGATTTCAAAGGAAGGCACAGTTTTAAGCGAATTCCCTTTGGGAACACCTCCGCATAGTTTTAACTTCCCTCAGAGAAATCGCATTATCAGTGGTCTTTCAAAAGGAGTGGTGGTAATTGAAGCAGGAGAGAAAAGCGGTGCTTTAATTACGGCTCATTTTGCTCTTGAGCAAAACAGGGAAGTTTTTGCTGTGCCGGGCAGTGTGAGAAGCAAAAAGAGTAAAGGCCCTCATAGATTGATTAAAAATGGAGCATGTCTTGTGGAGGATGCTTTCGATATTTTGCAGGAATTTGGAGTAGAAGTTAAAATAGAGCGTGCAGAGGAAGAAGTCTCAGACAGAGAGAGCCGTATTTTATCTGCTCTGGAGTTTGAACCCAGGAGAGTTGATGAGATAGCCCAGATTTCAAAAATGCCAGTTTCAGAGGTTTTGAGCTGCCTCACTCTTTTGGAGTTAAAGGGAAAAGTAGCCCAAGATTTTGGAGAAAAGTACTACCGCTTGAGTTGAAGTGGAGTTATTAGGGAAAAAATGACATAATTTTTAAGGTGGCTTATGAATTTTTTTAAAGGCGAAATTGAAATTAGCACAGGTGGAGAGTTAGAAGTAGTTGACATTACTCATTCAGTTGTTGAGTTCTTAAATAAACATGAGATAAAGGAGGGGATTGTAAATCTTTTCCTCCCAGGCTCCACAGGTGCTTTAACCACAATTGAATACGAGGCGGGTCTTATAGCAGATTTTAAAGAGATTTTAAAAAATCTTATCCCTAAAGAGGGAAAGTATTCGCACAATCTAGCCTGGCAGGATGGAAATGCACACTCTCACTTAAGGGCTTCTTTTTTGGGTTCTTCTCTATCTATTCCAGTTAGAAAAGGAGCTCTTGCGCTGGGAACGTGGCAGCAGATTGTTTTTGTGGAGCTGGATGTAAGGCCGAGAAAGAGGCAGATTTTAGTTTCGGTGGTAGGAAATGATTAAAGTAGGCATTATCGGAGGGAGTGGGTTTTACGAGTTTGACTTTTTGAGTAGAGAAGGCGAAGTTTTACGAACTCCTTTTGGCAGCGCCCAATTATTTAAAGGAGAGTTGAAAGGAAGGGAAGTTTATTTTCTTCCCCGCCACGGAAAGGGACATCGTTTTCCGCCGCATCTCATTAATTATCGCGCAAATATCTGGGCTTTAAAGGAAAGAGGCGTGCAGAGGATACTTACTACTTCAGCAGTAGGAAGCTTGAAAGCGGAAGTTAAACCGGGAACCTTTGTCTTACCTGACCAGTTCATTGATTTTACGAAAAGAAGGGAATCCACTTTTTTTAAAGAAGGCGAGGTTTACCATGTGGATTTAACTGAGCCTTACTGTCCTGAGTTGAGAGGTCTTATAGCTGATGTTTGTCGAGGCGAGGGAGTAGAGGTTGTTTCTAAGGGGACATATGTGTGCACGGAAGGACCTCGTTTTGAGACAAAAGCAGAGATAAAAGCATTTTCTTTACTTGGTGGGGATTTGGTGGGGATGACTGGATATCCTGAAGTTGCTTTAGCAAGAGAAGCAGAGATTTGTTACGCATCTTTAGCTATTGTGACTAACCTTGCAGCCGGAATTTCGAGAGAAAAGATAACAGCTGAAGAGGTAATGGAAATGATGAAGGAGAAGATAGAACTTGCCAGACGTATCTTCCTCAAAGTTATTGGTTTCCTTTCAGAAGAGCGGAAGTGCACTTGTTCAGAAGCTCTAAAAGGGGCTAAGGCAACCTAGGTTAGAGCTGAAGTGCTGAAGAGTGAAGTAGCTAAGTCGTCGTCTCACCGTGAGAGAGAAAAAAGTGTCATATTGTTTGCTTTGTAACGGAGGGGCGAAAAGTGTCGTTGTGAGCTTAAGTGTTACTTACATCTCAATCATTATCCTTCAGAAGTTCAGGAATTCAAAATCTTTTCTGCGAAGTATCTTGCTTTCTCTAAGATTTCTTCCTCGTCAGCTGTAAGAATTTTCCTGTTTCTCATTACTAACCGTCCGTTAATAATCACTGTGTCTACGTCTGAGGAAATGGCTGAATAGACAAGATGGGAGTAGAAGTTGTAAATGGGAGTGAGATGAGGTTTTTTAAGATTAACAAGAATGATGTCTGCCTTTTTCCCTTTCTCTAGGGAGCCGATCTTTTTCTCAACGCCGAAGGCTTTAGCTCCGTCCAGCGTAGCCATTTTAACCACATCTAAAGCCGTAATTGCCTGGGGGTCTCTTTTTGCAATTTTGTGAAGCCTAGTAGCTGTTGACATTTCTCCAAACATATCTAGATTGTTATTGCTGGCAGCTCCATCAGTCCCTAGTGCCACATTCACTCCGTTTTTAAGCATTTCTGGCACAGGCGAAATGCCTGTGGCCAGTTTCATATTGCTTTCAGGGTTGTGAACAACTGAGGTTTTTGTTTTTTCTAAAATTTCTATGTCGTTTCCATCTATCCAGTTAACGTGAGCCGCACTTAGGTTTGAGCGGAGAAAACCTAGGCGTTCAAGGTAAGCGATAGGGGTCATGCCCCTTTCTTTTTTAAATTTTTCTAATTCCCACTCCTCTTCAGCTAAATGAATATGGAGAGGAAGTGAAAGTTTTTCTGCTAAGTTCGCAGCTTTTTTCAACGTTTCTTCGGAACAAGTGTAGGGAGCGTGAGGAGCAACAACGGGCGTGATAAGCTCTTCACCTTTATAATCAGAGAAAAATTTTTTAATTCTTTTCATCGATTCTTCAGGCGATTTAGTGATGGGGGTGGGAAAATCTAAGATTCCTTCTCCCAGAAAAGCTCTAATTCCCAGTTCTTTTAAGGATTCGGCTGCCACATCTTCTGCGAAGTACATGTCACAAAAAGCTGTGGTGCCACTTTTTATCATCTCTAAAGCAGCTAACTTCACCGCTTCTCTTATAAAACTTGGATTCACAAATTTTGCTTCCGAGGGCCAGATGTGCTTTTCCAGCCATTCTTTAAGCGGAATGTCATCGACTAACCCTCGAAAGTAGACCATGGCAGCGTGGGTGTGAGCATTGATGAGACCGGGCATAGCGAGCATGTTTTCAGCTTCAATAATTTTTTCAGCGGAGCTTTCCGGAGGGAGCGAGGAGGTTTCTCCAATTAGCTCGATTTTGCTTCCTCTAAGAGCAATGAAACCCTTTTCAATAATCTTTAGATTTTTGTCAAGCGTTAAAATAGCACAGTTCTTTATGAGGTAATCGTATTTCATTTCTCACCCAGCCCTTAAGAATTTTTACAAAAATAGCAGAGGTATGATGAGTCGTCAATTTTCTGCACTCTCATCTCCACATCACCACCATGCCCATACTCCTACGTCACCGTCTCACTTGAAGCTTTGCGAGAAAAAATAAGAAAGCCAGTGTGTCCAACCATTTCGAAATCCGGTCTAGTAGCTTCCTTCTCTACTTTCCAAGTTCTGAAAAGAACTTCCATGGGTTCGATAGAAGCAAATCCAGATTCTCTCATAGCTAGAACAGCTTTTTCTACCTGACCAATGGTAGGGAGATAACTTACAAGAAAACCGCCGTTTTTTAAAGAGTTGCGAACGCTCTCCAGTGCCTTCCAAGGATTAGGGATGTCTAAAATGAAGACATCCAATTCATCCTCCTCGATTTTTTCTGTCACATCACCAATTTTGAACTCAACAAATTCAGAAAGACCGGCTTTCTTCACGTTTTCTCTGGCAACTTTCTGTAAGTCATCTCTCTTTTCGTAGCTATACACTTTACCCTGGGGGGAAACAAAGTAAGCAAGGGCAGTGGTTAAAGCGCCGCTGCCGCTTCCTGCCTCTCCTACTCTAAAACCATTTTTAATTCCCGTGTACATAATGATGAAAGCGATATCTTTTGGGTAAATGATGTTTGTCTGCCTTTGCACTTTCATAATGTAGTCTCTAAGCATAGGAAAGAACACCCAGGCCGTGAATCCTCGGCTTGTTTTCAAAGCAGCACCGGGTTCCTTGCCTATTATTTCCTCGTGGCGAATGTAACCTTTATTTGTATGAAGAAGAGCATCCTTATTTAAGGTGGTGAGGAACCTTTTTTTAAGAATTTGAATTATTACCTTATCTCCCTCTTTAAAAGTCACTGTATTTCCCTCTGCATTTAAAACTTCATCAACCAGATCATCTTTAAATTTTAAAACTTTTGGAATTCTACCACACTCATTAACTCCTTCTTTTTTGTAAAATGAGATGGCTCCTTTGTTTTTTGAAAACACTGGAAGCTGCAGAAGGTTGATTTTGATTTACAGAAATGCCGAATTCTCCTACGTGAGTCTTCTTCTCATTTTGGGGGCGGATGTTTATTCCCTCTCTTTCAAATTCATTTCTGAAAATCCTAATTTAACAAGCTGTATTTCTCAATAGTTTATAGGTCGAAGAAAAATTTAGGAGTGTGCTAAAATTGGGTCACGGAAAAAGGAGGAGATGAAGTTTGCTTTTTTCACGTGCTCACATACCGACCTTAAAAGAGACGCCTGCTGAGGCAGAGATTGTCAGTCATGCTCTCATGCTCAGGACTGGAATGATTAGGAAAGTTGCTGCGGGAATATATACCTTTCTTCCTCTGGGGGTAAAAGTTTTAAGGAAAGTGGAGGGGATTATCAGGGAAGAGATGGAGAGAGCAGGGGCGCAGGAAGTTTTAATGTCAGCTTTGCAGCCAGCAGAGCTTTGGAAGAAAAGCGGTCGCTGGGATGCGTATGGGCCTGAGATGATGAGGCTGGAGGACAGAGGAGGCAGAGATTTCTGTTTGGGTCCTACGCATGAAGAACTTATTACAGAGCTTGTAAAGAAAGAAGTTCGTTCATATCGTCAGCTTCCTTTAAATCTATATCAAATTCAGGTTAAGTTTAGAGACGAGATTAGGCCGCGGTTTGGAGTTATGAGGGGCAGAGAATTCATCATGAAAGATGCTTACAGCTTTGACCGCGATTACGAGGGGCTTCAGGAGTCGTACAGGAAAATGCACGAGGCTTATTGCCGCATATTTGACCGTTTGGGGCTCAAATACTACGTGGTGGAGGCAGCAACTGGACTTATTGGAGGAAAAGTTTCGCAGGAGTTCATGGTGGTAGCAAAGAGTGGGGAGGATGTTATTTTTTACTGCGAGAAATGCGGTTATGCAGCTAATGTGGAGCTTGCTAAAGGAATCTTCTCTTATGCACCTTCAGATGAGAAGGAAAAAGAGATATTTGAGGTTTCTACGCCTGGCTACTCTTCGGTTTCGGAGGTAGCTAAGTTTCTTTCAGTAATACCTGAAAAACTGGTCAAAACAATAGTTTTTAAGTCTGATGGCGAGCTTGTAGCTGTTTTGGTCCCCGGGGATAGGGAAGTGAATGTGAGTAAGGTTGAGCTCTTTCTCAGCTCTTCGGTTGAGATGCTTCCAGAAAGTGAATTTTCCCGTTATGGGCTTGTTCCAGGTTTTGTGGGTCCCGTAGGCATGAAAAATGTTAAAAAAGTTTTAGCTGATGAGCACATAAAACAGTTAAAGAATTTTGTAGTGGGTGCGAACAAAGTCGATGCTCATCTCATAAATGTAAACCTTGGCCGCGATTTTGAAGTAAGCTCTTTTGGAGACTTTTTGGTGGCAAAAAAAGGAGATGTTTGTCCAAAGTGTGAGGTAGGGGAGTTGCAGGAAGAGAGGGGTATTGAAGTAGGTCATATTTTTCAACTAGGGACAAAATACAGTGAAGCTATGGATGCAAAATTCAGTGATGAAGACGGGACAAGAAAGCCATTTGTTATGGGCTGTTACGGGATAGGAGTGACGAGATTGATAGCAGCAATTATTGAGCAGTCACATGATGAAAGAGGAATTATTTGGCCTCTCACCGTTTCTCCTTTTGATTATCATCTCATTTTAGTTGTGCCTGATAACAATGTTCAAAAGAAGGTAGCTGAAGATATTTATTTAGGACTTTTGGAAAGTGGTTCAGAAGTTCTTTACGACGAAAGAGAGGTCACGCCAGGGGTAAAGTTTGCTGATGCAGATTTAATAGGCATTCCTTACCAGATTGTAGTGGGGAAAAGAGCAGAAGAGGGCAGGGTGGAGATTAAGATTCGGAAAGGTAATGAAAGGTTGGAAGTTTCACCTGAAGAAGCTGTTTCTTTTACTCTCTCGCTTCGAGAAAAAGCTTTGAAAGAACTTAGCTCAAGATGAAAAAAGTCGGATTGAAGATTTCTGCCATTATCCCAGCTTATAATGAGGAGGGAAGAATTTCCCGCGTGCTGGAAGCAGTCACCTCCTCCTCTCTTCTTGATGAAATAGTGGTTGTGGATGACGGTTCCAGGGATAAAACTTATGAAGAGGCAAAGTCGTTTCCGGTAAAGGTGATAAAAAGGGAGAAGAAGGGCGGCAAGGGGGCAGCTTTAAAAACTGGACTGCAAAACACAAAAGCTGATATTTACGTCTTATTAGATGCTGATCTTCTCGGCTTGACTCCTGAGCATATTCAGAAGCTGGTTGAGCCCTTGCTTAAAGACGAGAATGTGATGATGACTGTGGGAAAATTTGTGGGGGGAAGGATTTCGACAGACCTCTCGCAGGTAATCGTTCCTTATATTTCAGGCCAGAGAGCGATAAGAAAAGAATTTTTTAAAGATTTACCTGAGATTGGGGATAAAGGTTTTGGGGTAGAAGTGATTTTTACAAAGCACGCCTTGAAAAAAGGTTATAAAACAGAAGAAGTTGTTCTGGAAAAAGCTACTCAAATAATGAAAGAGGAAAAAAGGGGAATTTTAGCAGGAGTGCTCTCTCGCGCAATAATGTATTGGGAGATGTTAAGAAGCTTGTTCAAGCCTCATCAATAGTGAAAAAATTCCCATTTTAACTTGCTTAAATAAGTTGTCTTCACTAAAATAAAAAATATTTTGTAATTCAGATAGGAGGTTGAATGGCAAAGATTGATTTAAAGAACTCCCCTTATAGGGTAATGATTGACGATACCACCTTGCGTGACGGGGAACAGACTGCTGGTGTGGTCTTTTCCAATCACGAGAAAGTTCAAATTGCTCGCTTCTTGGATGAATTGGGGGTTCATCAGATTGAGGTAGGAATACCAGCTATGGGAGGAGACGAAAAGGAAGCGATTAAAAAAATTGTTGATTTGGATTTGAATGCCTCAATTTTAGCTTGGAACAGGGCTGTAGTCAGCGACTTACAGCACTCTTTGGATTGCGGTGTGGAAGCGGTAGCCATATCTATTGCTGTTTCAGACATTCATATTAAGCATAAGCTGAAAAAGGACAGACACTGGGTTCTGGAGTCTGTGAAAAAGAGTGTGGGTTTTGCGAAGGAAAAAGGGCTCTACGTTTCTGTGAACGCAGAAGACGCTTCCAGAGCTGATTTAGATTATCTTCTTCTCTTTGCAAAAACGGCTAGAGAGGCAGGAGCTGACCGACTTCGCTACTGTGACACAGTAGGAGTGATGGAACCATTTAAAGCTTATGAAGTGGTGAAGAAAATAATCGACACGGTTAGAATTGAGATAGAGATGCACACTCATAACGATTTTGGTATGGCAGTGGCTAATTCGCTGGCCGGGGTAAAAGCTGGAGCCACTTGGGTGAATACGACAGTAATAGGATTGGGAGAGCGAGCAGGGAATGCTGCTTTAGAAGAAGTGGTAATGGCATTAAAGCATACTCTTTGTATTGATGTGGGAATAAAAACCAACCTTTTAAGGGAAGTTGCTGAATATGTAGCCAGTGCTTCTGCTAGGACTGTTCCTGTGTGGAAAGCAATCGTAGGTGCGAATGTTTTTGCACATGAATCAGGTATTCATGCTGATGGCATCCTCAAAAACCCTAAGACATATGAAGCTTTTTCTCCTGAGGAAGTAGGTCTTGAAAGGCAGATTTTGATAGGGAAACACTCTGGCTCACATGCGCTTATTGCCAAATTTAAGGAATATGGAGTGGAACTTTCTCCGGAAGAGGCAGCAGATCTTTTACCCAAAGTGCGCGAACTAGCAGTTGATTTAAAGAGAGCTCTTTTCGATAAGGAACTCATGCTTTTATATAAGGAGTATCAGAAAGAGAAAAGTCGTGGGTAAAACACTGGCAGAAAAAATTTTAGGGGCAAAAGCAGGTTCCTCCTTGAAAGCGGGAGATATTGTTATTGTTCCACTTGATTTTGTGATGGCTCAAGATGGAACGGCTCCTCTGGCTATTGAATCTTTTAAAGAAATGGGCGGGGATAAAGTTTTCGATCCTCAAAAGATTGCCTTTGTCATTGACCATAGTGCGCCACCTCCCAACTTGGGTGTTTCTCTTTTACATCAGAAAATAAGGGATTTTGCTAGGAAAGAAGGGATAATTCTCTACGAGGTAGGAGAGGGCGTTTGCCATCAGCTTCTTCCGGAGAAAGGTCATGTGGTGCCAGGAGACGTAGTAGTAGGAGCTGACTCTCACACCTGCACATATGGCGCTTTGGGAGCTTTCGCCACTGGTGTGGGTTCAACGGATTTAGCAGCTTCTATGATTTCAGGGAAAATTTGGTTTAAAGTCCCCTCGACTATTAAGTTTGTTCTAAAGGGGAAACTTCCAGCAGGAGTATTCTCAAAAGACCTGGCTCTTTTTCTTGTGGGGAAGGTTACTGCTGATGGCGCTACTTATAAGGCAGTGGAATTTGAAGGAGAAGCTGTGGATGACCTTTCAATGGAGGAGAGATTTACCCTCTCCAATATGGCTATTGAAATGGGAGCCAAGGTGGGTCTTATAACCCCTGACAACAAGTGCCTTTCTTGGCTAAAGGAGCGTTCATCCCGAGAGCTGCAAGTTTTCACTCCAGACCCAGATGCAGACTATGAAGATATTCTCGAGATTGATGTTTCTACTCTTTCTCCCTGTTTAGCCAAGCCTCATCGAGTTGATAATTTAGCTTTTGTGGAGGAGCTTGAAGGGACAGAGATTCAACAGGCATTTTTAGGCACCTGCACCAATGGACGCTTAAACGACCTTGAAGTTGCTGCTAAGATTTTAAAAGGGAAGAAGGTTCACTCTGATGTGAGGTTCATTGTGGCTCCTGCCTCAAGGGAAATTTTTCTGAAAGCGATGAAAAGAGGCATTATTGAAACTTTGGTTGAAGCAGGGGCAGCTGTGGTCACGCCTGGTTGTGGCTGCTGCGTGGGAACGCATAATGGTGTCCCTGCAGATGGAGAAGTTGTTATTTCTACAGCTAATCGGAATTTTAAGGGAAGAATGGGAAATCCCAACGCTTTAATTTACCTGGCTTCGCCGGCCACAGTAGCCGCTTCAGCTCTGGAGGGAGAAATTGCCGACCCGCGAAAATATTTAAGAGGGGAAGATGATTCTTAGAGGAAAAGCTCATAAGTTTGGAGATGACATTAATACAGATTACATAATTTCAGGTAGGTATAAGTTTAAAACTTTGGACATGAAAGAACTGGCAAAACATATAATGGAAGACATAGAACCAAACTTTTATGAAAGAATATCTCCAGGAGATTTTATTGTGGCGGGCAAAAATTTTGGATGTGGCTCTTCTCGAGAGCAAGCACCCCTGGCTATTAAGCACGCTCAAATTTCAGCTGTTTTAGCCAAGTCTTTTGCCCGTATTTTCTTTCGAAATGCTGTAAATATTGGTCTGCCTGTTATTGAGGTGGAGACGGAGAGTATTAGTGATGGCGATGAGCTCGAAGTTAACTTAGAAAAAGGAATAGTTAAAAACATAACAAAAAATGAAGTATACAGTGTTAACCCACTCCCTCCATTTATGCTGGAAATTTTGAGGGATGGAGGGCTCATAAAACATTTTCAAAAGCACGGTGGATACAGGTTAAGGTAGGAGAGGTGTCATGTATCGGGTAACTTTAATACCTGGCGATGGAACTGGTCCTGAGCTTACCCAAGCCATGCGAAAGGTAGCGGAAGCTACAGGAGTGGAAATCGAATGGCAGATTGTTGAAGCAGGAGAGGGGGTGATGGAAAAGTACGGAACTCCCCTGCCGGATGATGTTCTAAATTCCATCAAAGAAAATAAGGTGGCAATAAAGGGGCCTATCACGACGCCGGTAGGAGCTGGAATCCGTTCCGTTAATGTAGCTTTAAGGAAAGATTTAAACCTTTATGCTTGTCTGAGGCCCTGCTTTACCATTCCAGGAGTAAAATCGCATTATGAAGGTATTGACCTCATTGTAGTTCGTGAAAACACTGAGGACCTTTATGCAGGAATTGAGAGGATGGTAGATGAAGAAACGGCAGAGTCAATAAAGAGAATAACCAGAGAAGCTTCTTTAAAGATTTCTCGTTTTGCTTTTGAGTATGCTTTAAAGGAAAAGCGCAGGAAAGTTACAGCCGTTCATAAGGCAAATATAATGAAGTGTTCAGACGGTCTTTTTCTTAATTGTGCTAGGGAAGTTGCTTCTCAGTATCAACTTGTAGAGTTTGAGGACCGCATCGTTGATAATATGTGCATGCAGTTGGTGATGAAGCCAGAGCTTTACGATGTCCTTCTCTGTCCTAATCTTTACGGTGATATTCTTTCCGATTTGTGTGCAGGACTAGTAGGTGGTTTGGGAGTTGCTCCAGGAGCCAACATCGGGGATAAATACGCAGTTTTTGAACCCGTGCATGGAAGCGCTCCCAAATATGCCGGAAAGAATAAAGTCAATCCCACAGCTATTATTCTTTCCTTCTGGATGATGCTTAAGTATTTGGGAGAAGTTGAGGCAGCGGGTAAAGTGCTTCAGGCTGTGAAAGACGTGATTGCTGAAGGAAAGACTGTCACCTATGATTTAGGAGGAGATGCTGGGACGCAGCAGATGGCGGAAGCTATTGCTCAGCGTGTTGAAAGAGTTTGAAAAAGCGACAAAGACCTTTGCCTGAATCAAATAAATCCTTAGGAAATCCTTAGGAAACTTAGCATCTCTCGGGTATAATGGTTGAGAATATTGTCTTTCAATGAGAAAGCAGCTGAGAGGGGATTAGAGAAAGGTCTAATTAGCAGGGAGCTTATGGGAAAATTTTTGAGGCTCTCTTTTAAGAAAAAGATTCTGCCTCAGAAAATTTTCGTGGAGGGGGGATAAGTATTGAAGGTGGCGGAATGTATGATGAGGAGAGGGAAGAAGTATGAACAAGTTACATTGGGAACTTCGGTCAAGATTTTACCTTAAGCATTGCGTAAATTTATATTTAGTGTTATATTAGATTCATTCCATTTTGGAGGTGTGCTCGATGGCTAGCAAAAAACTATATGAATATTTGAATAAGGCAATTGCAAGGGAGCTTCAGGTTTCTATTCAGTATATGTGGCAGCATGTTTTGGTTAAAGGGATAGAAGGATTTGCAGTGAAAAACGAGCTTAGGGAAATTGCCATTACGGAGATGAAACACGCTGAGGCCATTGCTGAAAGACTGGCTTATCTGGGAGGTGTACCCACAACTAAACCTGCCCCCATATTTATGGGGAAAAATTTGAAAGAGATGTTGAAAGCCGATAGGAAAGCTGAAGAAGAAGCCATTTCTATGTATAAAGAAATTATTAAAATTGCGCGAGAAGAAGACGATGAAACCACTCAGAAGCTTTTTCAGGGGATTTTGGCTGACGAAGAAGAGCATCATGATACTTTTACTTCTCTACTAAGTGAAAGCTAAAATTTATTTTGCGCTTTGCGTTTGATGCTTGGGATTTTTTCTTTTGTTATGGTGCTATTTCCTCCCAAGAGACAATTTCAAATCCGGCGTTTAGGGGAGGGAGGAAGTGGGGAGGCTCATTATAGAGCATCCGCTCCTCATACCAGTAATCTTTGGCATAACCGGAGAGTCTTTGCCCTGACCAAGTGCTGAATGTTCCTATAGGACCTCGAGATGACTGAGCAATGCTTCCCTTTATGGTAAGGGTATCTTTCACAGGTCCATCTCGGAATGCTTCAAAGCCAAAGGAATGATTTAAGGCAAAGAGGGCTGCATTTATGGTGATAGAACTAGGAGCCACGTCATTTCCTGATTGGTCGTAGTGGTTTATATAAATCCAATTATTAGCGATGAGTCCAAGCATGTCGTCGTTTGGGTTTTGATAAGTTATATCTCCTGTGATATAGATATGATTTGATGCAGCAATAGTTAGCTTTCCTGAAAGTGTCCCATCAACAAATGCATTTCCGTTATTGTCGTTCCACTTCGCACTGTTGTAAGTATTCCATCCTGGGTCACCCCGTCCATCGGGAGCAGTTCCGGGAGATTGTGAACCGTCTACATAGATAACTCCGCTGGAAGGAAGAGGAACAATTCCCGTGGGTCCCTCTGAGAGAGGGTTGGAGTTAGTAATGTTCAGATATCCATTAGGGAGAAGCTCAATTTCTGTTCGTCCGTAGTAATAGTACCCACCGAGAGAAGCGCGTGCCCAATAAATAAGTTCTGTATTTGAAGACGGAACTTCTAGAGCCTCTACCCATTCTTCATATCCCTCCACGAAAGTTGGATTTCCTCGTCTTATATAAATATCTTCATGTGTGGTGACCTTTCCTTCAAAAATTGGATCGCCGTCAATATTGATTCTGTCGTTAGAGTGAAGAGGACCGTGTATCACGTCTCCTGTTACAAACCAGATCAGCGAGCCATCTTCTGCTGTTTCGCTATCGGTAAAGTAAATATATCTTGTGAAACTCTTTTTCTGGATGCGCACTTTTACTTTTCTGCGCACTGTTATCTCCCCACTGGTGGTAGAGCCTGTTACTTCTCCAGTGGCTTCAAGAATAACTCCAGGTATCTCTAAAGGGGTTACTTTGAGCTTATATCTTCCTTCGTCTGTCTGCACCCAATCTTTTTCTGCGGGATGAGTTTGCGTGAGATAGTAGTCGTCATCTTCGTTCATGTGCCAGACATAATTGTTTATACCTGCTTCAGCTGCTTGAAGTGCTTTATTTGCTACCTCATCTCTTTTTGCCTGCTCCATATCGGCGGTGGCAAGGAAGAGAAAACCCATGCCGATGATGGAAAGGATGAGCAGAATAAAGAGGATTATAGGAGTTGCATAAAATCCCGCTTCCCTCCTCCATTTAAGTTTAGCTTTATTCCGTTTTTTTCTCAGTTTTTTTATTCTAATCCACATTTCTCAATGTCACCTCGACAGTCCATTCTTTTTTTTCGGGTGGGCGCTGAGTGTCAATGTCAATTCTTACATTTATTCTCACAATTTTTACATCTTGGCGGTCAGAAAGGGAAAGGGGCAAATTGGTCAAAGTTTGAGTTGTGGAAGCAAAGTAGGTGAATAGAGGATGATTTGTGTCATTCTGGCAGTATACGGTAAGGGTTGTCGCTGTAGGAGCAGTGGTGTAGGTATAAGGAGGTTGTGTACTATCTGGCTGGGTAACTTTTCGGAAAAGGTTAGAGCTGGAGAGAACATATTCCACCTTTTCTAGAGGTTCATCTGAGTCAACATTGGAGTAAAATATTAATCTGTTTTTATGGGCGTAATATATAGCCGGCTCGTTAGTCAAGGCTGCAGCTTCCCTTATGTCTTTTTTTAGAAAAGTGAGAACTTTGGAAGCTTCCATCCGAGCAAGGGTGAATTGGGTTGAACTACGCCAGCTTTCAACGGAGAACTGAAAAAGCTCATAAATTCCAGCCACAACTACCGCAAAGATTGCCAAAACGAAGAGGAGTTCTACGAGAGTCCAACCACTTTCTTTCTTCACTTTTTATCACCTCAATAACTATAGAGTACATATGCTGTTTCACCTGCGTTAACTTGCACTACACGAAGATTTATCCACCACTTACTCCATCTTCTGTAAACTTCGTATGTGCCGGGCTCCAGATCGGAAAAGAGAGTTTCTCCTGGAGCGTAATCGCCTGTCCGCTGAATTCTATCATATCCACCTGGTCCAATAACTCTGATGGGAACATTATTTCTCGGGCTGCTATTCCACCATCTTTGTGTGCGAACTCTTATAGCTCCTGTTTGAGCAAGGGGATTTAGATACGCATCTACAACTGTATTTTGACTAGGGGGTAGGTCAATTGTTTGGGAATATGACTCATAGCCATCTTTGGAGACAACAAGCTCATAAGTACCTGCATCCATGGAATCTTCATAAATACCTTGATTATTTGTAACTCCTGTTATGGTTTCTGAAGTGTCAATGTTTGTGAGAGTGACTGTAGCCTCAGGCAGGGGTTGAGAAGTAACAGCGTCGTAAGCAGTGAGGTGAATATTTGCCGAGGGCTGAGGATTTAAAACAACTTCTAAAGTGTGACTTTGTCCAGATATGACTTCTACACTAGCTCCACTTGTAGATTCATAAGAAGATGCCCAAGCTTCATCTACAGACCAGACGCCTGGGAAGAGGAAATCGAACACAAATTCACCGTCCGGTCCTTGTGTAGTGATCTGGGTTCCTAGGGGATGAGAGATTGAAAGACGGGAGTGTTTGGCAATCAGATTGTGAAATGGATCAACAAGGCGCACTGTGAGAGTCCCAGGTTGAGCCAGGTAAAATGTAACATATTTTGCCTCCCCAACTCCTACGCTTGTTTCTTGGGTCTCTGGGAGAGCAGTGTATCCAAGGGGGGAAGTAATTCCCACTTCATAATTACCTGCTTCAACAAGGGGAAAGATAACCTCTCCCTCTTCGTCGGTATAGTCATATCGGGGAGCGGAAGGACCGGTAAGAAGGTTGATTCTTACATTTGCTTGAGGTGAATTATCAGGATAACTCACTACATTAGCTACGATGTGTCCACCTGGGAATATGGGTTCATGTGCTTCTCTTGCTAAAAGTGAAGTGAGGGTGTAGGAATAATTTCGAAATGCAGTTGACCACCGCACAATAATGGTCACTTTTTTATAATCTCTAGGGTCTGGATCATCGGGAAGTGTTCCATCTGAGGAGTCGTCCACCCAGGTTACTCTGGTTTCTATTTGGAACTGATGCCCATTTACTACTTCACTTTTTACCGGTTCCAGGATACCGTCAGGATTCCCACCTGGTGTGCCTACATCGTCATAGGAGAGGCTTTTAACTTTTTCCATCTCTTTAGTAGCAATTTCCTTAGCGGCAGATTTCAGGAAATTGCTTTGGACTGTATCTGCACCAAAGACAAAAAGAGGAATAAGGCTTGAAGTAACAAACAAAAGTATAGTAACAGCTACTAAAATATCGACGTATGTAGCACCTCTTTCTCTTTTGTCTCTTTTTGTCATTATTTTTCTTATCATTCGTATTATCATCTCCCCTTTTTTATCGGAAATTTTTATATGATACTTTAATTAATACTTTATTCAGCCAACTTAGAACTCAAAATAGTTTTTAATTAGCTCAAGCAGAGAAAAAGAAAAACAGACAAATTTAACTGCTGATTTATAAGTTTCCTTCTTTTTATCAAACCTATTTTAAAAGAATTTGAATTTTTAACTCTAAAATTTTTCAGTTACTGCCGATAAAAATATAAGGAGGAAAAATGCAGGTGGCTGAAAAGATTGAGAACAGAATTTTAAAAAAGATAATTGACTATATTCAAAAGGATAAGTCTTTAGACTTTCATCAGTATCGCCCTTCGTTCATCCAGCGAAGAATAGACACTCGGTTAAGAGCAACTGGCTGTGAAACCTACCTTGACTATTACCGCCTTTTAAAAAGAGATGGGGGAGAAGTAGAGAAGCTTGTGCATGTCCTTACTATCCATGTATCTGAGTTCTTCCGTGATCCTTCAGTTTTTAGAACGTTGAGACACAAAATCCTTCCCTACCTTTTAAAAAGAAAGGAGAGAACCGGGCAGCGATTGGTGAGGTTTTGGAGTGCTGGTTGTGCTCAGGGTGAAGAGCCTTATTCTCTGGCAATGATAGCTCTTGAAGCAAATGCTGAGTTTAGGGGAAAGTTTTCTATAAGGGTGTATGCTACAGATATTGATGAGGAAATCATTGAAGAGGCGAGAAGAGGTGTCTACGAGATAGGAAAAATTCGCAATCTACCTCGGTTATATAGGAGGAAGTATTTTGAAGCACTCGGGGGGGAATTTTATAAGATAAAAGATGAAGTAGAAAAAATAGTTAAATTCAAATTTCACGATATGTTGAGCGAACCTCCTTTGAAATATATAGACATTCTCCTCTGTCGCAATGTGATTATCTATTTCTCGCGTGAGGAGAGAGGTTTAATAATTAAAAAGTTTTACGAAGCGCTTCACCCAGGAGGCTACCTTGTTTTGGGAAAAACGGAGACTCTTTCCAAGGCAAAGGAGCTTGGGTTTAAATCTGTAGACTTGCATGAACGAATTTACCAGAAATTAACGCTAGGATTTGTAGGGGGTGGGGAAGATGAAAAAAAGTAGTTTTTGGACAGGTTTGGGACCCAAATTTTACATTCTCACCTGTATCACGATTGGGAGCGCAGTGGCACTTGCTCTTCTTTGGGTCTTAATGGATTTTCTGCAAATCGTTTCTCCTGAAACTGATCTTACTCGCTTTCTTCTGGTTGGAGCGGGGAAAATGATACTTGTAGCGGTTGTAGTGGGAACTCCCATCTGGCTCTATGCTTTTAACTGGGCGATTCTTAAGCCGTTAAGAGAAGTAGGGCATGTTCTTCTAGCTGTGAGCGAGGGGGACCTTTCGCAGAAAGTTGACTTTAGTAGAGCCGATGAAATAGGTATTTTGGCAGAGCAGACAAATTACCTTATAGAGAGCTTGAAAAGGATTGTGAAAGAAGTAAGGGAAGCGGCAGAAAAAGTAACTTCCACTTCAGACGGACTTTCGCAGTCTGCCCAGGAAGTCAATCAATCTTCCATGGAGGTTTCATCTAGCATTCAGCAAATTGCTCAAGGAGCTGAAACTCAAGCCAAAAAAGTGAATGAGATTACAGAAGCTATGAAGAAACTTACACACTCAATTCAGGAAATGGCTTTTAGAGCTCAATCCGCAGCGGAAACTTCACTTGAGGCTTCAAAGATAGCTCAAAGAGGAGAAGAAGCAGCTAAGGCTGCTGAGGAAAAAATCATAAAAGCGCAGAAAGTTCTTTCCCAGTCAGAAGAAGCAGTAAACTTTTTGGGTCAGCGCTCAGAAGAAATAGAAAGAATTGTAGAAATCATTACTGATTTTGCTGACCAAACCAATCTTTTAGCTCTAAATGCAGCAATTGAAGCAGCTAGGGCAGGAGAGTATGGCAGAGGCTTTGCAGTAGTAGCGGAGGAAGTAAGGAAGTTAGCTGAGGGTTCTGCTAAAGCAGCGGAAGAGATTGGAGAGTTAGTAAAAGAGGTTCAGAGAGAGACAACTTTGGCAGTTGAATCAATGAAAGAGGGGACAAAAGAGGTTACTGAAGGTGTTGAGGCAGCGCAGGAGACAGGTAAGTCTCACCGTCAGATATTAAAGGCGGTAGAAGAGACAGCAGCTCTTTCTCAAGAGATTTCTCGTTCAATCAAAGAGGGAGCAGAAAACACAGAAAAGGTGCAGGATTCTCTGAGTGATGTGGCTGCAGTGGCTGAAGAGAATGCAGCTGGAGTTGAAGAAACGGCTGCTGCTACTGAAGAGCAAACTGCTGCCATGGAAGAAGTTTCAGCTAATGCCCAAGCTTTAGCCAAAATGTCCGAAGAGTTAAAGAAATTAGTCCAAAAATTTATATTTTAGGAGGTAAAAATGGAGGCGGAGGAAGTCCAAATTGTAGTTTTCAAAATTGGAGACCAGGAATATGGGGTAAAAATATCAGATGTGCAGGAAATTGTGCGGATGTTGCCTATAGTTCCTGCTCCTAATGCGCCTCCATGTGTGATAGGAGTAATAAATTTACGAGGTAAAATCATTCCTGTTTATGATCTGCGCCAGCGATTCGGGCTTGAGGAGTTTCCTGCTCCTCGCCAACCAAGGATAATGGTTCTGAATATGTTTAAAAGGCTGGTGGGAATAAAAGTTGACGCAGCTTCGGAAGTTTTCACTCTGTCTGGAAAGGAAATCGAGCCTCCTCCTGAAGAACTTGGGGGAGTGAATGAAGGTATTTCTGGGATTGCCAAAGTTGATAATCGGCTTATTATCCTCCTTGATTTGGAGAAGATACTTTCTTCTCCATTGATGGAGGGGGTGAGCTAATTGAATGAGAAGACTGTGCTTGTAGTTGACGATGCAGCATTTATGAGAATGATGTTGAAGGATATTTTGGAGAGAAACGGATTTAAAGTAGTGGGTGAAGCTGCAAATGGGGAAGAAGCTGTGAAGAAGTACAAGGATTTGAAACCAGATGTGGTGACAATGGACATTACAATGCCTGTCTTAGATGGAATAAAAGCAGTGAAGAAGATTAAAAAGATTGATCCTGAAGCAAAAATTTTGATGGTCAGTGCTATGGGGCAGGAAAAGTTAATCATAGAGTCTATTGAGGCAGGAGCAGAAGACTTTATTGTAAAGCCCTTCCAACCGGGAAAGGTCGTCGAAGCAGTTAAGAAATGTGTTAAGGGGTGATAAAAAATTTTTAATTTGGAGTTCCCATCTTCCAGAGAAATAAAAGTTCTCGTAGTGGATGATTCTGCTCTTATGAGAACGCTTATTTCTGACATGCTTTCTGCTGATAGCCAAATTAAAGTTGTGGATACAGCAAAGGATGGCCTGGAGGCTATTCAAAAAGCAATTGATTTAAAACCCGAGGTAATTACTTTGGATGTAGAGATGCCGAGGTTAAATGGTCTTGGGGCGCTTAAGCAAATTAGCAGAGTTGTGCCTTCGAAGGTTATTGTGGTTACTGGGTTGGATGATGTGGAAGTGGCAGTGGAGGCTTTGCGGTTGGGGGCAGTTGATGTAGTCATTAAGCCCTCAGGCACTTTTTCCGTAGATATTGAAAAAATAAAAGACGACTTAATAAGGAAGGTAAAAGTAGCCTCTATTTCGAAGAAGATACCTATAAAGATTACCCCTAGTACAACTGATTTGAAAGAGATAGTAGGAATTATTGTTATCGGGGCTTCTACCGGTGGTCCAAGGGCTTTAGATATTATCTTTTCTACTTGGAGTCCAGACCTTCCCCTACCGGTAGTGGTGGTGCAGCACTTACCTGATGGTTTCTGCCATGCTCTGGCTCAAAACTTGAGCTTGCGCGCGAAGCTAAAAGTTAGTGTGCCTAGAGATGGAGAAGTTATGCAGCCGGGAAAAATATATCTTGCTCCTGGCGGTGTTCATTTAAAGCTGAAGGAGAGAGGAAGGAAAAAGGTGTTGAGGTATGATAATGGCCCTCCTCAGAATGGAGTAAAACCTTCTGCAGATATTATCATGATATCAGCTGCTCAAATATTCGGACCAGCAACGATTGGGATTCTCCTTACAGGGAGCGGGTGTGATGGGGCATTGGGGATGAGGTCGATAAAAGAAGCAGGAGGCAAAACATTTGTTCAAGATGAAGAAAGCTGCGCTGTTTTTGGTATGCCCAAGTCTGCTATTCAAATGGGAGCAGCAGACAACATTCTTCCCCCCGAGGAAATCTCTTTTAAGGTAGAAAAAGAAGCCCATCGCATATTTGAGGAGTTTGCTTTAAAGGGGAGAAGAAATGAGTGAAGAAAAGTATTTAAAGATTTTTAAGGATGAATGCGAAGAGCTATTGGAAAGATTCAACCGAGCTCTTTTGGAATTAGAGAGCGATTTGGGAAATCCTGAAGCTATAGAGGAGATATTTAGAATAGCTCATACTATTAAGGGTTCCGCTGGTAGCTTGGGTTTCGATAAACTTTCAAAGTTTGCGCACACTTTAGAGGAAAAGTTAGGTGTTTATCGTAAAGGCAAAGCTTTGAAAGAAGAAGTTTTAGACGCTCTTTTCAAAGTAGTAGATACACTTCAAGAAATGATTAAAGCTTCAGTTGAAGGTAAGGAATGTGGAGACGGAAGCGAAGTCCTTTTCGCATTGGAGCAGGCTATAAAGGGAGATTCGGCAGAAAAAAGTGGAGATATAAGTAGGGAGAAAGAGTTTGAGGTAAAGATTTTCCTTTCTAAAGATGTAGCTTTAAGAGGAGCTCGCGCAAGTTTAATTTTAAAAAGATTGGAGAGCTTGGGGGAAATTTTAGGAGCTACTCCTACCTTGGAAAATTTAAAAAGTGGCGATTTTGAAGATTCATTTAATGTCATTTTAAGAAGCTTTTCTCAGCTTGAGGAGATAAAAAACGCAGTTGAGCTTATCACTGATGTGGAAAGGGTAGTGGTAGAAGGAAGAGAGAAAAAAAAGTCAGGTGAAATAAGAGGAGAGGCAGAAAAAACAGCGGGGAAAGAAAATTCAATTTGTGAAACTTTGAAGATAAAAGCCTCCTCGCTTGATAATTTGATTGATTTGGTAGGGGAGCTTTTGATATGCCATTCGCATTTGGAAAGATTGGTTAGGTTTTCAGCGGATAAAAAACTTAAAGACGCAGTTGAGGAATTGAGAAGAATAATAAGAGATTTGCAGGTAGAGGTAATGATGGTTCGGATGGTTCCTGTAGCAAATATCTTTAACCGTTTTCCCAGGATGGTAAGAGATCTTTCTCACAAGCTAGGAAAGGAGGTTCAATTTACTATTGAAGGTTCTGAAATAGAGCTTGACAGAACTGTCTTGGATGAAATCGCTGAGCCTTTGATTCATATCATCAGAAACTCAATTGACCACGGGATAGAAGATCCGGAGGAGAGAAAAAGAAAAGAAAAACCTGGAAAAGGGAGATTGAAGCTAGTTGCGAGGAAGGAAAAGAATTCAGTTTTGATTGAAGTTGAAGATGACGGGAGAGGGATGGACGCAGAGAAGATAAGGAAAAGAGCAGTGGAGAAGGGTCTTATCTCTTTAGAAGAAGCAAAGAAGATGCCTGATAATCAAATCATTTATTTTATTTGCGTTCCAGGGTTTACGACTCGTGAGGAGGCCTCAACAGTTTCAGGGAGAGGTATAGGGATGGATGTGGTTAAAAGCAAAATCCAAAAAATGGGAGGCAACCTTGAAATTGAAACAGAGTTTGGCAAAGGAACAAAAATAAAAATGCAGCTTCCTCTCACCTTGGCCATCATGCAAGTTCTTTTAGTGAAGGTTAGAGGAGAAACACTTGCCATTCCCATCTCCAGTGTGGAGCAGGTACTGCGCTTAAATTCTCAAATGATTAGAAAGGTGGGAAGAAACAGGGTTCTCACTTATCAGGGAAGAACTGTTCCTTTATATGAAACAGATTCGCTGCTGGGGATAAAGAGAGAAGGAAAGAATTCCAAATATATAATTGTGGTAGATGTTTCAGGGAGATTAAAAGGACTTTTAGTTGATGAGATAGAAGGCGAGCAAGAGATTGTAATCAAATCTCTATCAGACGATTTAAGTGAAGTAAAAGGTTTAGGGGGAGCTACAATTTTAGGTGATGGTCGCCCTGCCTTCATTTTAGATGTGAGAAGTTTAATTTTGGGAACTGAGAGAGGAGGAAAAAATGAGGCTCTCTGAAATACAGAAAGATGCTTTAAAGGAGATTTGCAGCATAGGCTCAGGTCACGCAGCCAGCGCACTTTCGCAACTCATTGGAAGAAAGGTTCTAATTGAGGTTCCCAGAGTAGAAATTCTTCCTTTGGAAAAAGTGCCTGAAGTTCTGGGAGGAGCGGAAAAGGTTATGGTTGCTATATACGACAGAGTTTTAGGAGAGATAAGAGGGGGCATACTTTTTATGATGCCTTTCAGGTCTGCAAAAAGCCTTTCTTTGATTATGAAGCACGACATTAAGAAAGAGAAATCTATTGATGAAGAGGCATGCGAGATTTTAAAAAGAATAGGAAGTGTAGTTACCTCAGCTTATCTTTCTGCTTTGGGGCGCTTTGTTGGAGTTTCTTTAATTCCAGTGGACGCTTCAATCTCTTTCGACATGGCTGGTGGGGTTATTGAAACTGCAGTTGTAGAGTTGGGCTTGGTGAGCGACTATGCGCTTTTAGTGGAGACTCCTTTTAGTGATGAAAAGAAAGCTATCGAATCATATTTACTTTTTATCCCTGAGCCAAAATCGCTGGAGGTAATCCTTGAAAAGATTGGGCTTAAAAAGTAATTCCGGCAAGGCAGTCGGCTTGGGTGAATTGAAGGTAGAAAGGGGAGGAGGAGTTTTGTGCAGCAGGGCTTTGGGTTCCTGCGTGGCAGTGATTGTTTATGATAAGGAGGCAGGAGTTGGAGGGATGGCTCACGTCATGCTTCCTTATAAGCTGGAGGAAAACCCTCAAAAACCGGGTAAGTATGCCGATACAGCTGTGAAAGAGTTAGTAAAAATGCTGGAAAAAGAAGGGGCGAAGAAGGAAAGAATGATAGCGAAAATTGTGGGCGGAGCAAGGATGTTTAACGGAGAACGGTTTGGAAATATTGGGGACGAGAATGTAAAAGCAGTGAAAAAAATGCTTAAATTGGAAAATTTGCGATTGGTAGCGGAAGATACTGGTGGCAGTTACGCCAGGAGTGTGGAGTTTGATCTTTTCACGGGTAAAATTAAGGTAAAGTCATACGTGGCAGGGGAGCGAGTTTTGTGAAAAGGAGTTCAAGTAAGTTGAAGATAGCTTTAATTGGCTCCAGGGATGAGTGTATGAAGTATTCACTTCTCTTAGTGAATAAACCTCAAGTGGAGATTTTACTCTTTTCTCCAACAGAAAAAAAAGATAATGTGAGATTTCTTGGCGAAAGGATTAGAGTATTAAGAAATCTTCAAGAATTAAAGCGAGAAAGAGACCTGAACTTAGTAATTAACTTATCCCAACTTGATATTTCTTCTCTTCTTGAGGAGGAAGTGAACATTTTAGGAGAAAAACAAGCCAGATTATTTTACGATCTTCTTTATTCTTCGAAAGCTGAAGGCGAAACAGACCTTTTAGAAGAATTGGAAAAAGCGTATGAGGTTATTCGGAAAAGTCAGTCGGAAATAATTAAAAGCCAGGAGGAGATGGAAAAAAGCCTCTCTGAGCTTTTCTTTTTGCATGAGTATTTTAAAGCTTTAAGTACTTCCATAAAGCTCTCAGAAGTCAGTCATTTAATAGTTGATGGAGCTAATGGAATTTTAGGGGCGGAAATTTCCTGGCTTTACTTGCTTGGAAAAGGGGTGCTTACATTTCAGGCAGCTCAGGGTTATCCGGAGGACGCTTTCTCTCTTGTTTTGAGCGTAGGAGAGAGCTTTGAAGGCAAGACGATAGAAGAAGGAACTCTTCAGGAGAAGTTGGCTGAAGAAGGGGAAATTTATTTAAACTCGATTCAAAATCTGGCTTTGAAATCAGTTTACGCAATTCCTCTGAAGACAAAAGGTGAAACTATTGGAGTTTTTTCAATTGGCTTTACTTTTAATCGTAATCTTACCTTCCGGGATAAAGAAAGGTTTATTTCCATGGCTTACGTTTCATCACTTGCACTTCATAATGCAATTTTGCATCGGGAGATTGAAAAACTTTCCATTACAGATCGACTCACAGGTCTTTATGACCATGCCTATTTTCAGGAGAGGCTGGCACAAGAAGTGGCCAATGCACAGCGTTACAAGAGGAAAGTCTCTCTCCTTATGTTGGACATAGATAGTTTTAAGAAGTTCAATGATACCTTTGGTCATCCAAAAGGGGATCAAGTTTTAAAAAAAATCGGTGAGGTCTTAAGAGAGGTGATAAGAGAAGGAGACTTAGTAGCGAGATATGGCGGGGAAGAGTTTGTGGTGGTTTTACCCGAAACAGCAAAAAGCGAAGCAGTAAGAGTGGCAGATAGAATAAGAAGAAGGATAGAGAAGGAAAAGTTTGAAGGCAATAGAGAATTTCCTTTCGTGACACAAAGTGTAAGCATCGGAGTGGCTACATACCCAGACGATGCACTTTCTAAAGGAGACCTTATTGAGCAGGCAGATAGGGCTCTCTATAGGGCAAAGTGGGGAGGAAGAAATAGAGTGGCTGTAGCTGAAAGCTTATCTAAAGATGGGGAGAAAGATGACGATAAGAAATGGGAGGTAGATAAAGGTGGCAAAAAAGAAAATACTAGTAGTTGAAGATGCTCAGCTTTTTCGAGCTATGTATGAAGACAAGCTAAAGATGGAAGGTTATGATGTGTGGACAGCAGCAGATGGACTTGAGGGGTTGAAATTAGCGCTGGAGGTAATCCCGGACTTGATTCTTTTAGATTTAGTAATGCCTCGCATGGGAGGCTTGGAAGTACTTAAAAGACTTAAAAGCGATCCTCGCACAAAGGATATCCCAGTTGTCGTTTTGAGCAATTTAGAAGATGCTGAGGGAATTAAGGAGGCGATAGAGCAGGGAGCAGAGGATTTTTTAAGAAAAACGGTATCTTCACCTGCAGAAGTAACTGCGAAAATCAAAAAGCTTGTTACTTTAGGGCTTTTAGAGAAAAAAGGCAAGGAAGGGAAGCTTGAGAGAAAATCCTTTAAATTGGCAGTAAGAGATAAAGAATTTGATGCTGAGGGGATAATCCAAGAGAGTGGACTTGTACATCGATTTTGGTGCCCCGCCTGTGAGGTGGAGCTTGTGCTTGAACTTATCCCTGAAGAAAGGGAAGAATCAGGTTGCTGGTATAAAGCTCATTTTCTCTGCCCTCAATGTGGAAAGAGTTTTTAGTTTAACTCTTAGCGTAGAAGGGGTTTTTCCATGAAAAGGTTTAAAGTTCTTAAGGCTTCTGGTGAATATGAATTTTTTGACCCTGAAAAGCTTCGCCGCACTATTCTTGACTGCGGAGCAAGCGAGGAAGTAGCTGATTATGTCCTTATTCAGGTGGAAAAGGAACTTTACGACGGCATCTCTACAGGTGAAATCTTCGAAATTGTTATAAGGGCATTTTCCTTAGTTGAAGAGAGACTTGCTTATAAGTATGACTTAAAAGGAGCTATCATGAGATTGGGGCCTAATGGTTATAATTTTGAAGACTATGTGGCAGCTATCTTTAATGCCTATGGTTTCAGAACAAAGGTCAGGCAGGTTTTAAGAGGTAAATGCGTTTTCCATGAAGTAGATATCTTAATGAAAAGGGAAAAAAACGGGAAAAAAGTGAACTACTTTGGTGAGTGTAAGTATAGAAATGCTCCTGGCTTGGTAGTGAATCTCAAGGAAGCTCTTTATACATACGCCCGCTTTTTAGATCTCAATAGAAATGATCATAAGTTTACAGCTCCTTGGCTTATCACCAATACTCGTTTTACAAAAGAAGTAGAGAAGTATAGCGAGTGCGTAGGGATAAAACTGCTTTCTTGGAAATTTCCTCCGGGGAAGGGTTTAGAGAAGATAGTGGAGAAGAAGAAGCTTTATCCCATCACCATTATAAGAGGGATAAATCGAAGTTTGAAGGAAAGAATGGTGCAGGCAGGAATTATTTTAGCTAAAGAACTTACTTTGGAGCCGGAGGAGTTAGGGGAGAAACTTCACTTGCCAGTAGGCAAGGTTAGACCATATGTTTTAAAGGCTAGAGTTCTCTTTGGGAATGACTGAGTGTCCAGACTTTTAATGACTTTATAAAGCTTTTATTCGATTTAACCCACTTTTTTATCTTTTTTCTTCCTACGTATCGATAGTAAGCGTTTACAAATCTGAAAGTGGCAAAGAATTTCAACGATGTCTTTAAGGAGTAAAATTTGCGCATTGCTTTAAATGTTTCGGTTTGCAACTCCCAGATACTCATCTTTTTAGGTTTGTAAACAACGTGGTGCCCGTCGTAAAGGGACCAATTTTTTGTAAAAATGCGCTTTTCCCTCTCAAACTGCATATAAAGCTCTGTTCCTGGCAAGGGGGTGAGGATAAGAAACTGAATGGTAAAAATGGGGCTTTTCTTAGCAAATCTCACAGTTTGCCTTATAGTTTCAGCGGTATCTGCGTCTGAGCCTAAAACGAACATCCCGTGGACCTTAATCCCGTATTTCCAGAGAGTTTTCACACTTTTCACCACATCTTCTGGTTTCTGGCCTTTATTGAAAGCTTTAAGGGTTTCTGGATTAATGGACTCCAACCCAATGTGCACAAGGAAGCAGTTGGAGTTTTTCATCAGGTCAAGGAGCTCCTTGTCGTTTACTATTTCAGTTCTCACTTGGGTTGACCAGGGGGGAGTCAGATTTTCCTCAATCATCATTCTGAGGAGATTTTTTGCTCGGGGAAGATTAGCGGCGAAATTATCATCGTAGAAGAAGAGATAGCGTGGGTTTTTCTCTTTTATTTCTGCAATCACATTTTCAGGGCTTCTATATCTGTATCTGTGGCCGAACATTTTCGTCACTGAGCAGAAGGTGCAGTTATAAGGACATCCCCGAGAAGTAATTATGGGTGTGATATTAATCTTTTCAAACCCTTTTATCAAATTAAGGTCGGGGAAGGGTAGAGAGTCAAGATTACTTATGGGCGGTCTTAATGGATGGTGTTGAAATTGATTTTTCTTTCGGTAGGAAAGATTTTTTATTTTTTCTAAAGGGAAGCTGCCTTCCAAGAATTGAGCAAATTCTACAATTGCTTCCTCTCCTTCACCTCTAATCACATAATCAGCATGTTCTAAGGCTTCTTCAGGCATAAAGGTGGGATGCGCTCCTCCCATCACTACGGGAATCCCCTTTTCTTTGATTTTATCGGCAAAAGAATAAGCACGGGGGGCAGTTGAGGTGATAGTGGAGATGCCTACGAAGTCAGAGCGAAAAATTTCCTTCCAGTCGATTTCATCAATATCTTCACAAAAGATTT